>Ga0247727_10004432_pt1 | contig 29781 bp, 18 predicted proteins | sample WisWelCaveWW1625_FD_202498 | JGI IMG/M metagenome (GOLD analysis project Ga0247727, IMG submission 202498) | Biofilm microbial communities from Wishing Well Cave, Virginia, United States - WW16-25 | ecosystem: Environmental > Aquatic > Deep subsurface > Groundwater > Cave microbial mat | place...
TAGCTGTAGCTGTCGCCTGGCTGCACGCTGTCGGCGCTGGCGGTTTTGTTAAAAGCCAGTGCGAAAGGTTCTTCGGTTTCCGGCGGCGGCACTATTTCGATGTTGCGTTGTTGCATTGCCCAATTATTATTTTCCAAACACTCGCTGATTTTTTGTGCTTCATCCACCCAAGCAATAATGTGGTGCGTGTCAGGAATTGAGGTTTGCCAGTGCACAGTAATGGAGTCGCTCTCCCCGGGGCGCAACTCCGCGATGATGCTCGGAATGGGATCTAATGGGATGGGGTTTAATATTATCGATGGATCAGTGGCAGCCCAAAGAATGGAAACAGAATCGCCCACGGCAATCGCCACGTCTCTGGCAGCGCCTTGTCCGGCATTGGTGACGACGATTTTCGCCACGCCTTGATATTGGTTTGCTAATGAGTCGTCTTCAAAATAAACCTCGGTGATTTGAATTTGCAGATCCGGCAAGGCAACGCGGAATTTTGCAATTCTTTGACCGGATTTTTCGATGACACGTTGGTGGCGATCTTTATCGAACGCGACAACCGTCCAGTAATAATTTTCGCGGCAGTCAAGGCTCTGAGATGAAGAAACAAGATTTCTCAATAGAAAATTGTTTTGGCTGAGCGTGTCGTTGATCATAAAATGAGATTCATCCAAAAAAGCGAAAAAGTCATCTCGCGTCCGGCTATCAAAGATTTCGAGCGCGTGTTCGAGCTTCAAGCTATCTTGATCGACCATAAGCCAATATTTCACCTCATCGTATAAATCCGGATCGCGCGACGCCTCCCACGACAATCTTGCGCTGTCCGCAGCTACCGTGCCGCCCAACGCCGGCTCGATGAATTCAAAACTCTCTGGCACAATCGGATAGTGGCTGATGCCGCCGCGATAAGGCGCGTCGAACCAACTGTTGCCCTGCAACTTTGCGAAGTCGATTTGCAGAGCGTTGTTGCGGCCGGGGATCAGGCCGGCAAGGTTTGCCCGCAGGTCGTCCAATCCAAGACTCAGGCCGGCGGCATAATGGCGCAGCACGTTATCTTTTTCAAAACTGTAGCCGCCGCGCAACGTCAGCACCTGCGCCCAGGACAATTCCGCGCCCATGCTGAAATAGCCCTCCTCGTCGCGGAGGCGCCGGTACTCGCCGGTGAGATGCAGTTGCAATCCATGATGCGTTCCCATGTTCAGCGCCATGCCGGCGCGCAGCGTTCGCGGCAGAGGCGTATCGGCGTTCTTGAAATGCAGCGCGCCGCCCAACTGCGTGATTGACACACCGGCAGAGATGATGCCTTCATCGAATAAACCCACTCCGGTATTGAGCAAGCGAAAGCGCGGCGTGCGATACAAAAGTCCCACGTCGAAGATGAAACCGTTGGCATCAAAATTATCGAGGCGGCTCCGCAAGAATTTTAGGCTGCCGCCCAGAGAGAGATTCGTGCTGATCGAACTCAGCGGTTGCCCGTAGCTCGCTGCGATCAACAGATCGCCGCCGGAGGCAAAAGGCGCCCGCCCCTTCGAGCTGTCAAAATCCTTGATCCCCAGATAAGAAATCCCCAGCGCGATGCGCGAATGCCGGCTCCACGGCAGGCGAAGCTGTTTGCCAAAAAAGAAAGAAGCGTTGTAAATATCCGGAACCCAGTTGGTGTAGGCAACCGACCACTGCCACTCGCGCAGCAGTCCGGTGGCGCCCGGGTTGGCGTAGATGGCGTACATGTTGTCGATGGTGCCGGCGAGGCTCTCGGCGATTCCCTGCGAGCGCGGCCCGGGCATGATTTTCAAATATGAAGCGCCGGCGCGAATTTGCCCTTGCGCCTGATCGAGCGCCAGGAGCAAAAAGCACGCTATCAATAGAAATGAGATTTTAAGCTTTGGCATCCGCATTGTGCAGATCATTATGTTTGGCGGATTAGTTTACCACAATCAGAGTAAAATTCTGAAACATTGTTTCCAACGGATAAATGACCCCAACGGAAAAAGTTTTTATAGTTGGCTACATCTATCCATTGAAAAAACGTTTTTTGATTTGTTGGTCGAAAAGTTTCTTGGTTCCATTTGGCATCATCGCACAACGAAGAATTTCAACAAGCAGCGCAGCGTCTCCGATTGAATGGTGACCATATACAAGCCGCTGCCCGCCCGGTCGCCGTTTTCAGCCAAGCCATCCCATGGAAATGTGTGCAGCCCGGCAGCATACTGTTGCTCGGTCAATTTGATGAGGTGCGTCCCAGCGAGATCGAAAATATCCAGGCGAACGAGGTTACTCGCATTCAATTCGAAATTGATGCCGAACGTCGCCTCCTGATCGGCATCGAAGACGTTGCGATCGAGATAGCAATCGATGCCGGCGGTGACGGTGGTGCCGCTGATCGCGATGACTCTGGCGCTGGCAAAATTGTTTGCCGGCGTTGAGTCATTCGGCGCGCTCACCCGACTCGTATTCAACAGATCGATAGGCGACGATGGAATCGTGCTTGCGACCATGGCTTTAAAGGAAATGACCAACGCCGTATTCGGCGCAAGCGCATCAAATTTCCAAAAAAGCGTATCTGCCGTTGACAACCCAGCATCCGGCAGATGCGTGAAATCTGAAAATGTCGCCAGCTTCGGCACAGCATCCCAAAGTGTGATGCTTCGAGCGATGCCCGGGCCGAAATTTTCAATGGCGAGCTGGTAAGAGTATTCGCCGCCGGCTAAGACTGTATCGATACTTGCGGTTTTGTGGAGGGAAAGGTCATAGTTTCCACCCGGCGGTGGCGGCGCTGCAATCGCGTGTACAATTGTAGATGCAAAATTATTACTCGCCACCGTGTCGCCAGCAGCACTCACCAAGCTGCGGTTGAATAAACGCAACGGTGTTGAAGGCAACGAAGCCGGAACGCGAACATTGAAAGTTATCGCGCTATCGGCCAGCACCTCGAGCGAGGCAAAACTCCAAACGAAAACGCTGTCTTGCCCAAGCTGTGCTCTCGTATCCGGTTGGCGTTGGATGAACTCCGGCGCGAGCAAAGCCGGAAGCGTATCAGCCAAAGTAAAATTCAGCGCCGGTCGTGGGCCGAGGTTTTTTACATTGAGCACATAACTAAATTCTTCACCGGCAAACACTGTATCTTTACTCGCGGTTTGAGTGTGAGAGAGATCATAGTTTCCTCTGCTGGAGTCTGATAAGCTCATCACCAGCACCGTCGTCGAGGCAAAATTGTTGCTCGCCACCGTATCGCCGGCAGCATCCACAAAGCTACGGTTTAATAAATGCAAGGGGGTTGATGCCAACAAAGATGGCAGCGATGCCGGAACGCGAACATTGAAAGTGATGGCGCTATCCGACAGCACTTCGAGTGAGGCGAAATTCCAAACGAAAATGCTGTCTTGTCCAACTCGACTTCTGGCGTCAGGTCGGCGTTGGATGAACTCAGATACGAGCACACTTGGAATCGTATCCGACAAAGTAAAATTCAGCGCCGGGCGTGGGCCGAGGTTTTTTATATTGAGCACATAACTAAATTCTTCACCGGCAAAGACCGTGTCCTCACTCGCGGTTTGAGTGTGCGCAAGATCATAACTTCCTCTGCTGGTGTCTGATGGGCTAATCACTAGCACCGTCGTCGATGCAAAATTGTTGCTCGTCACTGTATCGCCGGCTGCGCTCACCAAGCTGCGGCTGAATAGAAGCAATGGCGTGGATAGCAGCGATGCCGGAACGCGAACATTGAAAGTGATGACGCTATCTGCCAGCACAGCGAGTGAGGCAAAATTCCAAACGAAAACGCTGTCTTGCCTATGCTGCGCTCTCGTATCCGGCTCTCGCTGGACGAACTCAGGTTTGAGCAAAGCCGGAAGCGTATCAGCCAAAGTAAAATTGAGCGCTGGGCTTGGGCCGAGGTTTTTCACATTGAGTGAGTAGCTATATTCTTCACCGGCAAAAACTGTATCTTTACTCGCGGTTTGAGTGTGAGCAAGGTCATAATTTCCTCCGCTGGTGTCTGATGGGCTAATCACCAGCACCGTCGTCGAGGCAAAGTTGTTGCTCGCCACCGTATCGCCGGCAGCATCCACAAAGCTACGGTTTAATAAATGCAAGGGGGTTGATGCCAACAAAGATGGCAGCGATGCCGGAACGCGAACATTGAAAGTGATGGCGCTATCCGACAGCACTTCGAGTGAGGCGAAATTCCAAACGAAAATGCTGTCTTGCCCAACTCGACTTCTGGCGTCAGGTCGGCGTTGGATGAACTCAGATACGAGCACACTTGGAATCGTATCCGACAGAGTAAAATTCAGCGCCGGTCGCGGGCCGAGATTTTTTACATTGAGTGAGTAGCTATATTCTTCACCGGTAAAGACCGTATCCTCACTCGCGGTTTGAGTATGCGCAAGATCATAATTTCCTCTACTGGTGTCTGATGGGCTAATCACCAGCACTGTCGTCGAGGCAAAATTATTGCTCGACACAGTATCGCCGTCAGCGCTCACCAAGCTGCGGCTGATGAGACGCAGCGGCGTTGAAGGCAACGAGGCCGGAACCCGAACATTGAAGGTAATGACGCTATCCGCCGACACCCCGAGCGAGGTAAAATTCCAGACGAATACACTGTCTTGCCCAACTCGACTTCTCGCATCAGGTCGGCGTTGGATGAACTCAGGTTTGAGCAAAGCTGGAAGTGTATCAGTCAAAGTAAAATTCAGCGCCTGCTGCGGGCCGAGATTGGTCACATTGAGCACGTAGCCATATTCCTCGCCAGCAACAACCGTGTCTTCACTTGCCGCTTGCGTGTGGGATAGATCGTAGTTGACCGGCGGTGGGGGGGGCGCGACAATCGCATACACTGTCGTCGAGGCAAAGTTGTTAGCTGAAAAAGTATCGCACCGTGCAACGACCTGGCTGCTGCTGAATAGTCGGATGGGTGCAGCGCCGAACAAGGCCGGCACATAAACCTCGAACGTAATGGAATCCACTGCGTCCACGGCAAGCGAATCAATCTTCCAGACGAATACGCTATCCTCCTCGGCTTGTGATCGTGAAGCAGGCTTGCGAGTGAACACAGGGGTGAGCACTGCTGGAATCGTATCAGCGATAAAAAAACCTCGCGCGGTATTTCGTGGGCCGTTGTTTTTAAAGGTTAGCGTGTAACTAAACGTATCACCCGCAGCAACTGCCGGAACCCTATTGTCTTCAATTAAAATAGTCGTATCGGTTCGGGCGGCGTGGGCAAGCTGGAGGTCGAGCTTGTCGAACGCCACAAGGAAAATGCTAATCTCCACGCTCTGCCGGCCGTTCATCCGGCGTATCCCGCCCGGCCCGGTGACACAATTAGGAGGCGCTGCCGGGTCAACGGCGGTGCAAATCAGGAATTGCGGAAATTGCCCGGCTATCTTTGCATAATGATAAAGGATGATCGTGTTTCTTCCACTGCGAAAAAAGAAAGTCCCGGCATCCGCCAGCAGTGTCGTGTCTTGCACGCTCGAGCCGGCAGTGACCAGCGAATCATCGACGACGACTTTGTAAAGATTACCTGCATTCGCGTCCAGCGGGTAACTAATCGATCCATCCGGCCCGACGACCAAGAGATAGAAGCTTTCGTTTTTCTGCAAGCGGCTGTTCGGGTTTTCATAATGCACCAGCGCGGAAATCCGATAAAAGCCTTGCAGCGCTGGATCGATCTGCAACGAGGCAACGATGAGGGAATCTTTCAGAGGAGTCGTTCCCACTTCGGGGTTGGCAATGACTTTAAAAAAAGCGATGTTGTCGAATTGGAATTCGGGACACACCAGCGCCGAATCGGGAGGATTGGTTTGGGCAATTGCCGAGATTGGCCCAAACAAAAAAAGCAAGCACGGCCAAATTATGGGAAGCTTGAAAAGGCGAAGAAGAGATTGTGGGTTAATGGCAATCATCGAGCAAATTTTTTATTTTGATCGGATTTACGGCAGGTTAAAACACCCAGACAAAGAGCGAGCATGAGCACCACAAGGTTGGGCCGACCTCTGGCTGTAATCGTCATTCGCTTTATTCTTCCTCCGCAGAAAAATTACGCTCGTTGCAGGGCTTCTATATAACATATTTTAAGTAAATGTCAAGTATTTTTTAAACAGGTGGTTATGAAGGAGTAAAAGGCCTCCGCCGTGCGCTCATTCAAGAGATTCATTTCTTGTTGAGCGAAATCACCCCAATCGCCACCAAAATCAAAATCGCGCCGATCATCTCCGCAATCGTCATGGCGAGAGAGGATAGTGTTTTTTGCATGGAGCTTCTCCTTTCTGGATTGATGAACAACGAACGACCGCTTATCTTCCGGTCAGCGCTCGAAATGACGAGCAAATGGCTTTAAAAGTGAAAATGGCTGATCGGCAAAAAACTCGATCTCTGTGTCACCTGTTGAGGTTGCTGCGCCGGCAACTGTTCCAACGAGTAATCCTGCGCCACCGAAAAAAATTCCACCCATTAAAGCTTTCTCGCCAGCAGAAAAACGAAAGAACCCTGATTGATCATCACCGCTCGCCAAACCAATCACCGCTCCAGTTCCTGCACCGATGAGCAACCCCATGCCCATGCCTTTAAGGACTTTGGATTCGCCTTTGAAAACGATCTTATGGATTTCTTCACTTCTGACTTCAGAAATGATTTCGCTATGACCACCTTCCAAAGTCGTTTCTTTCTCAAAAATGCTCAGCGAGCTATCGCTGACAGAATCAAGTAGGCGGGAAATTTGTCGCCCATCCTTGAGAATGAGAAGGATCTTTGGTTTATTTTTTAGAGTGACCTTCTGAATATCTCGAATCATAACGATGCGAAGATATTCTGTGTTTGCGTCCCGTGCATAGACCACCAAAGAGCTATCATTCACCGCATACAACTGGCGGTTGATCTGCTCTCCGGTCTTGAGGTGCAGAACGACGTGCGCGTTTCCCGCATGAAGATCGTTGAATGGAATGATCAGCGGGATGGCAGTCATCAGGGCATATATTTTCTTGAGAAACATGGCATCCTCCGTGTTTTTAAGATAAAAAGCGTGCGTCCCATTTTCGAGCGCGTGGATTATGTCATTCCAATCCACGCGCTCCTTTTATACATTCTCCCTAGTTGAAGGTCACTTCAACCAGACGCAACTCGCCTTGTAAACCGATGGGACGATAATAACTCACATAAATGATTTTGCCGCCGTTTTTGGCAAGCTCCGGATGTTCCTGTCCGGCGCGGTTTGGGTTTCCCGTTGGCAGCATTCCAGTGAATAATTCTTGCGGTGCGCTCCATGGCCCTTCCGGCTTGCTCGCAGTTCTGATGAAAACTTTGTTGGAGAAGACGCCACTGTGCACGGCGATGAAACTTTGCAAATAGGCATTGTAAGAAACCGTCACCGCGCCAGGAATCTGATCAAAAACTTTGGCCGTTGCGCTAATCGTGCCAACCCACTGCGACCCATTCCAGAATTTATAGGCCGAGCGTTTCGTGGCTTTGCCGAGAGGGGCGCGGGCCACGCCAAAGGGCTTAGTCTGATCGCCGTTGTTGAGATTGCCATAAAGATAAACATTGCCGTTATATAAGATGGGCCGGACGAACTGCGGCTCGCTCGCTGTGAAAAGCAACCCCGAATCACGCACTCCGGTGGTCTTTCCCGGCGCGAAGTGGGCCGAGCCAACACCGATTGGGGGAAAGTCCAGAGGGCCTTTCACATAAAGCTTTTTGTAAAAAGCGAGGCCGCTGCCATTCTTGTCCGGAACCAAGCCGCCGAACCACAGGGCGATGCGATCGAGTTTATTGCCGGTCGAATCGTTGTAGGCATCTTCTGCTGCTGTGAAAGGCAAAGCTTGATATGGAGTTCCATTCGCATCGATCGCATCGAGTGGCTCGGTGACGGCGAGAGGTTGTGATGGATTGGCCAGCGCCGCCGTGTTGGAACGAAAGGAATCGCCGTCCGCAGCTTTGGTGTTGAAGAAGGTATCGCCGAACGTCCACAGAATCTGGCCGCCGATCAGCGCTGATTCACCGCCGTCGCAGGTCACAACGGTTGGGGGTTTGGAAACCGCGCCAAGCTCGGTGACAACATCCACGACGGGTGTGATTGATGCACCGGCGATCTTCTCAAGCCCGCCAGTCATCTCGTTGAACTCACTCGAGGCGTCCGCAGGCGATAATGTATCCGGCGCCGACTCACAACCGATCGTGAGAAGGGCCAATGGAATAAAGAGAAGGCTTTTCATGACAGTCGCTCCTTAAATTAAAGTTCAAATCGAATACCCATGGTGATCGGCAGGCCGCTGAGCAGATGTTTTTCCCCGTCGGCGTATTGCACACCCGAAGGCACGAGCACACCACTGATTCGCAAAGCCAAAGCCGTTGTGCGGTTAAGGTATCGCTCGTATCGCAAACCGGCAATAAAGCCAAAACCTCGCGTAAGAAAATCGTAGTCATAGCTTCGGTTCGCGAAGCGTTCCTGGCTTTGCGGGAGGAGGTAAAGCACTCCCAGCTCCAAATTGACAACGTCGGGTTTGCTCGTTTTGAGATAAGGCCGGAGCAGCGCACTGAAGTGAAGAAGAGAAGCGGATGACTCGATCCGGTCGCCCTTGGCCGCGGCGTAATCTTCCCAGGCGCCGGCATTCAGATTCGCGTAACCGGCGTTCAGCGCGACTCCCACCCTCCGCATCCTTCGCTCAAGGTCAACATTAAAGGCGACGCTGCCTCGGAACAGATCGACGCCTCGGGCGTACCGATGATCGGTCCAGGTCCCGAGCGGCTGAAAATAACCGGCGTCGATTCCGATTATCCAAGAGGAAAATTCCTTGTCGACCTGTTCCATCTCGAACTGTCCCCACGCCCCGTTGGGCAGCGCAAGTGAAATGGCGAGAAGCGCGGGACCATACTTCATTCGATTCAGCATGGCGTCTCTCCTTTCCATTGGCTCAGAATTATTGTAAGTCTCTTGGAAAGATTTCTACTCTCACCGGCAATGACGTTATCCGAGTTCCGGTCTCAGGCGCCGTCGATGTGCAAGAGCTGCGGCCGTTGTTGCAAGAAGTTTGGCCGGAGCGCCGGTAATTCTCACGGGAGACGGTTGGATAACTTTTTGAGAAAGAGCCGGATCGGCCTTGCGCCGGCGAATAGAAGGCGCTAATGCTCACGGTCGCCGTGTTGACTTCCTCGTTGACCGAATTTTCCGGCGCGATATTCGTATAGGCTTTGCCATTGATGGTGACGTGCAAATAATACGCGGTTCGATTGGCCACCGTCACCGCAACGTTAATGTCTTCGCTGTAAGAGACGCTCAGCGACACCAACAGACCGAGCGTGACGTACCAGGCGAATGATTTGGGGAAAATGCTTCGAGCAGACATTGAACCCTCCTTGATCGAGGCTTTGTAATGATCTGCTGATTGCTCAGACAAGAAACGTACCGTCTGCAAAAGGAGGGGATGATGAAAAAGGCATGTGCGACAACTGATTGTTTTTGTGGAAAGCAAATTTCTGGGGGAGGAGGTTGCAGGTGGGTGAAACGGTGGTAAGGATGCTACTGCGGTGGTATCGGGGCTACCGACGTAATTCGTAAAACATAACGCGTAAGGGAGCTATGCCTAACGTGTCACGCATTACGTATCACGAATTACGTTTTAACAAACTGTTCTCTCTTCATGCTATACTGCTGCATCTTCTGGATGAAATTCTTCTTGTGCATGCCGGCGCGGCGCGCGGCTTCGGAGATGTTGCCGTTGCTTTCCGACAGTCGCGCAACGATAAATTCGCGTTCGAATTTTTCGATCAGATTTTGTTTGGCCTGATTAAAATTGTTCTCTGGAGTTTTTGAAGCAGGCCCAGAAGATGAAGTGTGAAGTCCATGAGAAAGATCTTCGGCTTCGATGATTTCGCCTTCCGCCAAGATCATCGCGTGGTTGATCGCGTTTCGCAGCTCGCGCACGTTCCCGGGCCAGTGATAAGCGAGCAGCACTGCGCGCGCTTCTTCGCTAAAGGCGTCGGCGCGCCGGTCATACGCATCTGCAAAGTGGCGAAGAAAATGCTCGGCGATTTCCAAAATATCCTCACGGCGCTCGCGCAAAGCCGGTATGCGAATGACAAAACTTTCAAGGCGATAAAACAGATCGGGAAGAAACTCGCCTTTTTTCATCAGCTCGGCGAGATCGGCATTGGCCGCTGAAATGATCCGCACGTCAGACTTGCGCAGCTTGGTCTCCCCCAGCCGCGTGAACTCGCCAGACTCCAACACGCGCAGCAGCTTGTTCTGAAATTTCAAGCTCGACTTGGCAATCTCGTCGAGAAAAATCGTGCCGCTATCGGCGGTTTCGAAGTAGCCAAGTCTCTCCTTTTCCGCGCCGGTGAATGCGCCTTTGGCGTGGCCGTAGAGTTCTGAAATCAATAAATCTTCGCCCGGCAGCGCGGCGCAATTCATCGCCACGAATGGCTGGTCGCTGCGCTTGCTCTTGCGATGCAGGACGCGCGCCACCAGCTCCTTGCCGGTGCCGGTCTCGCCCAAAACGAGAACCGGCGAATTTGTGGTGGCGACTTTATCGATCTGATTGCAAACATTCAGCATCGCCAAGCTCTTCAAGCCTTTGATTTCATCGTAGCCTTCGCTTCTGGCAAGACGCTCTTCAAGCTCGCGGCGCCGCTGCGTTTCTTGAATCAGCTTGAAATTTTGTCGGGAAGTTTCGGTCTCCAAGCGCCGGCGCTCAAGCGCATTTTTAGTTGCCACCGCAATCAAATCGGCAACCTCATTCAGCAGTTTCCCGGTGTTTTCCTCAAAAACTCCGGTCAGCTCGCGGTTATCGATATAGATGAAGCCGAAAGTCTCGTCGCCGGTTCGCAGCGGCGCGCAGGCCACGGACAGCAGGCGAAGCCGGCCGATGCTGGCGCTGTCGCTGAATCGCGAGTCATCCAGAGCGTTCTTGATCACCACAAACTTGCCACTTTGGCGGACCGATTCGATGATCGTTTTGCTCATTTCGAATTCGGGTTTTTCGAGGTCTTGTTTGTTCAGGTGACGCGCGGTTTCAGAAAGCAGCTCACCGTTTTTTCCATAAACCATAATCATGCCGCGCTCGGCATTGGTCTGCTCGATCACTTTGTCCATCGCCAGCGGCAAGAGCTTGGCGATGTCAGTCTCGGCGACCAGCGCTTTGCCGATTTCGAAAAGAGTGCGGTAGGAGGACATGATGTTGTTACACGCGAGAGCTTTGTTTCAAAGACAGTAAACTATGGCAGGATAATTTTATGGCAAAGTGGACATAAATTTTTTCGGATCAGCGTTTTTTTTCAACCAATCTCGCACTTTACTCTTCGATGAAAAAGTGAGTTCGCCGATCTGGTCGTAAGTCAGGTTCATCGCCTGGAGTTGTTTGATAAGTTTGCGATGATAAGCTTGCATTAAATGCCTCGTGCATACGATTAATCGTTGGGGTATTGTCAGTTAGAGAAAAGCGGCTGAGTGAATAATGCATCGCAAATATACAGATAACATTAATTCATTACAAGGGGCGCTTGTGACAAACTGTAACACCTCTATGACGGCGGGCAATCTTGTTCAACCACGGTTGTACCGTATTGGGCTATTGCAGCGCAAAAACAAATGCTACGGCACAACCGCCGATCCGCAGCCTTAGGTTATATGACGCGGGGCGAAGCGTGACGGAGCATCTCCACGCCACCATTAAGACATTGCGTGATTCTATAATTCTGTGATTCTGGTCTTGCGACTTTCGAATGAACTGGCGATATTTTGAGTGAACAAGATGCTGGGGTTGACGACCCACAGTCAATATCGAGCATCATATCACGCAACCAACAGATTCCATATGACGGAAAGAATTCATCCTTGCAAAATCTTCCTCACCGGCGGCACCGGCTACATGGGAAGTCGTCTTCTCTCGTTGCTCATAGAGCGTGGACACGATGTGCGGGCGCTGGTGCGGGCAGCCTCTCTTCAAAAACTGCCAACTGGATGTGAGCCAGTTATCGGCGATGCCTTGAAGCATAATTCTTACATGGAGCAGATGCGGGGTTGTGACATCTTCGTCCATCTGATCGGCGTCGCGCATCCCAATCCCTCCAAAGCCGAGGAGTTCCGACGGGTTGACCTTGCCTCCGTGCGCGTTGCCGTGCCTGCCGCCGTTTCCGCCGGTGTTCGCCATTTCATCTATGTCAGCGTTGCGCATCCCGCGCCGATCATGCAGGCATACTGGAAGGCGCGCGCCGAATGCGAGGCGATTATCCGCGAAAGCAAACTGAATGCGACCATCTTGCGTCCGTGGTACGTGCTTGGCCCCGGCCATCGCTGGCCTTATATTCTTCTGCCAATGTATTGGATTTTTGAAAGAGTGCCCGGCACACGCGATACTGCCCGCCGGCTTGGAATGGTCACCCTCGATCAAATGCTTCATGCGTTGATTCGCGCCGTGGAGCATCCTCCTGATGGCTTTCGAATTGAGTCGGCTCAAGAAATCCGGCGCTCAACGTAAATCTTGTTTGATTACCATCATGCTCGCTGAAAGCCAATTTCACCGTCATTCACAACGGTCCCTTCAAACAAGTTCAAAGCCCGAGAGAAACCTTGTCGCATAAACCATGAGCTGGTTTACAGCTTGACGAATTTTGCAAACAGAAAACCGTTCGTGGTTTTCGCGCGCACGAAAAAAAGACCTGCAGGCAAATTTGAAACATCCATCGTTCGTTGTTGCGCCTCGACGGGCGATTGTTGAGAAAGGCGGCGGCCTAAAATATCGTAAATCTCGATCGTAATTATACTGGTCGCGGCAAGGACGGTCAACCGGTCGGTGGAGGGGTTTGGAAAAAGCAGAAGTTTATGAGGAACAGGAAGGCGCGGGTACATGCCGTCGCGGGCTGTGAGATAAACGATCCCGCCGCGCTCACATCCGGCGAGGATGTCTTCACTGCCGTCGTTGCGGGCGATAATCGCCGCCGGGGCAATGGAACGAACGCCAGAATCGATCTCCACATCCGGCGCGGCGGAGAAGGACAGCTTCATCGCCGTCTGTTGCTGAAACCAAATCCTGATCGCGCCGCTGCTTGAGCCGATCGACAAATCCAAACGGCCGTCATTATTCCAATCCGCGAGCAGGGGGCTGGCGAAAGACTCCACGACGAATTCATCGGCGTTGGTGACAAGCCTCGCGAAGAGCGGCTGCTGTTTCGTGCCGGTGTTTTCAAGAAATCTGACTTGCCCTCTCAGATTGCCGGCCACTAAATCTTGATCGCCGTCGTTGTCAAAGTCGCCAAAGTTCGGCGCTACGAAAGTGCCGAAGTCTTCAAATGGAATAAGTGAATTGTCTTCCACAAAACTCGGCGCCCCCGGCGCGCCGATGTTTCGAAATCCCCGCAACGTTCCATCAAAAAGCCCTGCTACGAAATCCAAAAGGCCGTCATCGTTCAAATCGACCAAAGCCGGCGCGACGCCGCTGAGAGTGGCGGTGGCGGGAATCCAGTTGTCGCTGATCCATTGAAATGAAGAATCATCCTGGCCTTGATAGGCGATGATGTTTCCACGATCGCCGCTCAAAATAAAATCCGACAAACCGTCGGCGTTGAAATCAGCCCACGCAACATGCGAGCGCCTGCCAATGTCGATGCTTGAAATAAAATTCTTAGTCACGAGCTGATATACTGGTTGCGCGCGGCTGCCGCCGTTTCGATAATGCAGGAAGTTGTCAACAGCGGCTGAAGGAAAACCCACGGTGACGAAGAGATCGGTGAGGCTGTCGAGAACTGCAAAAGTTGTTTGATTTAAGCCCGGGGTTTGCGCCGGCTCAGGCTGTGGGAAAGTTTTGGTGATCAACCGAAAGCGGGGAGAGACGCCGTCTCCGATATTTTGCAGATGGTAAACCCCGTTGCTGAAAAAGTCGCCGAAAAAAATATCCGCTCTGCCGTCGTTTTCATAATCAAAGACCTGCATCGCCGATGCGCCATGCGCGGTTTTCGCGCCGGTGATCACCGTGTCCAGCAAAACCGTGATGCCGCCGAAGTTCGAAGTTTCAAACTGCCATTGCGCATGCGTCGATGAGCCGTTGTTTCTGAAAAATGAAATCGTCCCGGATGAATTGCCGCCGAAGAAGTCCTCGTCGCCGTCGTCGTCGAAATCATACAATGCCGGCTGGCTGCCCGGCTCGGCGCGCAAGGCCGGATCTTTTGTCCCGGTTCCCGGGAACCAATCGTCTTTGATGCCGGAGTTTTCGAAGAACAAAACTTCCCCAAAGCCGTCTGCCGTCAACAAATCCGGCAGCCCGTCGCCGGTTATATCTTTCAGGATGAGCCAATCTTGAATCGGCCCGGCCCATGCCTGCGATGGGCGATAACGCAATTCTTTTGAACCCGAGGTAAGAAAGCTCAACACCTCGCCGTCGAGAATGACGAGATCGAGAAACCCGTCTTGATTGAGATCTGTGAACTGGATTCTCGGCGTATTCAACCCGCCGAGAAAAGGATGTTGGATTATCTCGCTCAGTCGCATGACGCGAAATGGCGATGGGGTGATTTCATATGATTGGGCAAAAGCGTTCGCGGCAAAAACGAGACAACAATGCAGGAGGATCATCAGAACGCGCGGAATAAAAAACCACACGGACACCTCAAAAAGTTTTTCCCGCGTGGTTTTTTGATCCGTGTGGCAAAAGCTCCTTTTGATTTTTTTCATTCTGGGGGATTTCAAATTCTGTGGGCGCTTTTTTGGGAAGAGAAAGGAGGCATTCTTAATGGATCACGTCAATCCCCGCCGCGAAGCCGCCGACTTCCCGCTCGGCGATGATCGTCCTGGTCGCCGCGTCGATCAACACAAAAACGCCCGGAGAGCCGCTGCGCGTTCCCGGATGATGTTGATCCGGCTCGCCGCTGACGTGCTCGCAGGTTAGTCCCACGGTCTTTCCATCCGAAGAAAATTTTACGCCGTGCGGCTGATCGGGCAAGTCTTGAATCACATCTTTGACGCTTCGGCTCAGAACATCGATGATGGAAATCGAGTTGTCCGCTTTGCAGGCCACCCACAACTCGGTTCGGTCTTTGTTGAAATCCATCAACAATGGGTTGCCGCCGACCTGAATGCTGTCGATGAAAGTTTGTGACGAGGTATTCCATACGCGCACCTCGTTGGTCTTGCTGCACGTAACGTAGAGATTATCGTCATTCGGATTGAAGCGGATTTGGTACGGCGTCAATTTAGGCGAGGTCTCGCCGATATCCGGAGTTAGGCTCGACAACTTATACGACTCGGTTGACCCGTTCGAAATGTCGATGCGATACAATAAATCGCTGACGTTGCCGGCGGTGAATAAAGTCTTGCCATCGGGCAAGAGCGCCATGCCATGCGGATTGTAGAAAACGTTGTTGATTTTTCTTTCTTCGCTGAAAGAAGCCAAATCGATGACGTGAATCGCATTCTGGTTTGAGAAGTTTGACACCACGGCTTTGTCACCGGCGGGCGTTAATTCAATGTGCGCCGGTGATCCGCCGAGCGCCAGCTCTTTCACAATTTTTCTCGATGGCAAATCGATTTTGAGCACTAGCCCGGCGGCAATGAGAGAGGTGTAGGCGGTTTTGCCGTCGGGCGCAACGGTGACGTAGTGCGGCGCGCGCGGTGGCGTCTGCGGGAACGGCCAGGTCGGCGCAAAGAGCGGAACAACGCGCGAGATCAATCCAGTCTCTGCGTTGATCAACGTGAGAAAATCATCGCTTTGGTTGGTGATGATGAACTGCTCATCGGAATCATCGGAATACATCGGTGCGCCGCTCTCATCCGGCGCGCCTTGTTCGATCCATTTGGAAATCGTCATGATGTCGGCTGCCGGAAGACGCGGTCGCTGGAAAGGCATCGGCGGCTCGGCTTGCGGACTCAGATTTGAATCGCCATTGACGTGTTGAAATAAATGACTCAGCGCCGGCTCGAAGGGGATAACGGCGTTGCCTTCGTGGCCGCCCTCGGAGATCTTCTCGAAGCTGGTCAGAACGAGTTCCGATGGCGAGCTGCCGTCGAGATGGCAATTGGCGAACGCGCAGTTGTTTGTAAAGATGGGTTGAATCTGTCGCGCGTAATCGATGCGGCCGGACGAATCGGGCGTGAAGAGAGTATGTTCGCAGCTTTGCAAGAGGATAAAGCTGACAACAGATAAAATTCCAGACGAAGCTTTTAGTGTTTTCATAATCATCGCGGGAAAAGTCAACGCATCAAAACCATTTTTTTAATTTCCGAAACCATGCCGTTGACATTAATTCTGTAGAAGTAAATCCCCGAGGCAAAGCTTTTCAAGTCGATGGTGAATTGTTTTTCTCCAGCAGAGCCTTCGACAGTTTTGAAAGCCGCCACGTGCTGCCCGAGATGGTTGAAAATTGAAATAAGCGCAACACCGGCCGCGGGCTGTCGCCAATGGATCGTGGTCGATGGGTTGAATGGGTTGGGATAATTCTGCAGAAGCTCCAGGCTTGTTGGAAGCCGGGGCGAATCTTCTACGCCGGTTGTCCCCGAATCCATGAGAATATTTTGGTCTTGCGCTGCTCCGGCTTGGATTGAAATATCGCTTAAAATAAAGTCGGCATATCCGTCTTTTCTAAATCTGAAGCTGCGTATGCCGGGCTTGGCGCCGAAGATGTATTTTCCATCCAGGCCGACTTTGACGATGGTGTAGCCTTCGTCCAGGTTGCGATTTAGTAACTCGATGCTCACATCACTCAAAGCGATTTGAGTATCGTTATTTCTGACGACGCCGGATATGTAGCCTGCTTGGGTTCCGTTAAATTTTATTATATGCAAACCGTAGGTGATATCGGAAATCAAAATAATTCCCGAACTCAGAAATGGATAAACTCCCCATGCTCCCTTAAATTCGTTTGGATTGCCACGTTGCAGATTGTCGTCGGGGAAAGTGTCATAGTTGGCTGCTTCTACGGGAGCGTGACGCCGGGAAATGTCGATGACTTTCAAGCCGTCGAAATAATAACTCAGGAAAGCATAGTTGCCGCGAACTTGTGCGTTGTGCGCTATCGAATTCAGCCCGCCGTGGTAAGTGGCAACCAGCTCTGGCGTCAAATGATTTGTCACATCCCAAAACTGGAGCGGCAGATTACGCACTTCATCGGTTTGCACAAAATAACAATTGTCGTCGGTCATCCATGTGTTGTGAGTGTATCCGGACGGATAGACCGCCTGCGAAATAAGCTGCAAGTTGGTTTTGTTTCTACCGTCAACGATATCCACCAGCGCGCTCCCGCCGGCAGAGCCATAAATAGTATCGTTTTTGACAATGACATCGTGCCAATACCTCGAACCCCAGCGCGACACCTCAACGGGATTGATCGGATCCTGCAAACTGAGAATCACAACGCTGGGGTTTGGGTTGATTCCGGCGAGATAAAGGTAACCATCGTCGATATAAAGATTGTGTGCATTTCCGTTCGGGATGTTGGTGCGATAAGTATTGACCAATGTCGCGGCGGCCGGCAATTGCGAAAGATCGATGATTTGCATGCCGCTGTTGGGATTGTTGAAAACAAGGTCCTGCGTGACATACGCGTAATGCGAATAGGTTCTAATTTCCCTCCAGATGTAGAACGCTTGCGGCCCTGGGATAAAGGCGCGCTCCACCGGCTTTGTCGGATCGGTCACTTCGATGATCGCCGTGCCGTCGTAGCATCCGATGATGGCATACTCTCGGCCATCGGGCGCATTGTATCCCCACACGTCGGAATACTTGAACGTGTCTCGAGCGCCGCGAGGCGGGGCCAATTTTCCAAGCAGGGTCGCATTTTCGTTGAAGGTTTGGGCGCGCAGCTCCAGAACTGCTCCGAGCGAAGCAAGCAAAAAAATACCGAGAGTTTTTTTCATGAACTCCTCTGGCGTGGGATGCACAATGTCGTCTTTGAAGGCGGCAGTCGTTGCAATTTTTTCTGAAGAATTACACTCAGAAATTCCGAAGAAGTTGCCGGGGCGGGGAAAATTTTTTTGTCACACTCGACGGCTCAAAAATGATGTGGTGTTTTACGGCGATATGAAGAATAAGGCGTTATCGGTAATGCGTAAAACGTAAAGCGTAAAAGCTGACACGAGATAAACGAGAAATCACTCGGCGGCCAGACATTTTTTATTTTACGCTTCACGCATTACGCTTTACGTTTTTACCATCCAGCATCACAACTCATTTCGCATTCTTCAACTGCAAATACTTCTCCTGATATTTTTCATAAAGCTGGCGATGGCGGTTGCGCATGTCGAGCAATCTGCCTTGAATGTAGGCAGCCTCGACGTTTGAAAATGTTTCGAGCGGATCGCCGTTGCCGATGAACAGCGTGGCATCCTTGCCGACTTCGAGCGAACCGGCGCGGTCGGCAATGCCGAGAATTTGCGCGGGATAAAGCGTGATCGCTTTCATCGCCTCATCTTTGGGCAAACCGAATGCCGCCGCGGTCGCGGCATGATAGGGAAGATTGCGATCGTTTCCCGAATCTGATCCGCCGCTGATGCAAAAGCGGACGCCGGCTTCGTAAAGTTTTTTCGCGGTGGTAAACGCCGTATCATAATCTTCCCAATCGCGCATCGGCGTGTCATGAATCGGGCCGACGATCACCGCAACATTTTTGCGTTTCAACAAGTCGGCGGCGCGCCATGAATCTTTGCCGCCAACGATCACCAACTTGATGTTCTCCTGCGTCGCCCACTCAACGGCGGCGTTGATTTGTTTGATCTCATTGGCATTGACGAATACCGGCATCCCTGAATCGAATACCGACCGCATAGCCTCCCAGCGCGCATCGAAATTATGATAGGGAATACCGCGTTGGGCCTCCGCTTTTTTAGCCAATGCGTAGCTACGCGCCTCGGCAAATGCTTGCTTCAAATTTTTGATCTGCTGCTCGATGTTTTTCTTTTGCTCTTCTTCGCTCTGTTGCGCTCGCGGCGAGCGGTTGATCGTCATGCGCGGCCAGTTGACGATGATGCCGACCGGCGCTTTCAGCGTCATGTTTTCCCAGGTCCAGCCGTCGAGCATCATCGCGGCGCTGCGACCGGAGAGCAAGCCGCCCTGCGGAACCACATGCGCAATGAGCACGCCGTTCACGCGCGTCACCGGAATGCGCTCGGACTCCGGATTCACCGCCACTTCGGCGCGCGGGTTCGGGTTGATGCCACCGGCTTCGGCAAAATCGCGCGTGGCGCGAACGGCATCGATCTCCACCAAACCGATTTGCGAATTCGCTTCGATCATCCCTGGATAAACATGCTTGCCGGGGATATTGATCTTTTCGGCATTCGGCGGCAAGGTGACGTTCGTTCCAATAGCGACGATCTTTCCTTTATCAAAAAGAATCGTCGCGTTCGAAATCGCCGGTCCGCTGATCGTGTGAATCGTGCCGCCGACCAGCGCAATGGGACGCTGCTGCGGCTTGGCCGGGATGTGGTCGCTGGGTGGAGGCGATGGAATGGCCGCATGGCCGAAGTCAGTTCTTATGAATAGAACTGCAAAAGTGTGTACCGAAAAGAGGGCGAGCCGCAACCCAAAACTCATTGTGAATTTTGCTTTCTCAGAGTAGTGTCCCATTTTCATCCTTTCACTGCGTTAAGAGTATTTGATGGCTTGCTTATGGCATCCCTGTGCTGTATATTTCACGCATCAATGATAAAGGGCGTATTATGAAGCGATCTGAAATTGGCAAACATCTCACCGTCGATCCTAAAGTCTGTCATGGCAAATTGACTTTTAAGGGAACCCGTGTGCCGGTCAGCACCGTGCTCACGTTCTTGAGCACCGGGGATTCGATTGACGACATCTTGCGTAACTGGCCTGAGCTTTCTCGAGAAGGCGTGGAGGAAGCCGTTCGCTGGGCAGCAGACTTGGTTCACGAACGGTATCCGGGCACGAAAAAGAAAACCGGAAGGCCGCGCGAGTTTGCTCATATTTGACGAACAGATCAATCGAGAAGCAGCTATAGAACCGCTTCGCTCGTGGGCTACAGTTCACAGACTTAAAGATGTGCGTCGCACGAATTCATTGACGATGACCGAATTCCAGATCTACTTCGCAAACTGAATCGCCCGACTTTTGTTACCATCGATGAAGGCTTTTGGGATAAACGATTGCGCGACGCGCATTATTGTATTCTCTATCTCGCTCTCCGCGATAATCAACAACCACAAATTCCATCTTTTCTCAGACGACTTTTTCGTATGCCTGCTCTCAAGACCAAAGCCACACGCATGGGCAAAGTGGCGCGTGTCAGTTCCGCAGGTCTTGAGTATTGGCAATTAGGCGATGAATCATTGCATGTCTTAGCTTGGCCCGCTCGCTAACGCAGGAGATAAGATCATTATCTGAACTTGTGCTGTTGCTCGCAAAGCCATCCAGAACCTCGTAGGCACTTTCCTCAATACACCTCGTCTTCAACATCCTCACACCGATACGACCCCGGCTTCTTCATCGCCGGCTTGCCGTCTTCTTTGCCCTTCTTGTCTTTTGACGCCAAAGCTTTTTGCACCAATGTCGCGCGTTGTTTGGCGACTTCTTCGCGCAGCTTCAAATCTTCTTGAATGTCGAAATACTTCCTGCCGTCGATCCAGGTTTGTTCACAGCGCGTCAGGGTTGACATTGGCGGGCCACTCCAGATCACGAAATCAGCATCTTTGCCTGGCTCCAGACTGCCGACGTGAGTTTCGATGCGCATTTGCTTGGCCGGATTCAGGGTGACGAATTTCCATGCTTCTTCTTCCGGCACGTTGCCATACTTCACAGCCTTGCCTGCTTCGGTGTTCAATCGACGCGCCAGCTCGTCGCTGTCGGAATTAAACGAAACGACGACGCCTTGATTGTGCATCAATGCGCCGTTATAAGGAATGGCGTCATACACTTCGAATTTATAAGCCCACCAATCAGTGAACGATGACCCGGCTGCTTTGTGCTTGGCCATCACCTCCGCAACTTTGTAGCCTTCGAGAATATGTTGAAAGACGTCGATGTGAAAGCCAAGCTCCTCGGCGACGCGCATGGTGGCGAGAATTTCGTCTTGCCGGTAGGAGTGGCAATGAATCTGCCGCTTGTCCTGCAAAATCTCGACGATGGTTTCAAGCTCGAGATCGCGGCGCGGTGGAATGAGAAATTCATTCCCTTTGATTTTCTTTTTGTCGGTGAATTCTTTCCAGGCGCGATCATAATCTTTGGCTGCTTGAAATTCGTCGCGAAAGATTTGTTCGACGCCCATGCGGGTTTGCGGATAGCGCGTGGTGAAGCGCTCGCCCCAGTTGCTTTGTTTGACATTTTCTCCAAGCGCGAATTTGATGCCGGGCATCGCGCCGTCAAACTTCAACTCTTCTGGCAACACGCCCCAGCGGAGTTTGATGACTGCATTCTGACCGCCGATCGGATTCGCCGAGCCATGCAAGAGATTCGACATCGTCACGCCGCCGGCCAGTTGCCGATAGATGCTGATGTCGTCGCTGTCCACCACATCGCCGATGCGCACTTCGGCAGTAATCGCCTGCGTGCCTTCATTCACACCTTGACTGATGGCAATGTGCGAATGTGCATCGATGACGCCGGAAGTCACGTGCTTGCCGGTTGCATCTATAACTACTGTGCCGGCAGGCGCTGTGAGATTTTTTCCAACTTGCACGACCTTGCCGCGTTGCACGAGCAGGCCGGCATTTTCCAATTTTCCAGCGCTGCCGTTCGTCCAGATCGTTGCGTTTTTGATGAGTACGGCAGCAGGTTGTTCTGGTGCAGCTCTGCGACCGAAAGCGCCATCGGGGAAGATGGTTTCGAAGCTCGCCATTTTTATTTCAGCAGGTTTCGTCGTATCCGGCTTTGCGGTGAACGGCGCGGTGCGTATTGCAACCCACGTAAAGTTACGGCCATCACCAAGCTGCCCATTGCCTGCGAGGTTTGATTCTTCGATAACGCCGCTCATGCGAATCAAATCTTTATAACCCAACGAATCGCCGGAGAAAGCTATCGTCAATCTCCGGCCCAAAAATGTCGTCGTCGTTGCGCTCACGGTTTTGCCTTTGAGAGTTACTTTTCCCGAGAGGCTTTCAATTTCTCCGGAGATTTCCAATTTACCATTTTCTGTAACCGCGCCGAGGTTCATCGAGAAATCCCACGTGCTGCGCGGCTCGACTTCCGGCGCGGGTTTTATCTCGTAGCGTTTTCCGTCAATCCAGGTCTCGCGAATTTTGGTTTTCTCGGCAAACAGCTCGCCGTCGACGATGACGAAGTTGGCGAGTTTTCCAACTTCCAAAGTGCCGAGGCGATTTTCCATGCCCAGAAGTTTTGCCGGTGTCGTGGTCAGCGCCGCCAGCGCCGCATCGAACGTCAAGCCGCGTTGAATGCTGGAGCGAACTTTGGTGGAGAAGTCTCCCGCATCTTTGAGTGTTGCAGTCGTCAGCGCGAAGGTGATTGCAGCTTTTTGCACGCGAGCAGGATTTTCCGGCGCCGTGTCCCAGTGCTTCAGATCGTCGAGGCTGACGTCGACTTCGTCCTCGGGTGTTGCCACGTTTGGCGCATCGGGAAAATTCACCGGAAGAATAATCGGCAAGGCCGTGGTCTTGACTGCGTCGAGGCGGCGATATTCTCTGCCGCTGCCGCGCAGAATCATTTGCAAGCCAAACTCTTTGGCAATTTTTGCCGCGCGCAGGGCGTTCAGCTCATCTTCGACTTCAAAGATAACAGCTTGCTTTGCAGAACCGGCGAGCGCCAACGCGGCCAACGCCTCGTTCATCTCCGGACGTTTTTGTCCGGTTGAGGCTCTTGCATAATTTGCCTGTGCATCGGCGTACCATTTTGCATCCAAAAAAGTTTGGCGAATGAGCGCGATGCTGCCCATGAGTGAGTTGGGATAGCCGTCTCCGCCGCCTCTATTAAATGAGAGATGTTGCGCAAAATTGTTGTTCAGTGCCAGGTCGTTGGTCTCGCCCTCGCCGAGCAACACCACAGCGCTGTTGCCGCGAAAGATGCCCTGCATCGGCGCGCTGACGGCAACGGTGAACCCGAGGCCGCGCAGTTTTTCCGCGGCGTCTTTGTTATAAGCAAAATCCTCGATTGCCATTCTCTCGGGATGCGCGGAGCTGTTCCAGTGCGCCGCGCCTTTGTTTTTTTCTTCTGAAGAAGGGGCCGGCGGTCCGCCTTGATCTTGCGCCGGTCGTGCGGGTTGCGGCAAGCCGTAGCTTGAATACATTTCGATCAAGCCGGGATAAATGGTTTGTCCTTTCAGATCCCAGGCTTTTGCATCTGCCGGCGGCGTGATGGTGGCGCCCACGGCTTCGATGACATTGCCGCGAACGACCAGCGTCGCTTTCTCAAGCACGCGCCCCGGCGCAACGACGATGCGAGCGTTGGTTAATGCGTGAACGTTGGGGGTGTTTTGTCGCAAGCCCTCGGCAGGGCGGGTTTGTGAAAAAGAGAGAGAATAAAAAAGCAGAAGCGTGATGAGTGCAGACGCAGGCAGGCGCATGGAGAGTTGGATTTTTCCCATCGGTCCTTTCCTTAGGATAAGATTTGGCGCGAGAGATCGTCGAAGCAATGCAGCGCGGAGAGCTCTCAAAATGCTGAGGAATGATAGCAAAATTGCGGGGAGATGTCAAGGTGAATTTGCCAAAAGGAATGATCACCCGAAATCCGCAAAAATTCGACTGGTGAAATTCGTTTTTCGCGTTCATTCGTGAATTTTGTGGGCAGCTTAGCCTGTGGCTTGCAAATGTTTTCCTTAGCTCTTGGAAAAGCCTTGCCGTTGAAACTCATTTTGAATTTTGGACAACGGAGGTCGTCAAATTGGTATTTTCGGTAAAACTTATTAAGCAATTTTTAGAAGCCAACCATTTGGTGAATAGAGAATTACCTCTCCAATTTTGGTTTGTTTCAAAAATGCCCAAATGTCTCACGGTGCGACACCAAACGGAACTGAAATTTCTGCATGATCGGAGCTTTGATTATCAATGAAAGATCATTAGCCGGATGAGCAAAACGATTTTGGCATTGCAAATGAATTGCAGGATTGAAATAGAGCCGCCGCAAAGCTTCATGTCTCGCTCGCAATCATCGAAAAAAGCCGAGTGTTTATGATTTATTTCTCATGGCACCTGGTTTGCTTGTGGCGCACACAGTCTTACGTCATCGAAGTATTTGTTCATCGGCTGCACCGTGGCTCGCCGGAGGAAATTTTGAACGCACGCCGGCGTTCCCGTGGTGTGAGGGAGCAGAAGCGCAATCGCCGTCAATGGATGATGGCCTCAAGATCGCCCGCATGATGCGTTGGCCTGCCTTCTTTTTTCTACTCACGACCTACGACTCGTCTGCAATCATGAAGCGCAGCTTGGAAATTCAAGTCAGTCAAGAAGGGAGTCTTTGGTAATGAAAAGAACCTTGAGCATCATTCTGTTGGGCGCGTTTGTCAGCACCATCACGCTGCAGGATTTGGCCTTTGCCGATAAGCGCACGCAGTACACCCTCGCCGTTCTCCTGTTCGACAGCAACGGCAAGCTTTCCGAAAGTGAAACCAGCATGCTCACCGAGCGGCTGCAAATCGAGCTGCAAAAGACCGGCGTGTTCGAGCTGATGGATCGCTCGATGGTCGAGTCGACGCTGCAGCGCGTCAGCTTCAGCGAAGTCGGTTGTAGCGATCTCGACTGCGCCGTGCAAGCCGGAAGAAATCTCGGCGCGCAAGTCGTGGTGAACGGCAGCGTTCGCAAGGTCGGTTCGATGTATTTTCTCGACGTGAACATGGTACACGTCGGCAGCGGCCAGTCGGTCAATTCGGTGAAGGAAGATTTCGACGGCGACTTCGACCGCTTGAAGAGCTACATGGCGACAGTCGCGCGCAAGCTCATCGGCGCGCAAGCCGGCGTGCAATCGGTGTCGCGGCAAGAGGCGGCGGAGCCTACAAGCGATGATTACAACAATGAACCGATCGGCATCAACGACGGCGGTAGCGGCGGCGGCACGAACTTTTTGATGATCGGGTTGATCGCCGCCGGCGCAGTTGGCGCAGGCGTGCTGATCTCCAAAGCCGCAAACAAAGACGACAACAATAACGGCGGCGGCAACAACAACGGCTCGATTTTGCCGGGACCGCCGGGATTTCCGTCCAATTAAATAGCGACGCCAGCTTTTCATCCCGCCCCGTGTCCATATCAAAATAAGAAGCGGGACGAGGGCAAGCTGAAAACTGGAGCCGTCCACAGATTGAAGAAACCCACAGATAAAAAACTTCATCAGCGGGATTCTTCAATCTGTGAGTAATAAAGTTCATAATTTTGTTCTGAATTTGATTCGGTAAATCATCTATTTGTTTCGCCTAAGGATTCATCGGGCGAAAAAGCGACACCCCAGCCTGCAAAAGGACGCGCTGGCCTGGGAAAGTCATCTGAGCACTTAACAGCAACTGGCAGACAACATGGTGGCCCCGTCATGGAAGATGGAGCCACCCGGATGACCTTCGGGGAGCCAGGTGCATCATCGGGATTTTGCAGCCTGTATTCTTAGCAAGGGTGTCACATGAATCACTTGAAAAAGTTTTCCATTGGGGCGACGCTTGCCCTCCTCCTACCGCTGACCGCGCTTTACTCGCAAACCAAGCCGGTTCTTCAAAGCATCAAATTTCTCGACGGTGGCTATGAGATTAGCGAGACTTCCCAAGCCGACATTGTCATTCAACTTCAATTTGATCAGCCGATGAACACATCGGTTACACCAATCATTACCACCGGCCTTGAAGCACCTTATAACATCAATCTGGAATTCGATGGTGATTCATGGTTCGATAGCCAAATTTGGCAGGGCCCTATTACCATCTCCGACGAGGTGCCTCCAGAAGATGGGACTTACACCTTCAAGATTTCCGGCGCGCAAAGTGCTGGCAATATCGCCATGGACGACACGTTAAGCACACAGGTCGACAACAAGACCTTGCGTGTTTGCCGTACTGGCCAAATCTTTTCGCAATTGGGCACGATCAATTATCCGACCATAAACGCCGGCGCTTACAAAGATACGCTCTTGGTTTTGCAAAACCTCGGATGCGGCGACGCCGATCTGATCGTTTCATTGGGCCTACCATCGTTTCCATTTAGCGTCATCGATTATACTGCGCCGTTCGTGATTGGCGGCGAAGGGCAGGTGGGCCTCGTCGTTCGGTTTTATCCTTCACAGCGCGGCAGCTACGCCGACAACCTGGTGATAAATAGCTCCGATCCCGATCAGCCGATTTTGACCATTCCGCTATCGGGTATCGCCGTGGCACCGGAGATTGAAACCAACCCTCTCGCTTCGATTAACTTCGGCTCTGTTGACGCGGGCGTTTCTTACACAGATACGGTCATTGTTTATAATCTCAAAGCGCTCAATGCAATTTGGGATGCGAATCTGCTGGTTGATAGTGTGAGAGTGATTGGCAGTCAAGCGTTCAGTGCTCCAACTAATGGGTTTGCATTAGCTCCGGGCGATAGTTTCAAGATTCCCGTTTCTTTCTTTTCCAACCTGCTCGTTGCACACAACGCCACGCTGCGCGTATTCACCAAGAACGAACCTGACGAGCCAACAAAAGACATCATCCTGTCAGCAAACACGACGGATCTTTCTCCTCCTCCGCAACCACCGACCCCGACCGGCAGTTGGTATTTGAATTATTATCCATATTGGATCAGCAGCAGCTCGGTTTGTATTTCGTGGATCAATCCAACCGATCCAAGCGGCATTGCCGAAGTGCGCTGGAAAATTGTTAACACAGCTTCTCCACCAACTTCAAACAATGATATAACGGGAAATCTAACGGGCAATAACGTGAGTTCGTTTTGCTTCACGCTTCTTCCACCGTTCAATACAGGTTCTTACTACATCTACTACTGGCTGGTAGATGGCAATGGAAACAGCGGCTGGCAATTCAATTACAGAAACTTCTCCTTTCGCTACGATGCCGATTGGCCGGATGCACCGCTCAATGCTTCGATCAGCAACACCAACTGGACGAGCGCCAGCTCATTGAATGTTTTTTGGACTAATCCAACTGCTACCGCCGGCGATTTCTATGAAGTGCGTTGGAAGCTGCAGAGCCCTCCGATCAGCAATACCGATATATCCGGCAGCAAATTGCTTGTACCACCATTCACCGGCACGCAGTTCTTCACCGCCAACTTTGACTCGCGCTACTGCGGTACCGATAGTATTTTCTTCTGGCTTGCAGACAGCGCCGGCAACTCGGATTATCTCAATCCGGCTATCGTTCCGTACAAGTATGATTCGTGCTTGCCGGAAATCTCTATCGTTTCATCAGACACTTTAACCGCCCTCAAGGGCATCGCATTTCGGGATACGGTGTTAATAACTGATGATGTCGGCGTCGACTCAGCGTGGGTACGTTATCGTTTTGGCGGTGAGACAGATGAGATTCCTGCGGTGACTCGCTTGCAGCGTTTACCCGGCAGCCGCTACCAATTCGAAGTCCTTATTGATGGCCCCAGCATAAACTCTCAAGGATTGGAATACCTAGTAGTTGCGAGAGACAGCTTGGGAAATAAATACGCTTACGGGCCCGGAGCCGATTGCTACAACGATGATGACTACGATGACTATGACTCTTTTTCCTTGTACGAGGATGACGGATGGTATCCGGTACAAGTCAGAGTGACAGATGAATACCGTGTTGATCGTGTAAACAACGAACCGGCAACTTTGACTTCGGGGCGTGATGAAACTAATTATCAACTCGTCTCAGTGCCATTTCTTCTTGATGATGGTCGAGCCAGCACCGTGTTGGTTGATGATCTCGGTTCCGCAGACAGCACCAAATGGCGCTTCTTCGAGTATGTAAGCCCAGACAGCCAATGGATCGAGTATCCCAATACCTCGGACTTTGAGCCGGGACGGGCGTTCTTCCTCATTGTTACAGATGAGAATAAGGTGCTTCGTAGTGGGCCGGGCAAAACTTTGACTACGATTTGCCCTGATACTTTAGTTCTATATCCGGGGTGGAATCTGATCGCTAATCCGTTCAATTTCCCAATATCGAAAGATAACCTGGAACTGCGAAACTCCAGTCTACCTTTGGGCCTTTTCACTTACGAAGGGGAGTGGAGAGTCAACGTTAATACTATCGAACCGTGGCGCGGCTATGCGATCAAGGTAGATTCGATCCTTGGGCAGCCGGAGATTCATCTGCTCATCAATCCTATCTCCGCACCGTCAAGTGCGGGCAAGGTTTCAGCGACCTCAGCAGCCGCTGCGAACGAATGGACAATCCAGATCAAAGCATTTGCTGGCGCGGCTAAAGATCAAATCAATTGGATGGGCGTGAAGAACAATGCCGCGGCAGAATATGATGCCAACGATCTCTTCGAACCGCCAGTGATCGGCAAATATGTTTCTCTCTATTTCCCGCATAAAGAATGGACGACGCAACCAGAGAACTACACCGCAGATTATCGTCCTCTTTCGAGCGACGGTTATGTGTGGGATTTCGAAGTCGCCACGGCCAAGGGACACGAGATGGTGACGTTGAATTTTGACGGCATGGATGAAGTGCCGGCAGGTCTCGATGTCTATCTGATCGATGAGCAACTCGGCGCGGCGCGCAACCTGCGTCAGAATCCGAGCTACAGTTTCCGCGCCGTCTCCGACGGTGGGAAGAAAGCGCTGCGGATTGTGGTTGGCTCGCGGAATTATGTCGAGACCAACAGCAACGACGTGACGCTCGTGCCGGCGGCATTCGATCTGGCGCAGAACTTCCCCAACCCGTTCAACCCCGAAACCGTGATTCGTTATTCTCTGCCCGAAGCCGCGACGGTGACGCTGGAAATTTACAACATGCTCGGCCAAAAAGTTCGCACGCTGGTCGATCATAGCCAGCAAGCGGCGGACTTCTACTCGCTGAGCTGGAACGGTCGCGACGACAACGGCAGGGCGCTGGCGAGCGGAATGTATCTGTATCGCCTCTCTGCCGGCAGCTATGTGAACACGCGTAAGATGGTCTTAATGAAATAACCAGTAATCGGTAACCAGTGAACAGTAAACAGTGATCAGTAACCAGTGAGACGACAGAACTGAATACTGATCACTGGAAACTGAACACTGGCAGTTAAAAAAGCAGGTACTCAGCCAAGCACCACCACGCACGGCAACAGCACTGCATCAGGGATTTGACAGCGGCACTGACTTCAATTCAAGATGGCATCGACAGCACGGGCACTGCACCACGCACGGACGCGACTTGAGGAGAGAATGGGCCAGAGTTTTGGTTCAACCGGCTGAGTATCTGCTTATTTTTTTATTGACTGATTGAGCGAAGTCCGACTTGGGCAACTGGGTTTTGCAGAATCTGAAAGATCGTGATGCCCAAGTCGGACTTCACCTAAATGAGCGGCCCGGAGGAAAGTAACGGAGAGGATTCCACGGGCACGTCTGCCCTACCCGATGGGGTCAGACGCCGCACGAGCATTGCCCTGAGTTCCTCTCCGTTTTCATTTTGCTTAGACCAATAAGAATTTCTTCAAATACGTCGAACTAATGAAAGGATGTCATGCTCATGCTTTTTTACTATTCACCAAATTGCCAACAAGAAAATCACTTTGCATTTTTGCAAACAAACGACGAGGCAGGAATATGAAATCTCGCAGGCTGTTGTTATGGACGATCGGATTTTTGGGCTTTGCGCTCGCTATTTTCATGACCGGGTCGCTGCACGCCCAGTCACAACCGCTCGGCGTCGAAGGCCCCGACATCGACGTTGCCCCCACTAGCAAAGATTACGGCAATGTCTATCTCAACTCTTTTGCATCACAGACTTTTGTCGTAACGAACGTGGGTT
>Ga0247727_10004433_pt1 | contig 29777 bp, 27 predicted proteins | sample WisWelCaveWW1625_FD_202498 | JGI IMG/M metagenome (GOLD analysis project Ga0247727, IMG submission 202498) | Biofilm microbial communities from Wishing Well Cave, Virginia, United States - WW16-25 | ecosystem: Environmental > Aquatic > Deep subsurface > Groundwater > Cave microbial mat | place...
TATTGAGCGTCGTTTCGTAATCGGGGGTTCGGAATTTTCTCGTCATGTCCGGAGTGTATCACCGACTGCGCTACAGGTCTCTCCGACAAACTGCTAGGCATTGTCTATGTGCTGGGCCGCGAGGCCTTGCTGTTTTTTCAACGCCCGGAAGTGACGCTGACCGATTTTTTCTTCACCACCACCTGGCAACCCGCCATTGGCAAAATCGGCATTTGGGCGCTGGCGAATGCGACGTTGCTGACCAGCCTGATTGCCATCCTGGTCTCCGCGCCGCTCGGCCTAAGCGCCGCTATTTATCTCAGCGAGTATGCCTCGGCGCGCACCCGCAGTGTTCTCAAGCCCACGCTGGAAGTGCTGGCCGGGGTGCCGACGGTGGTGTATGGCTACTTTGCCCTGACGTTTATGACGCCACTCCTGCGCGTGTTCTTCGGCAGTGACAATGTGCAGATTTACAACATGGCCTCGGCCGGGGTGGTGATGGGCATCATGATTGTGCCCCTCATCTGCTCGTTGAGCGAAGATGCGCTGACCGCGGTGCCGCGTTCGCTCCGCGAAGCCTCCTATGGCATGGGCGCGACCAAACTTGAGACCGCCGTGCAAGTGGTTCTGCCCGCCGCTGTTTCGGGCATCGCCGCCGCCTTCATCCTCGGCATCTCGCGCGCGATTGGCGAGACCATGATTGTCGCTATTGCCGCTGGGTCTGGCCCGGCCTTCACCTTCAACCCTTTTCAGGCCGCCGAAACCATGACCGGCCACATCGCCCGCATCAGTGGCGGCGACTTGAGTTATGACTCGATTGACTACGATAGCCTGTTCGCTGTGGGCCTGATGCTGTTCCTGATGACCTTTGGCCTGAATCTCATTAGCCAGCGCATCGTGGCGCGTTTCCGGGAGAAATACGAATGAAAACCCCCTCTGGTTTTCCCGATGGCCCCGCTCTGCACGCCGTTGTTCGGGGCCGCAACCTCACCGGTCGTATTTGGCAATACGTTTTTTTGCTGGCAACCAGCGTGGGCATCATTAGCCTGAGCGCACTGCTCTACAACATCCTCGACAGCACCTATGGCCTGATGGCCTACGAGTTCAACGTAGACCCGGCTACCGTCTCCGACCGCCCGCTGGAAGAATTATCGCGGGACGAATTGACGGTGATATTGCAGGCCAATATCTCCAAAGGCGCATTCAATAAGCTCGAAGAGGAACGCCCCTTCACCCAACGCTCACGCGAAGATGTCTACGAATTAATTATGGAGCGCGTGGTCAAACTCAAAGTCATCGAGACCTATCCCCTCACCGACTCGCTGTTTCGCCGCGCCGCCATCGAAGCCGAAGTCGCTCAGGATTATCCCGACGCGCAACTCACCTTCCGCGCCTGGCTCAAGCCCGATTTCATCACCGCGCCCATGTCCAGCAAGGCCGAGTTTGCCGGAGTCCGCACCGCGATTCTAGGGTCACTGTGGCTCATCAGCATCACCATCGCCATTGCGCTGCCCATCGGGGTGGGGGCGGCCATTTACTTACAGGAATACGCCAAAGACAGCTTTCTCAACCGCCTGATTCAGATGAACATCAATAACCTGGCGGGTGTGCCTTCCATTGTGTATGGCATGTTGGGTTTGGTGTTGTTTGTGCGCGCATTGGCGCCGCTCACCAGCGGGGCCATCTTCGGCGTCACCGACTCCAACGGGCGCACCATCCTTTCCGCCGGGCTAACGATGGCCCTGCTCATCCTGCCGCTCATCATCATCAGCGCGCAGGAAGCGATTAAGGCTGTGCCAGATTCGCTCCGGCAGGCAGGCTATGGTTTGGGCGCGACCAAGTGGCAAACGATTTGGAGCCATGTTCTGCCCAATGCCCTGCCCGGCATCCTCACGGCCAGCATCCTGGCGATTTCGCGCGCCATTGGCGAGACCGCGCCGCTCATCGTGGTGGGCGCCTCCACGTTTATCGCCGTGGACCCCAGCGGGCCATTCTCAAAGTTCACGGCCCTGCCGATTCAGATTTACCAGTGGACCTCGCGCGCGCAAAGCGAGTTTCACAACATCGCCGCCGCCGCGATCATCGTTTTGCTGGTGTTGTTGTTGTCGCTAAACACCACCGCCATCCTGTTACGGAATCGTTTCAGCCGCAAGTTGTATTAATCGGAGAATCGGCATGACTCAAACCAACGGCGTCAATGGCTCGACGGATAATTTTTCCATCGAGACCCGCAATCTCAACATTTTCTACGGCAACTTCAAGGCCATCTCCAACGTGAACCTAAAAGTTCAACGGCAGAAGATTACGGCCATCATCGGCCCGTCGGGATGCGGCAAAAGCACGCTCCTGCGCGCCTTCAACCGCATGAACGATTTTGTGAACGGCGCGCGGGTGGAGGGCGAAATTCTTATGCAGGGACAAAACCTGTATGCCGCGCATGTGGACCCGGTGGAAGTGCGCCGCCGCATCGGGATGGTGTTCCAAAAGCCCAACCCCTTCCCCAAAACGATTTACGAGAACATTGCCTGGGGCGCGCGCATCAACGGCTTTCGCGGCAGCAAAACCGAGATGGATGAACTGGTGGAGCGCTCCTTGAATCATGCCGCCTTGTGGGAGGAAGTGAAAGATAAACTCAAGCAGAGCGCCTACGCCCTCTCGGGCGGCCAGCAACAGCGCCTGTGTATTGCGCGCACCATCGCCATTCAGCCGGATATTATTTTGATGGACGAGCCGTGCTCGGCGCTGGACCCGATTGCGACCCTGAAGATTGAAGAACTGATGCGTGAACTGGTGAAGGACTACACCATCATCATCGTCACCCACAACATGCAACAAGCCGCGCGCGTCTCCGATTTTACTTCGATGATGATGCTGACCGATGACCGCCGCTCGGGCACCGTCATCGAAGTCGGGCCGACCAACGACATCTTTACGCGGCCCAAAGATAAGCGGACGGAGGATTATGTGACCGGGCGGTTTGGCTAATCGGGGGGATGGAGGCCAGGAAAGTTGGCACTCGGCAGCCGCGCCATTTGAGCAGCAGATAGGCATAGGCTTTGCGGAACATGACCAAATCAATAGCGCGACGCAGTTCGGTTAAATGAGTTTGTTCGCGCTCCGTCAATGGGCCAAGACTCTTTTTCTTTCGCAGACGGCGAAAACGGCGCTGGTCTTTAACCGTAACCTGAGCGCGCGCGACGTTCCACAAATCAGTGTCGCTGAAGGCTTCCATCGTCGCCAAGTCCGTCCGATAGGGCTGGGGAACAACCTCCAGCAATGGCGGCAGGCTGTCTTGAATGCTTTGGGCCGCGATTTCGTTCACCGGCTTGCCCGCGATTTCGGCGGCGCGTTGTAGGCGACGATAAACTGTTTCTAAGATGGGAATTGTGATGGTCTGCATAAGCATAACCTCTATCGAGATTATACGGCCAGCCATACGGCTCGGCAATAGGTATAGATATTAAGATTTGCTTTTTGAGTCTGGTGTCAACGGATTGCTCCGCACAACCGATAAACGGATAGCGCGCTCTGGCGCTGGCGGAATCTGTTTACGCGAAGCGGTTTTGCGAAGCAATCCGTTGACGCCGATTCAGAATCATTTTCTTAACGTCTATAGCATAGTTTTGTGGTGTCCATGAGTCGCGTTCTGTATAATTCCAAACTTTTCGCCGAAGCCACTGGCGCTTACGTCTTGGTGTTTGCAGGTTGCGGCGCGATTGTGGTTGATCAACTATTACCCGGCCGGATAACGCACGTGGGCATTGCGCTCTGTTTTGGCTTGGCGGTGGGAATTATGATTGCGGCGCTCGGCCATATTTCCGGCGCGCATTTTAACCCGGCAGTCACGTTGGCGCTGGCGGCCGGGCGGCACTTCCCTATGCGGCAAGTTCTGCCGTACGGGTTGGCGCAATTGGCGGGCGCATTGTTGGCCGCCCTCACCCTGCGCGGTTTATTTGGCACCGAGACGGCGTTAGGCGTGACTCAGCCCGCTGGCCCGACCGGACAAGCGTTTGCTTTGGAAATGCTGTTGACGGCGATCCTGGTGTTTGTCATTGCCAGCGTGGCCCTCCACCCCCATGCTATTCCGGCGCTCGCCGCACCCGCCATCGGCGGCACGATCACTCTGGAAGCGTTGTTCGCCGGGCCAGTCAGCGGCGCTTCGATGAATCCGGCGCGCTCACTGGCGCCCGCGCTTATCAGCGGTCAATGGCAACATCTGTGGATTTATCTGACCGCACCCTTTATCGGTGGACTCATTGGCATGGCAGTATATCAATGGCAAAGGAGACTCGAACATGGATCCTAAAACGAAGCTCCTCTTTCTCTGCACCGGCAACTCGGCCCGCAGCCAGATGGGCGAAGCGTTACTGCGCCACCACGCCGGGAGTCATTTTGAAGTGTACAGCGCGGGGCTGGAGCCGAAGGGCATCCATCCCTATACGATTAAAGTGTTGAACGAAATCGGCCTGGACATTCGCGAGCAACGCTCCAAAAACGTGCGCGAGTACATGGGCTTTGTCCATTTTGGCTACATGATTACGGTGTGCAGTGACGCCGACGCCAAATGCCCCACCACCTTTCCGGGCGTGGGCCAGCGTTTGCGCTGGTTCTTCGATGACCCGGCGGCGGTGGCCGGCACGGACGATGAAAAATTGCAAACCTTTCGCGCGACCCGCGATTTGATTGACGCTCGCCTGCGGGCCTGGCTCACCGAACTGGGCGTGCCCGACGAAGCGCCCACGCGGGCGACCGTGTGACAGGATGACCCACTTCACTTCGCCCAGCGGGTCGCCCACGCCTGGCGCAACGGTGTTCTCTGTCCCGGCCAAACACAACCCCAAGTTGCTGGCGCTGGTAGAGCGCATCAACGCCGATGAGGAACTTTGGCAGTGGTGGCGCTGCGCCAACGTCAATGCCATTGAGCGACTGGGCCTGGCGGACCATGGCGAAGTGCATGTTCGTATCGTCGCCAACGCCGCGCTCAAACTTCTGCGATTGTTATGCGCCGCCGGGCAAGTGCCGGGAGCCGTTGCCCACCATCGCCTGGCCTCCGAAGACGCGGACGTCATCGTGGTGCTGGCCGCCGCTTTGCACGATGTAGGTCGGGCTATTCATGGTGAACAGGCCGCGCTTTTCAGCCCATTGCTCGCGCATCTCAAGGCCAGGGAGTTGCTGACGGGCCTGTTTCCGGTCCGCAAGCGCACGCTCTTGGTTGCGGAAACCATGCACGCCATTGTGACTCAGCAGGGTCAACTGACGTGTTTGACGCTCGAGGCTGGGGTGCTGACCCTGGCCGAGGCGCTCGATCTCGCGGCCGGCCGGGTGCGTTGGCCCGAAACGCTGGCACCGGCGGTGAGCGAGGTCATCATCCGCAAAGGCCACCAGCGGCCGGTGTGTGTTGAACTCCACCTGACGTCCGATACCGACCCATTCCCGGTGGACACTTGGCTGACGCCGGCCCTGAATCAATCGGCCTTGATGGACTTCGTCGAAATAACGACCACGACTCAATTTCAACCTTTGATCTCCAATCTCTCGATGCCAGGAGTGCGCGTGTGACCAAGCAAATTCGATCTACCTTTAAGCATGATTTGCAGGTGATGCAGGACGACGTGCTGCGGATGAGCAGTTGGCTGGACTCGGCCATTCAGCGCGCGCTACGCGCGTTGGCCGACCGGAATGCCGACCTGGCCCGGCAGGTCATCGCCGACGACGCGCAAATTAACGCGCAACGTTTTCACATTGAGGAAGCCTGCATCCGGCTCATTGCTACCCAGCAACCCACGGCCAGTGACCTGCGCGCCATCGTCGCGGCCATGAACATCATCAGCGATTTGGAGCGCATGGCCGACCACGCGGCGGGCATTGCCCGTATCGTGTTGCGGATGGGCGATGAGCCACTGCTCAAGCCGTTGGTGGACATGCCGCGCATGGCCGATATTTGCCGTGACATGACGCACGCCGCGCTGGATGCCTACGTGGCCCGTGACGCCGACGCCGCCAAACGAGTCGCCGCCCGCGATGACGAAGTGGATAACCTCTACAATCAGATTTTCCGCGAACTGCTGTCGTTTATGGTGGAAGACCCGCGCACCACCAGCCGCGCCCTCTATCTGCTCTTCGCCGCGCACAATCTGGAACGCATCGGCGACCGGGTGACCAACATCGCCGAGCGCGTCATCTTCATGGAAAGCGGCGAGATGCACGAACTCAGCGCCGGGCCGCAAGCGCCGATCTAAAGATAGAGAAAAAGAAAGAGAAAGAGAAAGAGAAAAGGGCTGGACTTACGCAGGCAATCCAGCCGAGCTAAGAAACTTCGCCACAACCCCCTATGCAGGGGGCAGGCGGCACAAAGACACGAAGATTTTTAAGCGAAAAGAACTTTGCGCCTTGGCGCTTCGTGCCTGACTTGAAAATACGCGCGTTGTTCAACACAAAATCACGAAGTCTCAAAGACACAAAGAACTTCGTGACTTCGTGACTTCGAGTCTTTGTGACTTGGTGTTAATCCATTTTCATCTGTCGCGGTGAACGCAGTTCATCGCAACTTCGTGGTAAAAGATCTAATTGCGTAAGTCCAGACGGGATAGGCTTTTTAGTTCTTTTTCTTTCTCTCTTTCTTTTTTAACCAGACCTTGACGCGCTGATAATGCTCGTGATTTAAACTGCGCGCAAACCCGTAGACCCGATTGGAGGCGTGTATGCTGTTGGAAACCGCGATGTTAGAGCAGGGGGATGTCTGGAGCGTTCTGCAACAACCCGCCCAGCCCACTCCCGCCGAACCTTCTTATCTACTGCTATTGGCCGCGCTTGATTCGGGCTGGGGCGTGGAAGAGCCGGTGTATCTGCGCTCGCGCTGGGGTGAGAGTGGCCCGCATGTTTATCACTTCATCCTCCGCCAAAAACGTCTCGCCCAATGGCCGGCCACCCGCCTCATCACCATTTCCGCCGGGCCGGAGATTGAGCGCTTTGTGCGCGACTCGGGCCTAAGGGTGACAAGTTGAATCACTGAGAGAACTGAGGCCACTGACTGCACTGATTTTTCTCAGTGCCATCAGTATTATCAGTGATTCTCAGTGTTGCCCCGCGCGCGCAATGCGGTTACACTTGCGCGCATGTCGCCCCCATCACCCCCGCTTTTGGAAAACGAACTCATCCCCACATTCTCCCTCGACGGCGAGTGGCTATTTTAGGATTCCCATGACCAAAACCATCCGTATTTTCGGCGTCCCCATGGACTTGGGCCAGCGGCGGCGCGGTGTGGATATGGGGCCGAGCGCCCTGCGCTACGCGGGCCTGGATCAACGCTTGCGCGCGCTGGGCTACACCGTCATTGACAGCGGCAACCTGAGCGTACCCTTGCCCGAAAACGAGCCGCCCGACAACAGCCAGGCCCGTCATCTGGATAGTATCGCGGGCGTGTGCCGCGAGGTGTATGCCAAAACGCTGGCGACGTTGGAGCGCGATGAGGTCAGCATCTTCCTCGGCGGCGATCACTCCATCAGCATTGGCACGGTGTCGGCGATGGACGCGCACGGCGGCGCGGTGGGTGTCATTTGGGTGGACGCGCACAGCGATTTCAACACCCCCGAAATTACGCCCTCCGGCAACGTGCATGGCATGGCCCTGGCTGCGCTGCTGGGGCGCGGCCCACGCGCGCTGACCGACATTGGCCGTGAAGGCGCCAAGCTCACGCCGGCCGAAGTCGTTATCCTCGGCGCGCGTGATTTGGATGCCGCCGAGAAAGTGGCCTTGCGCCAGGCCGGGGTATTGGTCATCACCATGCGTGAAATAGACGAAGTGGGCATGGCGGCGGCGGCCCGCCAAACGCTCGACCGGTTGGGCGGCCTAAGCAAGATTCACGTCAGCCTGGATATGGATTCACTTGACCCCAACGAAGCGCCGGGCGTTGGCACGCCGGTGCCGGGCGGCCTCACCTACCGCGAGGCGCATTTGCTGATGGAGACCTTGTCCGACTCCGGCAAAGTGGGTTCGCTGGATATTGTGGAAGTCAATCCGATTTTGGATGACCGCAACCGCACGGCCAGGTTGGGGGTGGAACTGGCGGCCTCGCTGTTTGGGCAAAAGATTTTGTAGTCAACGTATAAGGGATGAGCACCGTGTATGGATTTGTATAAACGATGCAACTGCATATACTCCGCTGACATCGGTGGTGAAAGATTTTCATAAACCGCCCGACCACACTTTGTCGCGCGACCCCCAGTCGGAGGCCAAATGCAGGGGATACCCAACACGCTGATTGCGACCCTCGGCACCAAACCACAAGTTGTGACCACCGCCGCCGATTTGTTGTTGCGGCATGGTTGTGCGTTGAGTGAGGTGGTGGTTCTTCACACCGCCAGCCCTGATGGGGCGCTGACGCCGGCCCTCACCACCCTGCAACGTGAATTTGCCTCCCACCCGGCCTATCAATCTATTGCGCTTCAGCTTAAGCCTATTCCTGGGCCGCTCGGCGTCCTGGCAGATGTGTCTACCCAAGCCGATGCGGAGGCCGCCTTTCGGGCGATTTATCGCGCGGTGTTGGACGCGAAGCGCGCCGGGCGCGCTGTGCAATTGAGCATTGTAGGCGGGCGCAAAGTCTTGGCGGTCTATGGCATGGCAACGGCGCAACTGCTCTTCGACGACGACGATGACCTCTGGTATGTGCTGGTGGGTGGCAAGTTTCTGGCTGAGGAACGCCTGCACCCAGAATTGGACGATGAGGCAAAACTGGTGCGTGTGCCGGTATTGCGCTGGAGCGCCATCTCGCCCATCCTCACAGATTTGAGTCAGGTGGACGACCCCTTCGAGGCCGCCGACCGTCAGCGGGCGTTGAAGTTGCAGGAGCAGTTAGACGAAGCCCGGGTGTTTATTTTAGGCAGTCTTTCGGGGGCGGAGCAACCCGTCGTGGAATTGCTGGTGCGTGAGGGGTTGAGCGATATTGAGATTGGCCAACGTCTATCGCTGTCACCGCGCACGGTGGAGCGCCACTTGCGAGACGCCTATCGAAAAGCGGCGGCGCGTTGGGAATTACCAGCCGTTAACCGGACACAACTGGTCATGCTATTAAACCTATACTACCGGACGCGGGGAGAGGCCTCCCCAAAACCCTGAAAGCGTCATTCCAAAATTGGGGGGAATCCCGGATGACAAGTGTAGCCGCAGTGTGTAAACTGACTGCGGCCAAATGAGGAGAAGAATTTCTATGGATGAAAATGTCTTGAAAGCGGCGCTGGCTGGATTGTTGCATGACATTGGAAAGTTCGCGCAACGCACGGGCGACCGTCCTTCGCGTCTATGGGATACGGAGGCGGAACGTGAGTACAAATACGAACATGCGGTGTTCAGCGGCGACTTTGTGGAGCAGTATCTGCCGGAAGCGCTCAAACCTCTCTCGCCGCCGGCATATCATCACGCGCCTAAAAGCGAATTTGACCGACTGATTCAGTTGGCCGACCGCTTATCTGCCGGGGAACGCGACTCGGATGTCGAACGCGCTCGCCAGCCCAAGTCTCTGCAAGCTATTCTGAGCCATGTGCAACTGTTCAAACCTGATGGGCAAGCGGTGGAGTCGCTACCTTTAGCGTTCTACTGGCCGCTCAAACCTTTGGCCCTCGATGATAAGGTGATATTTCCTGCCCCAGATGGCGAGCGCGAAAACGGCGACCAAGCCTATGGGGCGTTGTGGCAGGCATTTCTCCGCGAGGCGGATGACCTAAAACGGACATACGCCGGGATTGACACTTATCTTGAGAATCTGTTGAACTTGTTGCAACACTATGCCTGGTGCGTCCCGGCGGCTTATTACAAGTGCGTACCGGATATCAGTCTGTATGACCACAGCCGTATGACGGCGGCGCTAGCGGCCTGCTTGAGTTCCCATTCATCCGAGCAAATTCACGACTGGCTTAAGGACGAGGCCCAAGATCAGCCGGTCGCGATGCTGGTGGGTGGCGACCTTTCAGGGGTGCAGGATTTTATTTACACCATTTCGTCCAAGAAGGCGGCCAAAACTCTGCGTGGGCGTTCTTTCTATTTGCAATTGCTCACCGAAGCCGTTTTGCGGTTCGTGTTGCGTGAACTCGGCCTGCCCTACACCAACGTCATTTACTCTGGCGGTGGGCATTTCTATTTGATTGCGTCAATCAAGCTGCGCGACCAATTGGCTGACGTTCAAAGGCGTATCACCGAAATTTTGCTTGTGCATCACCGCACGGCGCTGTATCTGGCATTGGGATGCGCCCCCGTCCCAGCGGGCGGTTTCCGGGTTGGCGAGTTTTATAAGCACTGGAACGACATGCACCACGATCTGAGCCGCGCCAAACAGCAACGTTACCGCGAATTGGGCTTGGCAATGCATGAGAAAGTGTTTAAGCCGGAAGCGCACGGCGGCAACCGGGAGCAGACCTGCGCGGTATGCGGGGAGGAATCGCTACACGCCACCGCCCTGGGCGAGCCAGATGACCCACAGGGCAAAATCTGCCCACTGTGTAAATCGTTTGAAGAGATAGGCACGGAACTATCCAAATCCGAGTTTGTGGCGTTGGGTCTGAGTCAGCCATCAGAGCTCAGCGGAGAAATAGGTAAAACCGCTTATGATGTGTTGGGCGCTTTCGGGATGAGCGTGCAATTCGCCGCCAATCCACATCAAACGATTGCATTTGACTCACCTATTCAGCAGGTAGTGATGTGGTCTTTCAAAGACGCGCAAAGCTGGCCCATCGTGAAAAGCGCTCCAGTAGTGCACAGTGTGCGATACACCGTGAACCAAGTGCCGGAGATGGATTTCAGCGATTTGCAGGAGAAGGCGACTGGCATCTCGCGCTTGGGTGTATTGCGGATGGATGTGGACAACCTGGGTGACTTATTCAAGGATGGCTTTGGCTGGCGGAAAAACAGCCGCGCTACACTCTCACGCCTGGCCGCGTTGAGTTTCTCGCTCTCGCTCTTTTTCGAAGGCTGGGTAAAGGCACTGTGCGAGTCGCCGGAATATGACAACTTAATTTATGCGGTGTATGCCGGTGGCGACGACGTGTTTTTGATTGGCCCGTGGGACAAAATGCCGGGCCTGGCCAACCGAATTGCGCGGGACCTGGACCGCTTTAGCGGCCACAATGCCAACATCCACGCGAGCGGTGAGTTGTCATTCATTCACGGTAAATACCCAGTGTATCAGGCGGCTGAGGATGCCCACAAGGCATTGGAACAAGCCAAGCACACCAACGGTAAAGCGGCGCTAAGTTTTCTGGGCCAGACTTGGAAATGGGACACTTTCAGCCGGATGACGGATGAATTCAATCGCCTCGTCAAAATTGCTAGCAAGAAAAAAGATGGTGGTCTCAGCGGGCCACAATCTATATTGCAAGTGCTTCGCAAACTGGCCCGTGACCGGGCAAGCGACAAGCGAGGCCGTACCATTTGGGGGCCATGGGCCTGGCAGAGCGTCTATCACCTCACGCGCCGCGCCGAACAGGCTGGGAAGGAGTCACCGCTTGGTCAAGAGTTGATAGCCATTCGTGAGTCGTTGAAAAATAACGACTACCAGGACCTTGACCAATGGGGTGCGGCAGCCCGGTGGGCGCAGTTGTTCCTGCGAGAGGGCGATGACAACCGTTAAACACAAGTGGACTAAGCGCCGCTTATGGCGCGGCGCGGATTTTTCACTCTGAAAGGAGAACCCTATGTCCGTACAGGAAATTATCCGACAAGACACCACCGGAGAAAAACTGGTCAAACTGGCCGAGGAGAAGGGGCAACAGTTGAGTCGCTCGCTCAAGCGCACCCAGATTCGGGGCATCTTCACTGAGGCGCGACGCATTGAAGCGCAGTGGCAAACCCTGGGTGAGGACAAGGCGATGCGTCGCCTGAATATGCTCAAACCCAAACTACATTATCAAGCGAAGCGCAACCCCGACGTAGAACCGCTCCGCGCGCTGTTGGTTGAGGTCATTGATGAAGTGGCCCAAGGTAAGCAAGGCAAAGACCGCCTGGACCGCTTTGAGCGGTTTATGGAACTGTTCGAGGCGATTCTGGCTTATCACCGTTTTTATGGCGGCAGTTAGCCGCATAGGAGACAATGTATCATGGCCGACATCAAACTCTATGGCCGCATTTTCATCACAGCTGATATCCGCCTGCTCAGCGGCCTCATCATCGGCGGCAACGACACCGGGCTGGAAATTGGCGGGGTGGATAAGGTGTGCATCCGCAACCCGCTGACGGGCGAGCCTTACATTCCCGGCTCCAGTTTGCGCGGCAAGATGCGCTCACAATTGGAAAAGATGCTGGGTCGCCCGCAGAATCACCCCATCGGGCAACAGGTCAAAATCCATAGCATCCACAAACAAGGCGATGAGTACACCGATATTTGCCACGTTTTTGGCGTGGCCGGTGAGTTCGCGGAGCACCCGACGTTGCTCACGGTGCGGGATGTGGCGTTGAGCGAGGATAGTCGCAACAAACTCAAAGATGCCAAGACTGCCCTGCCGTTTGCGGAACTCAAGACCGAAGTGGCCATTGACCGTGTGACCGCGCAAGCCACGCCACGCACGTTGGAGCGTGTGCCAGCCGGGGCCGTTTTCAGCGACGCGGAGTGGGTATACAGCATTTACAGCCGTCGTGACTTTGATTATCTGAAATTGCTGGTAGATGGTCTGCAACTGGTGGAAGACGACTACCTCGGTGGGGCGGGGTCGCGCGGGAGCGGTAAGGTGAAGTTCGAAAATATCGCTGTGCGGGTGAAGGCCGGCCACGATGATTGGCAGATTCAAACGCTGGCCGAAAAACTGCCTGACGTGAAAGAATTGGCGCAAGGTTACGCCGGGTGGAGCAAACAGGCGCAAGACCTGATTCGCGCCGCGTGATGCTGAGGAAGGTGCTATGAACATTGAAGTCTGGCACGTAACTGGCGCGGCCTTTCACTTCGGTCAACACGGGTTGGGCCAGGAGGAAACAGGTGTGCATTGGCCTTCCGATAGCCTTTGGGCTGCTATCTTGTCGCGCATGGTGGAGCAGGTCGGCGAGGCGAGCATGACCCAACTGGCCGAGGCGTTGAAGAGCGGTGCACCCCCGCTGGCGCTATCCTCGGTGTTTCCGCGCGCCGCGGCTGTGCTGTTCTTTCCGCGGCCTATGCGCCTGCCACATGCTGTGGACGAGCCCCATGGACTGCGCCCCAAAGATGTGAAGAAAGTGAAGTGGCTGTCTGAGCGATTGTTTCGTGCGGTGTTAGAGGGTCAATCGCTCGCGTCGGTTTTGGCCGGGGCGGAGTATTGGCATGACGGCGCGGTGGCCCTAACACGCGAAGAACGTGAACCTTTTCCGGCCAACTTCAAAATCTGGGCCATCGAAAAGCGCCCACGTGTGGCGGTGGGGCGAACAGACAATGCCTCGCAGATTTATCACACGGGTCGCGCGACGTTTGCGTCAAAGGCTGGGCTATGGTTTGCTGCGCGCTGGCGGGATGAGAGTTGGCGGCCAGCCATTGAAACGGCCTTAGCCGATTTGGCCGTGACCGGGTTGGGTGGCAATCGCTCTGTCGGGTTTGGCGCATGCCAGATAGAAAAACGCGGCGCGCTGACTCTACCTGAGCCGGCCGATGGCCTATGGGTATCCCTCAGCCGTTATTTGCCGCGATCCGATGAGATGCGGGCCTTTGAGCATTCGCAGGCGGCTTATGCCGTGGAGCATGTCGGCGGCTGGGTGTATTCGCCCACCGATAAAAACCAGCGTCGCCGTACGGTGCGCTTGCTGGCCGAGGGCGCGGTGTTAGGCTATGCCGGACGGGCCATGCCAGGCGACACGGTGGACGTTCAGCCCGACTATAACGGGAACCAACCGCTCGGCCACGCTGTGTGGCGTAGTGGCCTGGCATTGGCCGTGGGCCTGAAGGAGACGTGAACGATGGCGGTCTATGAACTTTTGCTCAAAACGCTCACGCCGCTGCACATTGGCGATGGCGAGGTGTTGCGGCGCGATTTTGACTTTGCTGTGCAGGGGCGCAAAACATATCGGATGAACGTGGACGCGGTGCTGGAAGCAAAGGAAGCAAAGTGGTCGGCGGCGCAGGGCGATTATCCCTTGCCGGGCAAAATGCTAGATGCGCCTGACTACCAAAACGCCGCGTTATTCCGTTACAGCCTGCGCGGCGCGCCGCGCTCTGAGAGGACTGACGCGGAATTGCGCTCGTTTATCAAAGACTCGAATGACCGGCCCTATATCCCCGGCTCTTCCATCAAGGGTGCGTTGCGGACCGCGCTGGCCTGGCATGGCTGGAGCGAGGTGAAGCCAGAATTGAACCGTAACACCATCGGGCGCAGTCGTGGCTGGGCCGGACAAGGGTTGGAGCGCAAGCTCTTTGGCCGCGACCCCAACCACGACCTGTTGCGGGCTTTGCATGTCTCAGATTGCATCGGCCCGCAACAATCTGGGGAGGGGCTTATCCTTGTGAACGCGCAGGTATTGACCAAAAAGAGTGCCGGGTCTCCGGTGGAACTGGAAGCGCTGCAGGCCGAGGCGCAATTTCGCGGCACTGTGACCATTGACGAAACACTCTTTGCTCCTTGGGCCGAACGTGAATTAGGGTTTGGCAACCGGCGACGCTGGCTGACCGAAATGATGGCCCGCGCGCACGCTCACAGTCACGCTCGGATGGAACAATTGGCGGAGTGGTTTGAACGTGCCGATGACGCAGAAACAGTAGCTGGTTTCTACCGGAGCCTGTTGAATGCACGCGTCGGAGAGAACCGGGCTGTGATGCAAATTGGCTGGGGCGCAGGTTGGGATGGCAAGACCTTTTGGACGCACTTACAGGAAGACGTGCGCCTGTTTGAGCAACTGGTATCTGATTTTCGGATGCACAAAGCGGGGAAAGGCTCGCCCGCTCGCAAGGCTGGCGATCCGTTCCCGCGCTCGAAGCGAGTGGCGATGGTGGTGAAGGAGGGTGTGGCGAAACCGGCCGCTCCGCTGGGCTGGGTGCTGGTGGAATTAAAGCCTGTGGGCAAGCTGCCTGCCGAGTGGGCTGAGACAACGCGCGCGATAGAACGCGCAGCGAGTGCCACTATCGTTGAGCCAATGCTGGCAAAGCCCACATCCCCACCTTTGTCTGGCCCACTACCGCCACCCAGGGCCGCGCCTACACCTAAACCGCCTCTCACCCCGACATTCACTGACTTACCTAAAGTCGGCGACCGCTTCAAAGGCGAAGTCTTTCATGTTGAAGGGCGTACGTTGGAATTGTTCATCCCGGGGCTAGATGACACAGTTGCCTATGCTCACATCGCGCCGGAGGATAACGACACTAGCAAGAAGTACGCCGAGGGCGACACGGTGTTTTGTGAGGTCATCAGCCTAGCGCAACAAGGCAAGGTGTGGGAAGTGCGGTGCAGGCGCGGCTAGACTTTGACACAGATAAAGACGAGGCGACATTATGCCGAATTTGTTTTCAATTCTTGCCCCGGTTATTGATTCTGGCTTAGAAACCCGGAAGATTGACCTTAAGCGTGAAGTTGACTTAAGCGACAAGCCACGCGCCGCAAAGTTTGCCAAAATTGTATCGGCATTAGCCAACACCCCCGGCGGCACGGCTTACATTGTTGTGGGCGTCAAAGATCGAAAAGAAAGACAGAACAATGACCCACTCAATTACATTGTCGGCTTTGACGCCGATACAGCAGATGAGTTTCAACGTCAAGTTCAACAAGCGCTTGAAAATTTTCTAGACCCAATTCCGGTAGTGGAACTACGCTTGATCGAGTATCCCGGTGTGAACAAGACACTGGGCGTTCTCCAAATTGCTCGTTCTTTCAAACGCCCGCATCGAGTAAAACGAGACAGTGGAGATGTGGAACAGGGAGTATCTCTCAAACGTGGTTCTGAAACTCGCACGGCTACTCAGGATGAAATTACGGCAATGCGAGAGGTTGCTCAGGATAGCCGTCTGATTTTGAATTTTGTCCGCCCGCTCACTGAACCGCAGACTCAACAACTTCGTGAAATGTTGGGCGCGTTACCGGAAACAATTGATTTGCCTTTTGCACCAGTGCAGTTTGATAACGAACGACCACTGGCAGAGCAAGCGCAATCAGTAATTGACAGTGTTGGTTTGACACTAGAAGAATGGTCATCTCTATTACTCATCGTAAACTTGCCTGCTCTTGCGCCAGTTGCCGCCGCTATTTTGGCTGAGATGCACGGGCGTTCAGGCCATTTTCCGCATGTGCTTCGGTTAAAACCCAAAACAGAAGACCGAAATGTTTTCGATGTTGCCGAAATAATCAAATTGCAAAACATACGCGATGAGGCGCGAATACGCGCTATACAACCATCATGATCCTCCTCAACTTCTCCCACCCCCTCACCGACGACCAGTTGGCCCGCGTGCGCGAACTAACGGGTCAGGTGGTGGAGAACGTCATTGTCTTCCCGGCGCAGTTTGACCATCAACAACCATTTGGGCCCCAATTGGAACTCTTGCTGGCGGATGTGCCGTTGTCGCCGCAGGAATGGCAAACTGCGCCCATCCTCGTTAATCCCCCCTCTCTCAATTTCATTACGGCGCTCGTGCTGGCCGAGCTTCACGGGCGGATGGGGTATTTTCCGCCGATTGTGCGCCTGCGCCCGGTGGAGGGCGCTCTGCCGCCGCGCTATGAGGTGGCGGAGATTCTCAATTTGCAATCGGTGCGCGATGCCGCTCGGTTAAAACGATATTAGATGGATCAGGCGATGGACCTTCTGAGTTTGGTGCTGACGCTACGCTGGACCGCGCCCCCCAGCCCGGCTCCGGCCGAAAATGCGGATGGCTTGCAAACAGCAGAAACGCCCTGGCTGGGCCGGGCGGCCCATGCGATTATGTTGGAGTGTGTGCGGCAAGCCGACCCGGCGCTGGCCAAGTCCATCCATGCCGGAAGCGGCTTGCGCCCGTTCACGGCTTCGGGGTTGATTGGCGCTTCGCCACGTTATCGGCTTTCGCCCGAGCGTCCGTATCAACTGCGGCTGACGGCCCTCACCGCGCCGGTGGCGAGCGCATTGTTGAACGCCGTTCAATCTGGAGCATTGCGCCTGGGCGAACTGTTGACGCTGGCCGATAGGCGCTTTAGCATCGAAGCCGTTGATTGGGGCACCCCACCCCCACCCCCAACCCCTCCCTTGTTCGGAAGTTCCCAAACAGGAGAGGGGGGCCGTAATGTGTGGGCGGCGGCCACCACTTACGAGGCGCTCTCAGCCCCGTGGCTGTTGGGGCGCGCCCGGCCGACACCCTACCTCAGCCTGCAATTCTCCAGCCCCACCACGTTTAAGTCGGAGGGGAAGCATGTGCCAGTGCCACTGCCGGGTTGGGTGTTTGGCAGTTTGCTGGAAAAATGGAACGCGTTTGCGCCGGTGGCCCTGCCGCCCGAGGCGCGGCGGTTTGCCGATGAGTGTCTGGCCCTCACCCGTTATCGTCTAAGCACCCAAATGTTGCCCCTCAAAGAAAGCGGCTTGCGCACGGGCGCGGTGGGGCAGGCGCGCTACACCGCCCTTAACGCTGACCGCTACTGGTTGAGCCTGATGCACCTGCTGGCCAACTACGCCCTGTTTGCGGGCGTGGGCGCTGGCACCAGCATGGGCCTGGGCCAAACGCGCCAGTTGGCCGAGCGGGAGGCGCGGCCAGCCGCTCACGCTTCATAACAGGCTGAAAACGTTAACCCGGGCCGGCGATGGGTTGACGTGACCCGAACCTTAATAACTGAATAGGTTGAAGTATTCAGAATAGTTCGAGGGACACAAGATGAACGATGGCCCATCCATCCGCGCGGTGCTGGAACGAGCCAACCTGGAGCAGGCCTGGGAGCAGGTGCGCGCCAACAAGGGCGCGCCAGGCGTGGACGAGGTGACGGTGAAACGGTGGGAGCGCCACTGGCAGGAGAATCTAGATCGACTCTCCTATCTGGTGCGAACGAACACCTATCACCCCAATCGTCCACGCCGCTTCCGGGTGCTCAAGAAAGATGGGGGCTGGCGGGAACTGGCCATCCTCACCGTGAGCGACCGGGTGTTGCAACGCGCGACGCTCAATGTGCTGGCCCCCGCGTTTGAGCAGGTGTTTTTACAAGGCAGTTATGGCTATCGCCCGGAGCGTGGCGTGATGCAGGCGGTGGAGCATGTGCTGCATGCGCGCGACCACGGCCAGCGATGGGTGTTTGATGCGGACATTGACGACTGTTTCAATCAACTGGCGCATTCGGTGATCTTAAGCGGCGTGCGCCAGGTGGTAAGCAACGTGACGCTGTTGCGGCTGGTGGAACTGTGGCTGGCGACGGGCGAACGGCGGGGTGGCTCGCCCGTGGGAGAAACGAAATCAAAGCGGGCGAGCAAGGGTGTTGGCATCCCGCTGGGCGCGGTCATCTCGCCGCTGTTGTGTAACATTGCCCTGCATGAACTTGACCTGACGTTGCACCGGGCGGGTTGGGAGTTTGCGCGCTATGCCGATGACTTTGTGGTGTTCACCCGCTCGGATGTGGAATCGGTGCGGGCCTGGAACGATGTGGAGCGCACCCTGGCCGGATTAGGTCTGCGGTTGGAGCCGAGCAAGACGCGCGTGGCCTCCTTTGAGCAGGGTTTTACGTTTTTGGGCGTGACGTTTAAGCGCGACACCTATGCCTTCACCTATGCCGGCAAGCGCATTGAGGTGCGCGGCCGCAATGTGAGCGTGTTGTGGAATCATTTGCCCGAAGGTTATGAGTGGCAATGGTGAGGTAGGAGGTTGTGATGCCAACGTTGTATGTGACGGAGCCGGGCGCGCGGGTGGAGAAGGATCATGGTCGCCTGCAAGTGACCAAGGAAGATGAGGTGCTGGCCAGCGTGCCGCTGGCGCAGGTGTCGGAGGTGGTGTTGGTGGGTGGGGTGGGGGTGACCACGCCCGCGATGTTGACCTTGCTGGAAAATGGCTGTGGACTGACCCTCATCACCAGCACCGGCCATATGCGGGGACGTTTGCGGCCGGCGGAAGCCCGCAATGTGCCGTTGCGCCAAAAGCAATACCGCCGGGCCGAGGACGAGAAGTTTTGTTTAGCGGTGAGCCAGGCGATTGTGGCGGGCAAACTCCGTAATTGCCGGACGTTGGCGCGGCGGATGGCGCGCCCGAATACGGGCGGCCCAAGTGCGGGCGGCCCGAGCCAATCCGCGCCGCCCACGGCGGCCACGGCGGAGTCGCCGGACGCGATGACCCAGGAGTCTACCACCCCGGCTGGCGATGAATCGTCCTCCACCCCGACCCCGGATAAGCACGACCCATTTGCTCGAATGAATGCGATGCTGGCGCGGGTGCCTCAGGCTAAAGATTTGGCCGAATTGCGTGGGTTGGAAGGGATGGGCGCCAAAGCCTATTTTTCGGTGTTGCGCGCCGCCCTGCGGGCGGAGTTGACGTTTGATAAGCGCACCCGCCGCCCGCCGCGCGACCCGGCCAATGCGCTGTTGAGTTTGCTCTATTCGCTATTGACCAATGCGTTATTTACCGCGGCGGAGGTGGTGGGGTTGGATGCCTATGCCGGATATTTTCATGCCGACAAGTATGGCCGACCGGCGCTGGCGCTGGATTTGGTGGAAGAGTTTCGGCCGATTGTGGCCGACTCGGTAGTGTTGTGGGTGGTGAACAAGCGGATGTTGAAGCCGGAGGATTTCACGACCTACCCGGTGGGGGCTGACGCAGACGCGGGCGTAACTGCGCCCGCAAGTGCGACCACACCCGGCGCAGAGGTGAAAGAGACTCCAGCCGACAACGCCGAACAGGGCGTGCGGTTGTCGCGGCGCGGTTTGCGGGTGGTGCTGGGTCAGTTTTCCCGGCGCTTGCAAACGGAGGTCTATCACCCGGGCGCGGGCCGCGCGCTGACCTATCAAAAGGTGTTTGAAGTGCAGGCGCGGGCTTTGCGAAAGTGTATTGAGACGGGTGAGCCAAACTATCAACCGTTCCTGGTGAAGTAAGCGGGCCGATGACCCGCCGCCGCTGGATGGAGCCGGAGCAACCCCGATGAGCGACAAACAGTTTGTGTTGGTGGTCTATGACATTAGCGTGGACCGCCGCCGGACAAAACTGCATACGGCCCTGTTGGATTATGGGACGCCGGTGCAATACAGTGTGTTTGAGTGCTGGCTGACGGCGGCCCAGCATAAGCAGATGCTGGCCAAAATTCGGAAAATCATCCGCCCGCGCAAAGACCACCTGCGCTATTACACCCTCTGCGGTGCCTGTGTGGAGAAAATTCAGACCACCCAGGTGGGCGAGGTGACCCGACTGAAGGAGGTGATGGTGATATGAGCCAGAGCGAGCTTCCGAGCATGGGTGGGGGTGGGTGGGGTGGTGGGGACGCTCGGAATTGGGGAGGGGCCGGGCACAATACGTGGGGTCAACCAGGTGATGGTGCGCCAGATATGGGGGCGTGGCACCGAGCGATGACGCAGAAAACAACTAAAGCGGCGATGCTCGGCAGGGGCCGACTCCCGCCAGATGTGGGCCAAAGCATCGAATCATTATCCGCATATTCGGCCAGGCCGAGCCGAATTAGCCTGAATTAGGCGATGGATAAACAACAAATGCCCGCGAGGGCATTGCTACGGGCATACCTGATGTGGGTGCTCCATCCTAATCTATGGATAAACAACAAATGCCCGCGAGGGCATTGCTACAATACTGGCAAATGCCTTATGCTCACGATTAACCGCATATGGATAAACAACAAATGCCCGCGAGGGCATTGCTACGGACATTATCCTTTCTTGAATTGCCGACACAATCGCATATGGATAAACAACAAATGCCCGCGAGGGCATTGCTACCCACACCCCACCCGAATTCAGGCGTGCAATTGCAAACAGTATGGATAAACAACAAATGCCCGCGAGGGCATTGCTACCCACAAATCCATTACACAATCAATAAATTCTCCCTTCATGGATAAACAACAAATGCCCGCGAGGGCATTGCTACTGAGTATCGTCTTCCGTCCCACCCAAACATCTGAATGGATAAACAACAAATGCCCGCGAGGGCATTGCTACCGATAGTCGCTTCCAGGCCGTTCTCTTCGATAAGCACATGGATAAACAACAAATGCCCGCGAGGGCATTGCTACACTTATTGAAGGTTTCTGTCGGGTCTACCTTACGGTTAATGGATAAACAACAAATGCCCGCGAGGGCATTGCTACGTGACGCCTGGTGCTTCGAGCTCTTCGGCGCTAAAGGATGGATAAACAACAAATGCCCGCGAGGGCATTGCTACAGAGGGAAACACCACCGGCTGAGCAAACATCCAGAATGGATAAACAACAAATGCCCGCGAGGGCATTGCTACACAATGGACATCGCTGAACACGCCCGACGCATCATGCATGGATAAACAACAAATGCCCGCGAGGGCATTGCTACTGGGAGCCGTCAACTGCTACATCTACATGAAGTACACAGATGGATAAACAACAAATGCCCGCGAGGGCATTGCTACCGCCCTTGCGATAGTCAGCCACAACGAGGTTTCCCTATGGATAAACAACAAATGCCCGCGAGGGCATTGCTACGGTTGTTATCGCCAGTCACGGTTGAATGTTTCGTCTTTCATGGATAAACAACAAATGCCCGCGAGGGCATTGCTACGCTGTTTGACGAGTAGCGGCAGTGGACCGTGACGTTCATGGATAAACAACAAATGCCCGCGAGGGCATTGCTACTGGGAAACTTCGTACCGAACTGCTTCGCCGCCCAAGATGGATAAACAACAAATGCCCGCGAGGGCATTGCTACATACCCACACGGACTATCGCTAGTGGGGAAGCCTTTGCATGGATAAACAACAAATGCCCGCGAGGGCATTGCTACAAGTCACGTTTCTTCTGCTCGACTAGGCGCGCATCGATGGATAAACAACAAATGCCCGCGAGGGCATTGCTACTAATGTCCTCCTTTCAGGGTTGTTATCGCCAGTCACGGTATGGATAAACAACAAATGCCCGCGAGGGCATTGCTACGTACGGTCCACTGAATGCGGCATCCGCATTGTTTGCGAATGGATAAACAACAAATGCCCGCGAGGGCATTGCTACTTGTAGGGGTTATTCATCCAGCACTTATTGGCGTTCATGGATAAACAACAAATGCCCGCGAGGGCATTGCTACCTTTACACACAGGCGAGCGAGATAAAAGTTATCTTGTTCATATGGATAAACAACAAATGCCCGCGAGGGCATTGCTACACTGTATACATCGTCATATCCTCTCCTGCGATTAGGCTGATGGATAAACAACAAATGCCCGCGAGGGCATTGCTACTTCTATTGGTCAAGGATTGGCCCCGACCAATTGATCGAATGGATAAACAACAAATGCCCGCGAGGGCATTGCTACATGCTCTAAGCAATCCTCTAGGTCCCCCGTCGTATATGGATAAACAACAAATGCCCGCGAGGGCATTGCTACAAATGTTGAGTGCTCGCCATACTCGGCAGATAGAGAATGGATAAACAACAAATGCCCGCGAGGGCATTGCTACCCGGGTCGAGCGGAACGTATCACGATCTCAGTCATTATGGATAAACAACAAATGCCCGCGAGGGCATTGCTACGCTTCGGGTGAGAGTAGGCTGGTCATGGTTTATCCTTATGGATAAACAACAAATGCCCGCGAGGGCATTGCTACCCTGTATACTGCGGCTTGCCCCTCGTTCATGTTCTTTATGGATAAACAACAAATGCCCGCGAGGGCATTGCTACCCGGCAAAGCCACAGCCAGGCCTTGCAAACCCAAGATCATGGATAAACAACAAATGCCCGCGAGGGCATTGCTACGTCACACTTCTCCTTTTACAAACCCCAGCCAGTTTATGGATAAACAACAAATGCCCGCGAGGGCATTGCTACTTCCCCCATGCCTCCCCCTCAAAAACCGTAAATCCCGATGGATAAACAACAAATGCCCGCGAGGGCATTGCTACCGAAAAAGGTTAAGGTGGCCGTCGGAGAAGGCCCAAATGGATAAACAACAAATGCCCGCGAGGGCATTGCTACCGTCGTACAGATCCCACTGCCCGTCGTTGTCGTAATCAATGGATAAACAACAAATGCCCGCGAGGGCATTGCTACTCGACCAGCGAACGCCTTCCCCAGCCTCAATGGTAGATGGATAAACAACAAATGCCCGCGAGGGCATTGCTACTTGCCAACCGCCTGAACTTACTCAACGCGGCCTCCTTATGGATAAACAACAAATGCCCGCGAGGGCATTGCTACCCTGAAGAGAGGGTGTAGCGGTGTTTTCCATGTTAGATGGATAAACAACAAATGCCCGCGAGGGCATTGCTACGCCATAGAAACTTTCAGCACATCGGCAATGGCCTTGCATGGATAAACAACAAATGCCCGCGAGGGCATTGCTACCACACCTTGCGGTGAACCACCGATCGTTGGCGACCCACCATGGATAAACAACAAATGCCCGCGAGGGCATTGCTACTAAACCCGCTTCGCTGATCCCGATCAAAGGGGACCATATGGATAAACAACAAATGCCCGCGAGGGCATTGCTACGAAGCAATCCTCGAGGTCCCCCAACGTATTACTGAATGGATAAACAACAAATGCCCGCGAGGGCATTGCTACAGTGCAATCGGCAGCGCGGCCAATATGGTTGATACATATGGATAAACAACAAATGCCCGCGAGGGCATTGCTACAAGGAAACGAGATCAGTCCCCGTGGCTTCGATCTGCGCATGGATAAACAACAAATGCCCGCGAGGGCATTGCTACGCTCATGCTCGCTCCTTTGCTCGTCGTCTGCCAATGTAGATGGATAAACAACAAATGCCCGCGAGGGCATTGCTACTTCGCGCCGCTCTCTAACAGCCCCTCTATAGTTCTTATGGATAAACAACAAATGCCCGCGAGGGCATTGCTACATTGCTTCTCACTCCGGGCCGGGCCTCGTCGCTTCTTAATGGATAAACAACAAATGCCCGCGAGGGCATTGCTACCTTGCATACCCATAATTTCTCAGCGCGCGATATATCTATGGATAAACAACAAATGCCCGCGAGGGCATTGCTACCCTGTCTGGGGTTCGGTCATGGTGTTTTCTCCTTGTTGATGGATAAACAACAAATGCCCGCGAGGGCATTGCTACGCTACAGATAGATCTGCACCCTCGAATTGCTCTTTATGGATAAACAACAAATGCCCGCGAGGGCATTGCTACGCCGAGCCATAAGAGCCATTCGCCGCGCTTTTGCCCATGGATAAACAACAAATGCCCGCGAGGGCATTGCTACCCCTTGTCTCCTGCAGGTTGGCGAAACTCGACCGTCTTATGGATAAACAACAAATGCCCGCGAGGGCATTGCTACGTAGATCAGCAAACGAAACCAAGGCAATTTTGATAGATGGATAAACAACAAATGCCCGCGAGGGCATTGCTACAAACCTAACCTCGTTTTCAAGTTCTTCGTTCGTTGTATGGATAAACAACAAATGCCCGCGAGGGCATTGCTACAAGTTTCACACTTAAGTGTGGTTATCCGAATGGATAATGGATAAACAACAAATGCCCGCGAGGGCATTGCTACCACGTCGTGTCGAGCCAGGTGCGCGCATTCGTCATCGATGGATAAACAACAAATGCCCGCGAGGGCATTGCTACCTTCGCCGTATACAGCGGCGCGTTTCTCTTCCATCGCCAATGGATAAACAACAAATGCCCGCGAGGGCATTGCTACCTCTTGCATAAAATCTTCCCCAATTCCATCCCACCTAATGGATAAACAACAAATGCCCGCGAGGGCATTGCTACCCGCGCAGAAGGTTCACCCCAAACACGATCAGGCCGAATGGATAAACAACAAATGCCCGCGAGGGCATTGCTACGTAGGTGGCATGTTCAGCATCCTTTCTTCTGAGAGTTGATGGATAAACAACAAATGCCCGCGAGGGCATTGCTACCGATTCGCAGGCGAACACCTGCGCCGCTTCGTAGGATGGATAAACAACAAATGCCCGCAAGGGCATTGCTACCCGTTTGGAAACTCAGCCCCGTATATAATTCCAATGATGGATGAACAACAAATGCCCGCGAGGGCATTGCTACACGCTTGCGATGGATGATTTCGGTGACGAGCAGTTTATGGATAAACAACAAATGCCCGCGAGGGCATTGCTACTTAAGGATTTCCCACGCCCTTTCAAGGTGCGGTGACTTATGGATAAACAACAAATGCCCGCGAGGGCATTGCTACGCGGGCATACAGTCCATGATGATAGTGCCAACAGGGGCGGATGGATAGACAACAAATGCCCGCGAGGGCACTCCCACGAAACCTGACACGCTTCGCGGACGCGAAGCGTGTCAGGTCTGTAATCGCCTGGATAAACCACAAAGGCCCGCAAGATTGCCGAACAAGCGGGATGCCACAACCCTCACCGCATTGGGCGAACTCACGGAGGCTCTGACGGTTATTTAGTTTACAACGCGGTCTATGGGCGGTTATGGGCCAAGCGCAGGGGGAACGATAAACAAAAAGTGTTCAAGCCGGTTGGTCTTGAACACTTTTGGGATAAAAATATCCCGATGTGTGACGAGGGAGAGATTTGAACTCTCAACCGAAGGCTTATGAGTCCTTTGCTCTGCCATTGAGCTACCTCGCCATAAGCAAACTACGGATAAATTTCGGTGAGCACCGGCTCGTAAAATGAGCGGCAGGCGGGTGTGCAACTGCACCCTTCGGGGGGCAGGTTGGGCACACTCTCTTTTGGATGCGCGCCCTGAATGGATTGACACACCGGGCAGGCCTCCGCTGGCACCGACACCCGAATTAAACTCACCCGGTCATTCTTCTTGAATTTGGCTTGCGCCGCTGTGTACTCGGCAGTTGTTGGCATGGGTCGTGTGTCGAATAAAGGTAGATCAAATAATCATCATTAACGCTGGCAATTTTACCACAAGTAAAATGGCATTTGCTCTGAGCGGCCACAAAGGGCGCATTCGCCAAAAGTGGTCAATCGCGCCAGACTTCCGAAGTCCGCGCCAAGCTGGCTCAAAATAGTTGCACCTCATGCGCGGACTTCGGAAGTCTCAGGGACGCAAAACAAAAAGCCTCAAACGTGAAGAGGCTTTTTAGTGACCCCGGGGGGACTCGAACCCTCAACCAATTGATTACTTTACCCACCACGGCTTTCGCCGCCCTCGCGGTTTGGAGTCTGGACTATCTCTTCGCCATATCTTGCGATTTAGGCGGGTGCCGTTTAGTCTCTACACCTTCCCGCGATGATGCGTGTGCGGGCTTGGCTCGGGATTGCCATTGCAGGGTTTCCCGAATTTGACACCTGTTCACTGTTGAGTTTCCCCAACAGGCTCCCATTGAGAGTCAACTGCTCTGCCAATTGAGCTACGGGGCCAGGCCGAACTGGGACGCGCGAGATTTTACCAGACTTTTAGGCTTAATCAAGACAGGCCCGGTGAGCCGGGTATAATCTGCGGCAACGCCTGGCATTTTTCATGGTGATAACTTATGGCTGAGGTCATCATCTGCGGCGCCGGCATCGCCGGTATCGCCACCGCCCACGAATTGGCCGTGGCTCATGGCCTCTCCAATATTGTGTTGGTAGACGCGGGCGACCCGCTCTCGCTCACCAGCGACAAATCCACCGAAGCCTATCGGAACTGGTGGCCCGGCCCCGGCGATGCGATGGTGGCGTTAATGAACCGGAGCATTGACCGGCTGGAGACCTGGGCGCGCGCGACGCACAACGCCTTTAATTTAAATCGGCGCGGCTACCTCTACGCCACCGCCGACCCGGCGCGCCTGGCCGCCTTTGAGCGCGCCGCCGCCGAGGCCGAGGCGCTGGGCGCGGGGCCAACCCGCGCGCACACCGAATCCCTGCGCCACTATCAGCCCGCCCAGACCGAAGGTTTCGAGAGTCCGCTCACCGGCGCGGATATGCTCATTGGGCAAAATCTAATTCACGAAGCCTTTCCGTATCTTTCAGAAAAAACAATCGCTGTAATTCACGCGCGGCGGTGTGGCTGGTTTGGCGCGCAACCGTTGGGCATGACGCTGTTGGAACGCGCTCGAGCGCGCGGCGTGAAATTGATGCGCGGCCGGGTGACGGCGGTGGAGACAACCGGCGGCGCGGTGAGCGGGGCGCGGGTGCAAACCGCGGAGGGCGAAACGCTAATTCCGACCCGCATCTTTGTCAACGCCGCCGGGCCATATCTCAATCATGTTGCCCAATTGCTCGGCGTGGACTTGCCCATCTTCTCTGAACTTCACACCAAGCTCGCGTTCCCCGACACGCACAGCATCGTGCCGCGTCATGCGCCGCTCGTGATTTGGGCCGATCCGCAAACCGTTCCCTGGTCCGATGAAGAACGCGCCGAGTTGGGCGCGCTGGATGAGACCCGCTGGATGCTGGACACTTTTCCGGCCGGGGTTCACACCCGGCCCGATGGCCCGCCCGGCAGCCCCATCCTGTTGATGCTGTGGGATTATCATAACCACCCGGTCGAGGTCGTGGCCGCGCCGCAGTTCGATGAGTTCTTCCCCGAACTGGTTTTGCGTGGCCTCACCACCGTGTTGCCCGGCCTCCGCGCCTATGTTGGTCGCGCGCCGCGCCCGGTGGTGGATGGCGGTTATTACACCAAGACCAAAGAGAACCGTCCGCTCATTGGCCCCCTGCCGGTGCCGGGCGCGTTTGTCATCGGCGCGCTGTCCGGCTATGGCGTGATGGCCGCGCCCGCCGCCGCCGAACTCCTGGCCCAACACATCCTGGGCCGCCCACTGCCTCACTACGCCGCCGCCTTTGCCCTGGCCCGCTACGCCGACCCGGTGTATCAGAAGTTGCTGGAGCATTGGGGGAGTACGGGACAGCTGTAAACAGGGAAACAAGTACACAAGGAAACAAGTACACAAGTACACAGGTGGATACCCTTTACTTGTCAATCCGTCTACCTGTCTACCTGTCTACCTGTCTACCTGTGTGCCTCGCTTCCCTTTTTGCCTTCCGCCCAACCTGTGCTAAACTCCCCGCGCTATGTCAGAAGAAATGTTCCAGGAGGCCGTCAAGGCCGCGCGCGCCGGGCAACGGGTGAAAGCCAAAGATTTGTTCACCCGCCTCATTAAAGCCGATTCCACCAAACTCGATTATTGGCTGTGGATGAGCGCGCTGGTGGAGACCGAGAAAGAGCAAATCTTTTGTTTGCAGAACGCGATTAAGATTGACCCCAACTCAACCGCCGCGCGGCGCGGGCTGGTGGTGCTGGGCGCGCTGCGCCCGGAGGAAGCCGGGTTAAGCGCCGCGCCCGTCATCGAAGAGGCCGCAATTGAACTGCCCTCCGCCAAACCTGGGGGTGGGGCGTTGGGCGGGCTGGACGTTTTCCTCTCGCGCCCGCGCAATCGGCAGATGGTGATGTTGATCGGTGGCGCGATCGCATTTTTGGCGGTGGTGATTTGCGCGTTGGCTGTTCTGCCCGGCCTGTTGCGCGGGCTACGTCCAACGCAAGTGGCCAGCCTCAGCAATACCCCCACACCGGCGCCCACTGATACCCCGGCCCCTACGGCAACGATTACGCCGATCGCCACCCTGGCACCCTGTAGGGTGCCTTCCGACCCCAACCCGGGCACTCCGCTGGCCGCTTATTTATGCTTAACCCAAACTCCGACCCCGCTGGCGTTGGGCACCGACGAAGCCAATATCCTGCAGGAATCGTTTAATACCATTGAGCAGGCTTATTTTAATAATGACTGGGCCAAAATAATTGGGCCGCGCGCGACGGCGGCGGTGGCCGAATTGCCGGAGAACGGCCGGCTCTATTTCTATATTGCCGAGGCCTATCGCTACCAGGGTGGCGATACCAACTTGCGCGAGGCCATTAAAAACTATGACGCTTCCATCACCCGCAATGGCTTGTTTGCCCCCGCCTATTGGGGAAGGGCCTTGGCCAAAATTGGCCGTAAGCTCGACCCCGCCGCGCTCCGTGACTTGGAAACCGCTATTCAGACGGAGCCCGGCTTTGTTCCGGCCTATGTAGATCGCGCGATTTACTACAGCACGAATGACGACACCCTGCTGGCCCAGGCCGATTTGGAAATAGCGCGCCAACTCGACCCGGACAACGCCGCCGTGTTAGCCAACCTGGCGAATGTCTACATGGATTTGGGTCAGTCGCAACTCGCGTTCGACACGGCCCAACAGACGTTGGCCCTCGACGCCGGAATTGCGCTCGCCTATTATGCGCGGGGTCGAGCCGAATATGCGCTCGGCCAGTTTGAAGCCGCCGAAAAAGATTTATCGCTCTCCTATCTTTATATCGAAAACAACATCCCGCCCGAGGCCTCGTTTCGGAGCCTGCTGCGCGCCAAAATTTTATACAATGTGGCCCTGGGCAAAATTGGGATAGGCGACGACCCGGCCGCCCAGGCCCTGCTCACCCAATCCATTGAAGCCTTTAAGAGCGGTTACGCTCCCGCCTACCTGGCCCGCGCCGAAGTTTTTTTGCGAGCCAAAGTCTACGACCAGGCCCGGCCCGACTTCAACGCCGCCATCAATCTCCTCAAGCCCACCCCGAATGACCCGGCGCTGTACCAGGCCTATATGGGCAATGGCCTCGCCTTTTTGGGCCTGGGCCGACCCGACAGCGCCGTGACAAACTTTCAATTGGTGGCCCGTAATCAGCCGGAGAACTTCCAGGCATTTTTGTATTGGGGACACGCCCTGGTGTTGAGTGGCGGTGCCCGGAACGCCGGAAATGCGCTGGAGCCGCTCACCACCGCGCTCGGCCTGACGCAAGG
>Ga0247727_10004434_pt1 | contig 29776 bp, 20 predicted proteins | sample WisWelCaveWW1625_FD_202498 | JGI IMG/M metagenome (GOLD analysis project Ga0247727, IMG submission 202498) | Biofilm microbial communities from Wishing Well Cave, Virginia, United States - WW16-25 | ecosystem: Environmental > Aquatic > Deep subsurface > Groundwater > Cave microbial mat | place...
CGAAGTCATCTTCATTGCTGCTGAAAGGGAGACAACCGGTCAACTCCGCCGCCAGTTCTAATTGTGCGTTGTTTGTCCGTGTTCATGTTGTTGTTTTGAGCAGGTGAGGCTATGAGCAAATATCTTTTTCCGGGCAGGTGGGCCATCGGATAGGTATGACCACTCCCTCCGCTCAACTGTTTCTCCCTAAAAACGGAAAAGCTTCAGCAGCCCAATGAAGGACCACCGAAGCTTTCCTACCTTACTACTGGCAAGAGTAAAGTAGAAAGCGCGTGGGTCTTTGTCAATTGCTTTTTTGCGGTTGCTGAAGCCTCTTTGAAGGGAGTCGTCTGTCAATGCCGTTTCCTTTGTAGCCTTGCCCCCTTGTGGGGCATTGAAAAAATTATGCCGATCAGCGGCCCACAAGGGGCCGGGGCTACTTAAAGAAACGGCATTGAGTCGTCCGTCCGTTTCATGCGTTGTCAAACGTGAGTTCGATTTCAAACCCAAGACACCCGAAAAGGAGGCTGTTATGCGCAGAACAAATCTTCTTTTGGCATCGCTCACCCTCTTTCTGCTTTTGGCCCTGGGATGCCAACAAAAGCCGGAAAGCATCGTGAGCAGTAACGAAGCTGAGAAGTCGCTGTCGAAAGCCAACGCGGAACGATGGTTCTTAACGTTCAAAGGGCGAGTCGAGTTCAGTGATGGGACGGTTTACGAGTCCCGCGTCGAAAGGACAGTTGCCTTGCCCCAACGTTTGCGAGGTAGCGCGTGGACGGAGCAGACGGAGAGCTTGGATCAGAACTACTATATCCAATTTGTTCCGGCCGGCCTGACTTTCAATTTGTTGGCGGGTTCGTATGCTATATTTTATTCATACGATCTCAAGGTTCATAGTTGTGATGCGGATTGGGCAACAAGAGCGATCTTGACTGTGTCTGCCAACACGACCACAGTAGGAGGGGAAGGTGATACAAAATTCAATGATTCGAAAACGGGCTTGGTGTTAGGCTATAACGTTCCGATACCTCCTGGACAAACCGGAGTTTTCGTGGCTCCTTTCCACCCCGATGTGCATGCCGCATTCGACAATGATGGCGATGTGGACCGCAACGATGCCCGAGTCGACAACTATGATTCGACTGGCGGCGGATATATCCGATTTACATCAATTAAGTATCATTTGCGCTCGCGTAATATCGCGTGCCAATAATGATAAAATGATTTTAAGGCTCACCTCGTTCAGCAAATTTAGCGGGGTGAGCTTTATTTTTCTCCACACTCAATGAGGCTACCATGTTTTTGCTTAAAGTCTGTTGCCAGTGCGCTTGCTTCTTTCTTTTTGTAGAGCTCCTCTACGGCCAATCAAAATACCGAATGTTTCCTACACAAACTGAGGCTCCAATCTCCTTAATGGCTTCACGACAAACGCATGTGCAATTCCTGCAACAACAAAAAGGGAGCCGTTCTTACGTTAGATTAAGCCGCGATGGTCAAACACTTATTGACGGCTTGGATTTGAGAAAAGTCTTGAACGTCATTGTGGAATTCAAAGAGCTTCCATTTTTCATTCAGCGAACAACGGCTCGGCAAGCTATCGCACCTACATCATTTTTTGCCGCTCATTTTTTGGAGTTTACTAAAGATATCCAGAAAATCCACCTATCCAATCAAAACCAGTTGCAAATACAACTCACTACCCCACAGATTGATCATGAGTTTTACAAAGTTTTCTTCGGTGTCAGCTTGAGGGTTCCTCGTATAGCTTTACAGCAGATTCAACGTCTGAATTACGTTAAGAAAATTCATTTAAATACAAAGGTTGAAGCCCATCTTGATGAAAGTGTACCGCTCATTCGTGCGGATTCCGTTTGGCATAAATACGGCACAGAAGGTGACAGCGTGGTGGTCGGCATTCTCGACACCGGCATCGATTATCGTCATCCGGCTTTGGGCGGCGGCTTTGGTTCTGGTTTCAAAGTGATCGGCGGCTATGATGTGATCAATCGTGATGCGGATCCTCTGGACGATAACGGGCACGGCACGTTCGTCGCCGGTATCGTCGCGGCCAACGGCGATAGCATTCGTGGCGTGGCCCCCAAGGCTTTGTTGATGGGCATCAAAGTGCTCGATAAAAATGGTTTTGGTCAGGAATCTCAAATTATTGCAGGCATTGAACGCGCCCTGGACCCCAATGATGACAACGATCTTAGCGATAAGGTTGATATCGCAAACATGAGCCTCGGCTCGCGAGAAGCCGGCAATCCCGATGACGCACTTTCAATTGCGGTTGACAATGCAACCAAGCTTGGCATTACTTTCTGCGTTGCGGCAGGCAATCAATATCGCTTCAAAACTATCGGCAGTCCTGGAAGCGCGCGGCTAGCAATTACAGTGGGTGCAACGGATAAAAACGACCACATCGCACCCTTCACTTCCAAAGGCCCGAATCGAAAAATTTATTCCATCAAACCGGAAATTGTGGCGCCCGGCGTCGATATTCGATCCTTGGCATTGCAAAATGGTTTCGTCAAGGCAAGCGGCACTTCTGCGGCCGCGCCTCACGTGACGGGTGTTTGTGCTCTGCTCAAAGCGGTTCACGCTGATTGGACTCCGGCTCAGATCAAATCTGCAATAATAACTTCTGCAATCGACCTCGGCGAAGAAGTGATGGTGCAAGGCGCTGGACGTCTTGATGCATTAAATGCCGTCGCTATGAAGGCCTTTGCTATGCCTGCCCATTTGAGCTTCGGGCTTGCAGATGCTTCCAGTTCGGAATGGACCAAGTTAGACACGGTTATTGTGGTGAACCAGGCTGAAGCAGAGCAAAGTTTTGATATTGCTTTTGCAGGGACGAAGAACGGTATTCAGATGCTTACAACGCCCTCAAGCTTTACTCTTGCAAAAGGTGACTCGCAAAGCGTGATTGTCACTTTAAAAGTCAACCATGATTTGGTGCCTTATCCTGTCGAGGGCTCACTCGCATTTGAGGGGCAAATGTATGTTACCGGTACCACGGATAAATTGCGCCTGCCCTGGGCATTTGTGAAAGCAGCGCGCGTTACCTTGACTTTTGATGAACCCTTGCCATTTTTCGCTTTTTCGAGCAACAAAACCGTGATCACGGAGCGCGAAGCGGAGAGAATCGATCCTTATACTTTTGAAATCGTCACAGCGAAAGGACTCTATGATGTGGTCACTTTGTTTTTGGGAGGCGCAGAAAAAGTTGTCGTAAAGGAAAATTTAGTCTTCGAAGGGGATTTGAATTTGACTGTCAGCACTCAGGAAGCTAGACATCTGGTTGAGTTGAAAAGTGTTGACGAACGAGGTCGATTGCTGGCCACAATGCCCAACACGCGCAATCACTACAACCATTTCGTTTTCTACTTTCCCGATTCTTCCCGCAGTTATCTTTGGGCGCTATTCGGGGCGCCGAATCAATTATTCGTCTCCGAGGTTTCAGAGAGATTTGTGCTGGGCGCCGCAGAGTATCAGGATGATTTGGCGACAGAAGCGAGCATGCGATACGTTTCTCATAAACCAATCCTCGGCCTAAAGCAGAGTCTGAGTTTATCGAATGCTCCCTCAGATTTGATCGAGCAACGTCTGCGTTTTAAATATCCCTCCAAAGGCAATTATCGAGATATCAACTTGGGCGGAAGTTTTTCGGCCATTCTTCCCACCGCATCGTTCTTTTTCTCGTCAGGCTTTATTATCAAGCCTTATCGTGTCCGCTCGCAGGAATGGGTCGGCACGCTTTACCAAACCCCGGATTACTACTTTGACAAATATCGTTTCGCCTTCACCGCCGGAGCTACGGCGCGAGACGTGGAATTAAACGGCGAGACGCTGATTGAAGACTGGGTTGCAACCATGCCGTTTCGAGTGGTCGGCGACAGTCTGGGCAGTTTCTTTCCTTCGCCCACTGCTGCGAGCTACCTTTCGCCGAACGGCGGTGAAATGTCTTTTGGCGGCGCGCCCATTTACGGCGTGGTTTGGCTTCTGAACAATCGCTTTGAGACAGGAAATATCGCGGGCACGATTCAGTTTCATGGCGCATTGGACGAGTATCGCTGGGCCGATATCTTTCGCTCGCAATATGCCATCTATGACGAGTCGGACCACACCGTTGCTTCCGGCGATCTCATCAAATATACCTTCCTGAACATTCCTCCCGCGAAAGTTCCGCCCGGACGCTATCGCCTGGAAGTGCGCCACTCGAATTATTTCGTGGAAGGCGTTCAAGGCACGGCAACGCTTTCGACGCGCTTTGACTTGAGGCAAAGGGATCCGGATCCGCCGCATCTCACTTCCTTGAAGCTCTTCGATGCGAAAGGCATTCCCGCGGGCAGAATCGAAACCGGCGAGTCTGCAAAGCTGAGTTTCTCGGCAGCAGATATCTTCGCGGCCCAATACGATGGCCTTTGCTGCCCCGTGTATCGGCCGATTGCGGCAGATTCCACCAAGCTTTACTTCAAACAATACGGCACGAGTTTATGGCAGGAAATTCCAATCAAACAAGTCTTAGAAGATACCAGCCTCGGCCATCCCGATGCCATTGGTTATCTCTACACCGCCGATCTCTCCCACACCACAAATTTCGATTCCGCGGCCATCGATCTCAAGATCAGCGTGCAAGATCAAAGCGGCAATCGCACGGAATGGAGGTTGGAGCCGGCGTATGCGGTGGGGAAATTTGGAACCGTAGTGAGCGTGGAAGAAGAGCCGCAAGAAAGCCCGGCCTTGCCGCGCGCGTACAAGCTTTATCCCAGCCATCCCAATCCCTTCTCTCGCAATGGCGGGGGCAACGTTGTAATTCACTTTGATCTGCCTCACACCAAAAAAGTCACGATGAAAATTTATGACGTGCTCGGTCGCGAAGTCGCTACTTTGATTGACAAGATCGTCGAAGCGGGAAGGCATCAAATCATTTGGAGCGGCGTGAGCCATTCTGCCCAACCATTAGCAAGCGGCGTCTACATTTGCAAAATCCAAACAGCCCATTTCGAGGCGAGCACCAAGCTGCTGCTCCTGCGCTAAAATCAAAAGAGCAATCTCACCGCACCAGCACCACCAGCGCGGCTTGATCGTCGTGCCGCCGAATCTTGCCGTGAAAATCCGCGGAGTATAAAGTCAGCTCTTCGCGCAGCTTTTCGAGCACGCGAGCGGCGCTGGTTGGGCGCGAGGACATCATGGCGGCAACGGCGCGCTCCGTCAAACGCGCGAGGCCATATTGCTCGCCGTTTTCATTCATGGCCTCCGTCAGCCCGTCGGTGAAGAGCAGCAATGCCGAAGCCGGCGGCAAGAACAATTGCTTCGGCTCCGCGTTGAAAGCTTCCAATACGCCAAGCGCCGCCGCATTGCTGCGGAGCAGCTCAACCGTGGGCGTGGCCTCCGAAGAATGGATGAACAAGCCCGGCGTGTGTCCAGCATTGATATAGTGCAGCGTGCGCCGCTGCGGATTGAGCACGCCCAAGAACAGCGTCGTAAAAATGGAAGCCCGGCCAACGGCATGCGCAACGCGGTTCAACGCGGCCATAATTTTTTCCAACCGGCTTTCATATGTGGTCAGCAAGTGCAAAGAAGATTGCAGCGCGAAGATCGTTGTGGCCGCAGCGAGTCCCTTGCCCGCAACGTCTCCCAAAACGAGCAGCACCTCGCCCATATCCAACGGCACGAGGTCGAGATAGTCGCCGCTCACCGCTTCCGCGGGATGATGCCAGCCCGCCAAATCATAACCTAAAACTTGTGGAATCGTCACCGGACGCAGATGCTGCTGAATGGCAATCGCCGCGTTCGTGGTTTCATTCGCCGCACTCGTTTCAAGTTGCCGCAGCACCGCGGCCACGGCTTGAACGTGGCTGACGTACCTCTCGGCCTGTGCGAGAAAACTCTTCAGCCGCTCCAACTTTGCGGGCGAAAGTTTTTGGCCGGGTGCACGGCGCTCCAACAGCAATGCGCCCAGCGGAGCAAAAGTTTCGGAGCCGCGTTGCTCCTCCAGCGTGAACCGCAAAGGAATGCCGAGCAGTTGGTACGCAAGCTCAGAATCCGTGACCAGCCCTTCGCCAAACATTTCGGTTGTTTCCTGCTGCTCGCGGACCATCGTGCCGCCGCTGCGAAAAACGCGGAGCGCCAATTGTTGTTCCGCGGCCCAAGCCTCGCTGCGGCGTGGAGCATTGGGCGGCGCTTCATTTTCCTCGAGGCTCAAACGCGGGATCAAATCGCCGCTCGAATCCGGCAGCCACAGCGTGGCGCGATGGGCCTGCGCCCAGTGCCGCGCGCCTTGCAAGAGCTGAGGGAGCACTTGCTCGAGCAAACTCTCCGCTTTCATGCCTTGCAACTCGGCGGAGGGCGTGCTCAAACGCGAAATCGTTTTACCGGTTGATGAAGAAGCGGCTCGCGCAGCGCCGGACAAATAAGTCACATCATTCAGCACAAAATAAATGCGCGTCGCGCCGATTTGCAAACAATCCAACGAAGCAAGTTGCCGCGAAGCGATCTTCTCTCCGTTGACATACGTCCCGTTCTTGCTCCCCAAATCTTCCGCGAGATAGGCGCCTTCCACCAAACGCAAACGCGCATGGGCACGCGACGCGGATTCATCGCCAAACGCTAAATCATTTCTCGCTTCGCGGCCAATGGTGTAATCCTGATAATTGAGATCAAGGTGTTGCTCTTTGCCGCTGTGCTCCACCACGCGCAATTTGGCGTGACGCAGAGTTTGGCGACAGCAACTACAGAGGAGTTGGGCGGGTGAATTGAGGGTCTGGCATTTGGGACAGGTCATGGGAGGAGCCGAATGATATCAGTATTATTGGATAAAGACGTAACCTCCTCCTGAAAAAGTGGCGCTATCAAAAACTGGTTGAGGGATTGAACCTGTAACTATTCTCCGGCTGCTTCAAGAACACGTGATTTTAATTCGCGGCTCATTCTAAATCCCGCTTTGGATTCCAGAGCGCTCAATATGGGCTTGACGTTTTCGAGATAGCCTTTTTGCTTGGCTTCGATCAAGACTCCTAATAGGCCGATAAATTTCAATCCGAATCTCGCCGCAACTTCTCGCCCACGCCTTTCATCAATTAACAAAAATTCTGCTTTCGTTTCAATAGCCAGAGCAATCGCTTCTGATTCGCCGGGATCAAGCTCGGTGCGCAAGGCCGTTACCAAGGCCCGATTCGAAACTTCGCGCGATTCGATCCAAGAATAGGTTTGCACTTCTAACGAGCCGGGCTGACCTGCTCCAGTCACTGCGATTTCATGATAAACCGCATGCGGTATAATGATCCTGTGATAGAGCTTTTCCAACAACGCTAGTTCATCAACCGCTGCAAGATTTATAATGGGCGAAGTATTGCTTACGACAATCATAAGCGCCCGCTTTCGCGCAATGTGCTCAGATCTTCCTCAAACTCTTCGAGATCATAGTGCAGAGCCAAGCCCCGGCTAGCTAGAAGATGCTGAAACTGATACTGGCTCATCTGAGCAAGCCCGCTGGCTTGTCCGAGAGTCAGTTTTTCTTTTTGAAACAGCGTAATTGCAATCTCTTGCAAAAGCTCTTTCACGGACATTCGCGCGCTGTGCAAGACTTCATCGGAAATAATCACGCTCATACGGCATCACTCCTCGCCAAATTCGAAGATCGGATGAACTGTGAAATCAAATATAAAAAAAATTCTGCGTGACGCAACAACTGTTTCCCAGCCGTTCATTCGACCTGCGCTCTGACCTGCACCAAGGCTTCGCGCAATTCCGCCGCGTTTTGATAGCGCTCTTCCGGACGTTTGGCGAGCGCGCGATTGATGACTTCATCCAATGCCAACGGCAGTTCGACGTTCTCCAAACTCGGCGGCATGTGCGTTTTATGAACGATCTTATAAGCCAGCGCCGCCAGCGAATCCGCCAAAAACGGCCGCTTGCCGACGAGCAGCTCATACAGCACCACACCCAATGAAAAAAGATCGGCGCGTCCGTCCGTCGCGTGGCCTTCGATCTGTTCCGGCGCCATGTAGCTCGGCGTGCCGAGCACGCGGCCGGTTTGCGTGAGCGAAAGATAGTTGCTGATCTTCGCGATGCCGAAGTCCATCACTTTGACCTCGTCGTGCTCCAGCAGCATGATGTTCGAAGGCTTCACGTCGCGATGAAACACGCCGGCGCGGTGCGCATAATCCATCGCGCTGCACACTTGCACCGCCACGTCCAAGGCCCGGCCACAATCCAACCGATGCTCTTTCTCCAGCACTTGTTTGAGATCATGCCCCTCGAGATATTCCATCACGAGATAAGAAAACTCGGGCTGATCGTCGACGTCGTACACGATCACGATATTCGGATGACTGAGCTTGGCAATCGCGCGCGCTTCGCGATAGATGCGATCCTTCAAAGCGGCGATTTCAACGGGAGAAGTGGAAAGGCCGTATTGCACGGTTTTCAACACCACGATGCGATCAAGTTTCGGATCCCACGCTTTATAAATTTTTCCCGTCGTGCCCTGGGCCAATTCTTTCTCGATCACATAACGCCCGATGCGCTGCACGGCGAGCGCGGGGAGCGCCAGCGTTCTGGTTTGCGTTTGTGCTTCCAAAAACGAGGGCGTTGCGGTTGCGGCAGAAGGCGTTTTTTCCGACACCAGATTCGTTGCGCGCGCGACGTACTGCGGCGTTTGAATTTCAGGTGAAGCCTGCCGCGCCGGCAATTCTTGCAGCGCCACTATCTTCGGGCTCGCGGTGCGCGGAGTTTGTGCGAATAGAAGTGAATTATCGTTTGAGACCGGCGCGCTGCCGTTTTGAAGCGCAGCAATGCGGCTTTGTTCGTGCTCCACTTCGCCGTTCGCGCTTGCGGCTTCACCATCGTTTAAAAACGCAACGCCGTTGTGCTTGCCGTTCGTTCCGGTATCCGGTTGCGTTGGTATTGCCGTGACGAGAGTGGTGCCGTCAAATGCTTCCGGCGTGGCGGCGATCATCTCCGCAAAAAGCATTTCGGTTTGCAAGCCGAGGGGCGCGGGCGCAACTGCAACCGGTGGTGACGGCGGCAAAACCGTACGCGCACGCTCCGGCGCCAACAGCGGCAAGCTCGTATTCAAAGCTTCGTTCCCGCTCGCCGTTGCCGGATGCAGAAGCAGCTTATCTGCATCGATGCGGCGCAACATGCGCGCATCTTCCGCATTCATTCGCGCCGCGGCAAGCGCCGGCGGCGCTGAAACGTGTGGCTGGCGCGCGGCTTTATGCGCCGCCCAGAAACCTTTGAGGGCGTTGCGCGAAGTGCGCGGTTTTTTGTATTTGACGCTGCGCCAGATGATCGCGCTCAAAGCCAGGGCCGCAACTATCCAGCTCGTTGTTGCCCACCCGTTGCTCTCGGGCGCGCGCGTCGTGTTCCATTCGATCGGCGGTGTGGGCACACGCGGCAAAGGCGCGAGCTGCAACGGCCGCGCATGCGCACGCGGCGGGCCGACTTTAAATTTCGCGCGCGGAGCTTTCGGCAATACCGCTCGCGCGGAAGTTTTCGGCGCAACCATGGGCGGCTTCAACGACGAAGCCGTTTTAACCGGCGCTGCTGTTTTCGTTTTTTGCTCCGGCTTGAGGCGAGCACTGCTCGGAGGCTTCGCCGGATTTTTTTTCGACAATTCTTTGCGCGTCGCCTCGGCAATCATCTCGTTCGTTCGTGCGTGCACACGTTGCAAATTCTTTTGCGCCTCGGCGAGCGCGGGATCGAGCACCACGGCTTGTTGATAGTGTTGCTCCGCTAGCGTAAGCTCGCCGCGCGCTTCATAAACCGCGCCCAGGTTGTTATGATTTCGCGCCGAGGGTTGCAGCTTCAGCAAGCGCGCGCCGTAATCCAATGCTTGCTCGTATTGCTGGCTTTGATAAGCCGCCACCGCGGCAACATTCAAGGCCGCTAGATTTTCCGAATCATGGCGCAGAGCGTTTTGCGCCGCCCGCTCCGCTTCCGCGAGGTTGCCGCGTTTGAGCGCTTGCTGCGCTTTTGCGCTATAAGCCTGCGGCAGAAAATTATCCAAATCGGTTTTGCGCGCCAGCGCCGCATCCAAACTCAGCACCCGCTCGAAGTGCGCGAGCGCGGAATCCAGTTGCGCGCGTTGATGAAACTCGCGCCCGAGGCCGTAGTGCAGCTCCGCGGAAAAGGGATAACGCGCCGCGCCTTCTTGCAAAAGTTTAAAGCGCGCGTGCGCGTCTTTTTGCTTCATCGCCTTGTCATAGTGCGCGTGCGCGGCTTTCGTTTCGTCTTTGGATTGCGCGGGGTTGGCATGGACTGCTTCCGTGCTAATTTGTAATCCCCCTCCTCGAGGTGTCATCCTGGAAGGAACTTCCCCAGCACTTGGCTCTATTTCAAGCGCGAGGGAAGTTTCCTCCAGAATGACAACTTGAGGGGAGTTGTAAGCCAACTCGTAACGAGTAAGCTTGCTCGTAGTCCCAGCCCCTTGTGGGCGGCTTTCACGAACAACGCCCTCTCGTGGGCGGTTTTCATCAACAGCGCCCCACAAGGGGGCGGGACTACAGAAGCACTGAAACAGCAGTCCGGTGCAGCAGAAGAATGCGCGGAGCAAATAGGCGGCGGACCTTTTTTGAAAAACGGCTTTCACTCTTTGAGCACCATCATTTTTCGCGTGGCGTGAAAATTCGGCGCAATCATACGATACCAATAAACTCCCACGGCCACCGTATTGCCGTGATCGTCTTTGCCGTCCCAAATAATTTCGTGATGGCCGGGCGCATAAAATTGTTTGAGCACCAGGTCTCGCACTTGACGGCCGAGCATATCGTAAACGCGCAAGTCTACCGTGCTCGCTTGCGGCAGGCTAAAACGAAACGTGCTCATCGCCTCTTGGCCGGCTTGTGCGCGCGCGGGATTGGGATAAACGGGCGCAAGCTCGAACTGCGCCGGTGTGAGCAAAGCCGCCACGCCTTGTTGCGCAAGCTGCTCTTTGGTTCCGGCCCACAACACGAACCGGTGCGGCGTTGCAGTGCTGCGAAATGTGATCGCCGCCGAAGCGTTGCTGCGCCCGTCAAATTTTATTTCACGCGCGAGCCGGCTTTCTTCATCCAACAAAATAAAAAGCTTTTCATGCGCAGCCGCGCCGTTGCGCTCGAAGGTCAGCTCGACTCTCTGCCCGGCGGCGGCGGAAAGAATTTCGAAGCGCCAGCTTTGCGCGTGCGTGGAAGGCGGACGAAAATCCGTGGTGAATGCGCCGCTGAAGCGTTGCCACGCTTTTTGATCAAAACGCAACGCCACAAAATTGCCGGGCGCGAGCGGCGGCTCGCTCCATTCCAACTCATCCCACTCCTCTTGTGCGAAAGCAGAAACGCCGAGCCAATTTTCATGATCGGCAAATGCGCCGTTGCTGACGCGCAATTGGAGGCGCCATTGCATTGGATCATGTTGAGCATTGTGCGAGTGCGTAACGACACCCCCCTGGCCCCCCTCAAGGGGGGAATCGTTGGGAAGCGTGCGCGTGTATTCCCCCCTTGAGGGGGGATAAAGGGGGGTGTTGTTCGTGTCCTCAAAATCATTCATCACTATAGAAGAGTTGCTATCGATTGCAGGCAGGGATGCCTGCGCTACGATTGGCGGGATCAAAATTTTTTCCGGAGCTGAATTGAGATTGCGCACGAAATAGCCTTGCCACGGCTGCATGATCGTGTTGTTGGCCGCGTATTGTTTACCATCAAAAGACCAGAGCTGTGATTCAACCAAAGAAGGCTTTTGCACCGCGGTCCAGTCCGTGGGAAAATCAAACGGCGTGGCGATGAGATTCCAGCCGGGCTGCAATTCTAAAACGAAATCTTGCGCGGTGGAGATCGAATGCGCCGGGCCAACATCAAAGCTCTTGCGCTCCGCGGTAATCAACCACAAGGCTAGGCCGGGCGCAAAATTCCTGAAGCTCTTTTGGCCAAACTCGACATTGCCGTGCGCCGGATGATAAAAATAAAGCCGCCACGCGGTTTGCTCGTATGCGCCGAAATCATCTTGCAGCCACGAGAGCGTCGAGTCCGGTTTGATGAAATAAGGAAGCGACACCAGCTGATAGTATTCGCCTCGCGTTGCGCTCGGCGCGGCAATTTGCTCGGAGCTGATCACGACGGCATGAACCGCGCGCGGCGGCGCAGCTGAGAGCGCAACATTGCCGGCCGAATCGCTTGCGCTGATCACATATTCGAGGCCCGCGGAATGAAGCTTCTCAGCTTCAAGACTCGCGACAAACTCGCCGCCTTGAAAACTCATCGCGCGCTCGTGGAATTGCGGCCCGCCGGCAGTGCGATAGCGCACGCGCAAGCTCGCCACGCCCGAAGCCGCATCGCTCGCTTGCGCGCGCAGCGTGAGCGTTTGCCCAAGCGCGATCGTGTCCAAAGCCGTGTGGGTTACGCGCGGCGGCGTGCGATCAATCCGAAAGCTCACGCGCAACGAGGCTCGGCGATTGCCGGCGCTGTCAATCGCCACCACTTGACACGTGTGCGCGCCTTCTTTCAACGCCGCGATAAAAACAAACTTCGTCGCCGTGCTCTCATTTTGCCCGACGACTTTTTCATCAATATTGAAAGTGTAGGAAGCGATGCCGCTCAGTGCGTCGGTTGCCGGTTGCCAAACGAAGTTGATCGTATCGCTCGCCACCCACGCGCTGCCGTTGCTCGTGAGCACGCGCAGATCGGCCGGCGCTTGCGGCGCAGTGCGATCATAATGATAATCGCCGCGAGCCGCGGTTTTATGATCGACGTTGTCGCGGCCATCCATGAGCCACACATAAACCGGCGCAAGGCCTTCGGCCGCCGCCTGCACTTGCATTTCGCGCACCGGCTCGCTCGCGGAAGAGCGCACCAATGCGCCGTCGCGGGCGCTGTTCGGCGGCGCGCCCATTTTATAATATGCGCCCGCGATCTTGCTCGGATCAAAAGGATTTTGCCAGCGCAGCGTGAATTGTGGCGTGGCGCTCCAGCGCGCGGGCGTGATCGTCAAACTCTGCGGCGAAGTCGGCGCGCTTTGATCGGGTGTGCCGAGATCGATGACGCGCACGGTCACGTTTTGCACGGCCGCGGCTTTATTTAAATCTTCCGCGCGCAAGCTGATTTGCGCCGCGCCCACCTCCGTGAATTTAGGAGAACCGCGCAAGGTTTGAGTTGCAGCTTCCCACGTTAACCATGACGGAGCGGCGAGCACGGTGAGCGCGATGCGATCACCCGCATCAACGTCTTGCGCGAGCGGTTGGTAAATGTACAGCGAATCCACAAACGCAATCGTGTCCGGCGTGCTCGTGAAGAACGGCGCGTCGTTGGTGTTTTCCACGCGCACGGAAAACTGCTGCTGATCGCGCTCGCCTTTGCGATCGCGCACTTCGAGCGACACCGTGTGCGTGCCCACGTGCTCGTTGCGCGGCGTGCCCTTGATTTGCTTGTTGGTCGAATCGAGCTGCAGCCATTGCGGCGCTTGCGCGAGCGTGAGCGTGAGCTTCTCATTCGGATCGGGATCGACGATTACGATTTGATAGAGATAAAGCGAGTCTTCCTTCGCCGTCGTTTTCGGGGAAGAGGTGATTGCGGGTCTCGTGTTTTTGAGATCAATGGGAATCGCATAAGTTTTCTGATCGCGTGCGCCGGCGCGATCAACAACGTAAACGGTCAACAGCGTGTCCGCGAGATGGGCGCGTGTCGGCGTTCCTGTCGCTGCGCCGTTCGGAGCAAGCAGCAGCCATGAGGGTTTGAGCAGAGCGGCGAACGTGAGCGAGTCGCTTTGGTCAATGTCCGTCGCGGCGAAACGATAACTATAAGCCACGTTTTCCGCGGCGCGCGGCGGCGGGGCGCTTACGATTCGCGGCGCGTCGTTGACGTTCTGCACGCGCAAATGGAATTGCTGCTGCGCGGATTTGCCTTTGGAATTTGTGGCCGTGATGGTGATCGCATACGAGCCGACGTGCTCATTCAACGGCGTGCCGGCAAGCTCGCCTTGGGGAGAAAGCGCGAGCCAGGCGGCATTGCTTTCCAAATTATAGCGCAGGGTTTCTTGCGGATCGGGATCCGTGGCGTTGATTTGATAAACGTAGCGTTCGTCTTCGCGCGCGAGCGTATCCGGTTGCGAAGTGATTTGCGGCACGGCGGTATCCACTTCGATCCGCAATTGAAACCTCTGCACTGCGCGGCCGCCTGCGTTATCCACGGCATGGAGTTCTACCTGCACTTCGCCAATATCTCTGCTGCCCGGCGTGCCTTCTAATTTGTGCGCGGCGTGATTCAGTTGCAGCCACACCGGCGCGCGGACCAATTGCAAATGCGGAGCTTCATCGGAGTCATAATCCACGGCGTCGATGACATAAGCATACGGCGAACCGGCGAGAGCTTGCAGGGCCGGTTGCGAAAGAATGTGCGGCGGCACATTTTCAAGCTTGCCGTCGAGCGCGAGCGGCTGCGCATAGATATCGCCGCTGCCATTGCGCTCGTCCATCCACGCCGACCACGCGCGTTTAGGTGAAATGGCGAGCACGCCGGCTTGCGAATTTTTTTTGCCGTGATCGGTGAGCACAACGCCCGCGGCAATCCATTGCGCTTGGCCCAGCGCATTCATTCTCTGCGCATAAATGTTCGTGCCGCTGCCGCGTTCATCTTCCCACGCGGCCATGAAGCCGCCTTGCCCATCGGCAGTTATCCGCGCGCGAAACTGGCCTTGCTCGGCTTGCGCGAGCGCAAGGCCTTGAGCGGGCCACAATGCTTTGCCTTCGCCCTCCAAACGTTGCGCGAAGATATCGCCTTTGTCATTGCGCGCATCTTCCCAAACGACAAACAGGCCGTTCGCGCCTTCACGCAAAAGTTGAACGTCTTGTTGCTCGCCCGTTGCTCGGCCCGCGGCAATACCGGCGAGGCCCCACAACCATGCGCCGTCCGCGGAAAGCTTTTGCGCATAGACGTTCGCAACATTGAAGCGGCGATCCAACCACGCGAGGTGCAGCGCAAATGAGCCGGTGTTGCTCGCGTCCAACAGCATGCGCGGCGCGCTTTGTTCGCCCGAGGATTGCGCCACCCACACCGGCGCGCTCCACAACGCTTTGCCGGATTGATCGAAGTGCTGCACGAGCACTCGTGCGGGCGTCGCGCTTTCATCCTGCCACGACAAGGCGAACCCGCGATTGGGAATCACGGCGGCCTCGCCCAACGTTTGCGTGCGGCGCGTGTTGACCAACTCGACGCCATTCACCTCCCACAGTTTTTCACCGTTGGCATTCAAGCGTTGGCCCATCAAGTCTTGCGAGCCGGTGCGCTCATCGTGCCAGAAAACATAAACGCTGCCGCTACTCTCGGCGAGGACTTGCGGCCAGCCTTGCTCTTTGTTGCCGCGATAAACTTCCTTGCCCTCCACGCCCCACAAACGCTCGCCGTTCGCGGCAATGCGTTGCGCGAGAATATCGCCGTCATCGTTGGTCACTTCTTGCCAGACAACGATGAAGCCGCCGCGGCCATCGCTCGTCGCCGCAAAATGGGTTTGTTTGCCGGAAGTCGTCGCGAGGGCGATGCCGTTGTTGGGCAATTGCGGGTGGCCGAGGCTATCGAGGCGTTGGCAATAGAGCGCCGAACGCGCGCTGCGTGCGTCTTCCCAGATCACCCAAACGCCGTGGGCTTGATCGGCAAGAAGCTGGGGCGCGCTTTGCGTTCCGTTGGCAGTGCAAAGCGGGAGATTATGAAAAGGCGCGGCGGAGTTCTGCGCGTGCAGGATCGCGGGAAAGAGCGATGCCCATGCGACACAGGCGCCGATGAGCACAGGAGAGAGCGAGAGGAATTTTAATATACGTCCTTGCATGCAAACCTCGCGTCGGTATTCCTCCGACTGCATTAATATGGGTCGGTTTGTAACTCTCCTTGAGTTGTCATTCTATAAGAACCTTCCCTCGCGCTGGGACTAAAAGCCCAGCACGAGGGAAGGTCCTTCCAGGATGACATTTCAATGAAGGGTATTACAAATCAACCCTGAAGCAGTATAGTAATTCTCCTCAACCTGTCATTCAGGAGGAATCTTTTTAAACACTGGTGTTGATGCCCAGCGCCGAAAAGGGTTCCTTCTGAATGACAATTTCACGGAGGTATTACAAATCAATCCTTAACAGATGCAACAATGCCCGCCGCTCATTGCGGCGGCGGCCCCGGCGGCTCGGGCAGAAATCGTTTGGTGTGCGCTTCTTGCGGTTCGTGCAACAGCAAATATGCCGAGCTTCCACTCAACAACGCCGCGGCGGAAACATACCAGAGCCAACGTCTGGACTTGCGCCGCACTTCCGCGGGCGGCGGCAAATCCCGCAATGCCGGCAGCAAAGCGATTTGTTGCTCTTGTGTGAGAATCAATTCCGGCGCTTCCAGCAAAGTTTGCGCGGCCGCGCGCGCTTCAAAGCCGGAGAGCGAAGTGTCGCGCCGAGAGCTTTCAAATTCTATCACATGAAATTTGGTCATTTCGCCGGAGACCGCATCCAGCCAACGCAACATCACGCGCGCACGTGCGGCTTCGGCGGAAGGGCTGGAAGAAAATTCGAGCGTGGGCAACAATAATTTCGCTAGCTGCAAGTTTTGGCAGAAGAGGCGAACGCTATCCGCGTTGAAAGGATCGAGCGCCGGGCGCAGGTGAAGCGAATCGCCGCACACGAGCGTGATGCTCTTCTCGGCGGCGAGTGCGGCAAGAAGATGACGGTGCAATGCGGCCGCGTGCGGCTCAAATAAAGAATCGGGTGGCGCAAGAGCGAGGGAGCGCGGCGGCGCAGGTTGCGTGGTTACGATTGCCGGCAACAAGCCGAGGCGCACGCGTTCTTGGGCGGGAGGCGTTTGGCCCAAAGCCGCAACGGCCGCGAACAGGCCTAAGAAAAATTGCAAAACGATATTTTGGTGAGGGCCGTCCATGTGCGTAACCAAGGTTTGAATTGCAGCGCTTACTCCGTGGCTTGAGGCGCGTCCTATGGAATAGACTACTCGCTAAACACAATTTTGCGGTTAAGAATTTTATGCAACCGGAAGGTGAGGAGCAGCCGCTTTTATGAAGACAAAGATAATGCCGCCGAGGCGAGGCTAGCTTCTGAGAGAGTTAAAAGCGCACGAGGCGTTGCCGCGGTGATTAAAACGAAATCGGGTTTCAGAAATGAATTTGCGCGCGTGAGAAGAGGCGGGTTTGAATAAAAAAAACGCACGCCGAGAAAATCGCGCGTGCGCTGGGGAGGATTGCGGGTAAAATTAATTTGCTCAAAGCAACGCCGGAGATCTAATTGCGACTGAGCGCGCGATCTTCTTCAATCAGGCCGTCGCGCAGACGAATGACGCGGCGCGCGTGTGAAGCGATCTGCTCATCGTGCGTGACGAGAATGATGGTATTGCCCTGGCGATTCAATTCGCCGAGCACGGACATGATTTCCTCGCCGGTTTTGCTGTCGAGATTGCCGGTCGGCTCGTCGGCGAGAATGATTGAAGGATTGTTGACCAGCGCGCGCGCGATGGCAACGCGTTGGCGCTGGCCGCCGGAAAGCTCGTTGGGCTTGTGATCCATGCGGTCGCCCAAGCCCACACGTTCGAGCGCATTCTTGGCCTGCTCGCGGCGCTTCGCGGTGGGCAGGCCGGCATAGATGAGCGGCAGTTCGACGTTGTGCAAGGCATTCGCGCGTGGGAGCAGGTTGAAAGTTTGAAACACGAACCCGATTCTGCGATTGCGAATATCGGCGAGCTGGTCGTCGTTCATGGTGCTCACGTACTCGCCGCCAAATTGATACTCGCCGCTCGTGGGCGTATCGAGGCAGCCGATAATGTTCATGAGCGTGGATTTGCCCGAGCCGGAAGGGCCCATGATGGCAACGTATTCGTTTCCGTCGATCTGCACGTCCACGCCGCACAGCGCATTCACTTGAATTTTGCCGATTTCATAAGTCTTGACGAGGTTGCGAACGTCGATGAGCATAAAATTGGTCTCACTCTTTTTGTGGTTTGAAGCCCGCGAGAATCATGGGCAAGGGCCTAAGCTCGCGCTTGAGCGGATCGAGCGAAAGGCCGAGCGCTTCCAACGTAAACGCGCCGAGCAAATTGCTATCGCCTTTTTCGCCGAAGATCACGTCCGCGCCGCCGATTTGACCGCCATATTTAAACAGAGCCACGCCTTTCTTGCGCGTGATCTTCGATCCATCGGCCAAACGAAACTCTTCTTTCGCCAAAGGTTTGATCTTGAGCTTCTTTAAAATCGCGGCGGGCACGACGGAATAAACCGCGCCGGAGTCGATCAGAAACTCGATCGGAACAGTGGTCTTGGGGCTCGAGGGATTGCCCACTTCGATTTCTAAAACGGTCAGGCCCATGACAATGCTCCGGTTCTATCAAGAAATACTCTCACGCCATTGGGCGTGCTTCGGCCGATCATCTGCCCAAAGTACCCATACTTGCTTTGAGTTGGGCACGGGCGATCATCATATCATACTTCGCGTTGACCCACGTGGCTTTCGCGTTGGTAAGATTGAATTGCGCATTGATGATGTCCAAAAGTGTTCCAGCGCCAACGCGGTATCGCTCTTGTGCCAAGCGCAAATCTTCCTCGGCAGACCTCAGGTTGGTCTCGTTAATTACTATAATTTCTTTTGCAGCTTGTAACGCTAAATATGCCTGTTCGACTTCAAGCTGCAAGTTGCGTTGTCGCTCGACGAGATTTTCCTTGACAATGTGATATTCCAAGCTTGTGCGTTCAACTTGAGCCTGGTCCGCAAAACCGTTGAACAAGTTGAAATCCAGTGATGCGCCAAAACGTAAGCTGTAGTTTTTATCAAACCCGCCGTAGACGAGATCAAATTCCGTGTTAGATCGGTCATAACTGGCAGACAAGGTTAGCGAAGGCAGATAATTGAGCTTGGCAGCTCGTGCGCTCAATTCAAAGTTGCGCATGCTCATCTCGAGGCTTTTTACTTCCGGGTTGTTCTCGGTCGAAACTTTTAAGACTTGGTCCAAATTATATGCATCCAACTCGTTCGAAGCCTCAATATCCACAATGTCAAGCTCGGCCTTGGGTTCACGCCCCATGGCAACATTGAGTGCCGCACGCGTATTCGACACGGAATTAGCCTGACGAATGAGTGTGATCTGGCTTCTGCCCAAAGTCGTGCGCTGACGATAAACGTCGCCTTGAGCCACCGAGCCGATCTCGAACATGCTTTCTGTGCGTTTGAGTTGCTCTTCATTGGATTTTACTTCTTCTTGCTGGACTTCGAGCAAGCGGAGTGCTTTCAAGTGCTCGAAATAACGTTGCTGTACCAGGAGTATCGTGCCCTGCCGCGTGGATTCATAGCTTTTGCGTTCCGCATCTTCGGCAGCATTTGCTGACCGAATATTCGTCCACGATCGACCGAAGTCAAAAGCATTCCATCGCACATCTATACCCGCGGAATTGGAATTGACTTCCGCACCTCTACTAACGTAGGGTCTAACTTCGTAACCGATAGGTTCGCCCGGCAATTCCACGAATAAGTTATTTACCGGATTCCCGGTTGCGTCAATAATCGGCACGTTGATACGAGCATAATCCGTGGGTATAAGATCGATCGCGTTTTGATCGCCGCGACGAAATTTACCGGAGTAAAAACTCGTATTCACACTAGGAAGCATGGCTGCTCTGGCAGTCATTACTCTTGTGCCCGCAACATTCACTTGCCGTTCGGCATTGCGAACGGAAGAGTTGCTCTTCAGAGCAATCCCGACACATTCCTCCAAAGTCAACGGGCGAGCGCTCTGTGCGAAAACCGATGACGCCAGAACGAGCAGGCACAGAGACAAGATTGTTACTCTCAAACTTAATTTCACGGCGTAAACTCCTTCCTATTTGAATATCGAATTAGAAGATGGCTTTCAAGGCAGTTCCAATAACAACGAAAATTCCCCAAATAGTCAACGCGGTGACGACGCCTTTTTTCGAACTAAATTTGTATGCAGCCGCGAAGCCCAATCCCAAGACGATGATGCCCCAAATCATGAACAAATCAATCTGTGAAAGCAAGAAGAAGATCGGCGAACCTTGATCTCCGGAAGACTCCAAAAAGCTCAAGCTCGTGATACTCGTAATTTCTCCTTTGGCGCGTAGCACCGGAATCATAATCGCCGAGCCCAAAACTGAAATCAAACCGCTCCAACACGTCACCGAAAAAGCGGTTTTAAAATTGGTTTGCCCGCCCAGGATGACGTTTCCAACAAACAAAAAGAGGCCGGCAAAGATAAGATACATAATCGGCACGAAAATGGGGACCCCAACCCACGTCATAATTTTTACAACCGGCATCGCTTGCTCGATTTGCTCCTTCGTCATATTGGGGTTGCTGGTCGTCATACCTTCCACGGCCTTGCCCAAGATCAGCTCTTGCATGAGGAATACGTACACGACGGTGGAAAGGAGAATCAGAACTAGCGGGATAATCCAAGAAGGACGCGCGGCAATGTCGTCCATCGTTTCGCGAGGATTGATGAAGACACCGAGAATGCGCTCAAACATGCTTTTGGGTTGAGCGACGGAGGCAGCCATTGCAGTTGACATTTTTCCTTTCTCCTTTGAATAGTTTGTTTGGAAACTGCGAATTAAGACGAACGAGAATACGAAAAGTTGCGGCAGCGAGCAAGGCTTGTCGGGGTTTTCCGCCCGCGGCTTGCCGTAGTTGCATTGACAATAGCGTCTGATCCAATATCCGCGCCGGCGCGTTTATTGGTCTTTGGCGGCATTTCGCCGGCGCTGCAGCTCCTTGGCAAATTCCAATTCCAACTCGTCGCGATGCCGATTGGCTTCTTCAATCACGTTGTGATCTGCCACGGATTGGCCGTGGCATTCGCATACTCGTTACCGATTGGTTTGTAACTCCCCTCAAGTTGTCATTCTGCAAGAATCTTCCCTCGCGCTGGGAGTAAATCAAGTACTAGGGAAATTCCTTGCAGGATGACATTTCAAATCAGTCCGCACCGAGTATAATTAACCGCAAGCCACGGCCAAGCCGTGGCTGAACACTGCCGAAGTATCTCACTCGACGCGATTGGGCTTCAAGATCTCATCTTTAACCTTCATCAAATACGCGCGCGCGGCCTCGGCTTCATTCGGGATAACGCCGTCGAGAATCGCTTCTTCAATCGCGCTCTTCAGCTTGCCCACGAGCGGGCCGGGGGTGAGCTGACACCGCGCCATAATCTCCTCGCCGCGCACGGGCGATTGAAACGCGCGCACGCGATCTTTCGCTTCGACTTCGTTCAAGCGGCGCACGACGAAATCAAAATTCGCGAGATGGCGTTGGCGGCGTTTGACGTTGCCGGAGGTAATATCGCAACGGCAGAACGCGAGCAAATCTTCCAACTCTTCTCCGGCTTGAAAGAGCAAGCGGCGATAGGCCGAGTCCGTGCACTCTTCTTCCGTGAGCGCAATAGGCCGCAAGTGCATGCGCGTGAGCTTCTGCGCGTACTTCATCCATTCCAACGAGAGCTTGAGGCGGCGAAAGATCGCGGAAATCATACGTGCGCCCAAGTCTTCGTGGCCGTGAAAAGTCCAGCCTTTGCCGGGTTTGAACTCTTTCGTGAGCGGTTTGGCAATGTCATGAAACAAGGCCACAAGCCGCAGCGGAACTTTGTCGGAAACCTCGGCGAGATTTTCGAGCACCATGAGCGTGTGATTGAACACGTCTTTGTGCTGATAGCCTTCGTACTCTTCCACGCCTTTCAACTCCGCCATTTCGGGCAGCACGATTTCGAGCACACGGCATTTGTCCATCAACTCGAAGCCGTAAGCCGGACGTTGTGCCGCTATGATTTTAAGCAGCTCGTCCGTAATGCGCTCTTGCGATATGATGCCGAGGCGTTCGCGCATTGCAGTCATGGCCGCGAACGTTCCCGGCGCGATTTCAAATTGAAGTTGCGTGGCAAACCGAATCGCGCGCATGATGCGCAGCGGATCGTCGTTAAACGTGGCCGCCGGCTCGAGCGGCGTGCGAATCGAGCGCGCGGCCAAATCTTCCTGCCCGTGAAAAGGATCGATGAGAGCGCCGAAATTTTTCGGAGCGAGCGCGAAAGCCATGGCGTTGATCGTGAAATCGCGGCGCGCCAAATCCGTGGCCAAGTCCGCGGCCTCGACTTCGGGCTTGCGCGAATCTTCGCGATAGCTCTCCTTGCGCGCGCCCACGAACTCAAGCTGCTGCTCGCCGACTTTCAACATCGCCGTGCCGAACTTTTCGAACACCGCGGGCTGGGTCACGCGTAGATAGCGCGCGAGGCTTTGCGCGAAATGAATCCCATCGCCCACGATAACGAAGTCAATCTCGTGATTCGGCGCGAGCCGTTGCAATAAGTAATCACGCACGAAGCCGCCCACGGCATAAACTTCCGCTTGCGCTTTGTGCGCGAACGCGCCGACGGCTTCAAGGATGGGATGGGCTTGCAAGGTCATGCGAAAAGATAGGCAAAAATCTTCGGGAAGGCAAGGCGGGAATAACTGCGATGATTACGCTGACGACAACGATCACGTCGGAGCTCGAGTGATGAACTGACACAATGCACCTCCGCTTCCCATATTCAATGCGGAAAAAGTTTTTGCTATACAGAACTCATGATTTTTCGAGAAGGTCGGCAAGATTTTACTGTGGGAAGGTGCTTCGTTGCAAGCTTTGAGAGAAAAATCATTCAAATTATTTCGTATGGAACACTTGCGCGTTGTGTCTTGTGAAGAAGCTAATGTATCGCCGTTAGTCAACTCCCACTCGTTCCTTGAAGCGCCAATATGAGTCGTAGAAGGCGTCGTGCAGCATCTCACGGTCGGCGTCGGTGGAGGGTTCGACGATATCCATACCAAGCCAGGGCTCCTGAGGTGTGACTTCGGGATCGGCTACACCATCCACGAGGCAGAAAAAACTAAAGAAGGACGCGGCGCAGGCGTCGGCGACGACCTTTTCAAGGGCATCGAGAGTTGACCCTGAGAGACGCATCGCTCCGAGAGAGTCTTTCTGGGGTTCCGTGAGGCCGGATTCGGGTGGGTACGTGATCTCGGCGGTCTCTGCACCTTGTCCCAGCTTCGCGACAGCGTTGCGGGCGGCATCTCGAATGATTCGGTGTGTCTCAATTACGAGAGCATTTCGATGGGAATCGCTCATGCGTGTCTGCCTAACTTGGATTCTGCGATACAAAACGCTTTTTTGCCTGCTGTAAATTGTAGGCAAAACCGGATAATTCAAAAATTTTGCGTGCAAGTTTTTCGCTTTGAGAAATGATGATCAAGCGCTTTCGCAGCTTGACGCAAACTTACGTAAGCGACGCTTCTGTCACTTTCAAGGAAACCTTGCCATCAAAGCGCAGCGTGAATTTTCTTGCTGGAAAAGGCAAACGGCCAAGTTCAATCCTGTTGCGTCGCCGGGAGCATTGTTCCTCACACGGATTCTTTAGAGAATCTCGCCATGCCGTGTTTCGAGAAACAACACCTCGATTCATATGGCAGCCGGGCTCATTGCGGCAACGTGCAATCGTATTTTCAAATCCTCGATGTCGTTGAGATCGAGGATATCCATCGCCAAATCGTCAAGCTGCTCGGCATCGAGTTTTTCCACGGCATTTTTCAACTCACTTGGAAGCCGCCCAAATTTTTTCTCGAGCTGTTTCAACAATAAGGTGTTCTTGCCTTCGAGCTTGCCTTCACCTCGGCTTTGCGCCAGCCATTCCGAAAAAATCGTGGTTTCGCGAATCATAGTGATCTCCAAATTTAAATACTGTCGTATCAACTCTTCACTGAACTTGCGCGCTGCAACAATTGCGGCCACAGCTTTCAACTCCATACGCTGCTCAGGATCAGCGATGCTGTCAATAAGTTGGTTTTCGGTCTGCAAAACCGAGAAATCGGGTTCGTCCTCGAAGAGCGCAAGAAACGGCGCTAGTTCTTTCAACTCGCCGCTGCGAATCCGATCAGCATGCTCCCACAGCAGAATGCGTGAGAAGACGTGCTTGGTGGTGAGGCCGCCAATTGCATCTTCGTAGCCGTCGGGAAAAGTTGCATATCGTCCGCGCTGCAAATAGACGAGAACGGTGACCACCGGAATTTTTAGATTGATCCGTGTCGCGACGTTTTTTAACTCGATCTTGTCGAAATCTCTCTGATCCGGTTCTGTAATGGCTTCCAACAAGAGCGCGCCTTCTTTCTCGCCGTCACTCACCCGCCAAATTTTGTCGGTGCGGTGCTCGGGAATCTGAATTTGCGCGTCTTCCACTCCTTTCAACTCCACAGTGCGGTTGGAGCCGTAGAACAGATCAAGAACACAGTTCGGATGCCAGTGGCAGATCCTTTTTATCGCGTGATCAAGCTCGTGCATGCCCTCTCTCCCGCTTCGTGAATAAAATATGCGACGCACCATGCTTTCGTTCAAGCACTTTTTTAGGGTGTCTTTTGCTCCATCTTCGGAATCGTAAAATAAATCGTCGTGCCCTCGCCGAGCTTGGAATCCAAACGCACCAGGCCTTGGTGCTTTTCAACGATGCGGCGCACGACCGCCAAGCCCACGCCGGTTCCGGGAATGTGCCCAACCTGCGGCCCGCGTTGGAACAAATCAAAAGCTTTCTTTTGAAAGAGCGGCTCCATGCCGAGGCCGTTATCGCGCACGGAAAACGCATGAAAACGCGGCAAGTCCTGCCAGCCGATTTCGAGGCGCAGCGGTGCTTCAGGCCGGCGATATTTCAGCGCATTGCTCAACAAATTTTGAAAAACGGTTTTCAAGCCGTTCGCGTCGGCCCATAGGCGCGGCAATTCCTTGGGCAGAATAAACTCCGGCGGCTCCGCGGCGCGGGGCGCGGCCTGTTCTTGCTTGCGCGCAATCTGGTGCAGCAAGCACATTTCGTCGATGACCTCGCGCAGCACTTCACTTAGATCAACTTCGCCGAACCTGGGAAATTCGCGGCCCAGGCGCGAAAATTCCAGCAGATCGAGAATCATTTTCTCCATGAGCATCGCATTCTTTTGGATGCGATCCAGGAAGTGCAGATGCTCGTCGCTCAAATGCGCGCCCAACTCTTCGCGCAATAAATTGGCAAAGCCTTGAATCGAGATGATCGGCGTTTTAAGGTTGTGGCTGATGACATAAACAAAATTCTCCAGCTCTTCTTCGCGGCGGCGCAGTTGCAGCTCCGCTTGGCGGCTGGGCAAATCATCGTTCAACAAAATAAAAAAGGCAGAGTGCCGGCCGTGCTCTCCGCGCACGCTGGTGAGCGAAAGCCGGAGCGCCAATGTGCTGAGATCGCTGCGATAAACTTGGGTCTCGTAGTTTTGCAAGAAACCTTGCCGGTCAAGCTGCAAGAGCAATTGCCGCACTTCGTAAGCGCCCTTCACAAACAGTGAGCGCGCGCGCTTGCCAATCACCTCTTCGGCGCGATAGCCCAACAACCTTTCCGCGCCGCGGCTGAACAGTCGAATCTCGCCGCGGCCATCGACCAAGACCATCGCTTCCAAAGTTTCGCGAAAAAGTTGTGCGAGCGGGAAAGAGGCGGCGGGCGGAGAGAAGATTGACGAAGAGGCTGTGCTTGCGGGCAGAGGCTTTGCGGGCTCTGCTTGCGCTTGCCGTTGCGGCGAAGGGAGGTGCTCCCGTGTTTGGAATTTTGACATGATCGCTCTCCGCCTCACCACCGATCATTCGTCGTGTCAGCTTGAACCTGTTCCAACCTCGGCTGAGCCGAGGTTTTTAAACTCTCGCGCAGCACAAGAGTCCGGCGATTTTCCACGCAACGGCCAAGCCGTTGCGAGAACATTTTATTATGCCGGCGGACACAACAGGAAGATCGGTGGTCCTTCCTTGTGATCGCGACCGGCTGTCATCGCGCCGTCGTTGCGACGCTTGAATTGCGCGCGAAACTAACGGATTCGCGCTTGAAATGCAAGATTGAAAACCGCTGTTAAGATCATTTAATCGACTAAAGCGCGGCGCAATAGAGCCGAAACGTAAAGCGTGAGCGTGCCGTGCGCCGAGGGCGTCAACTCCTGCGCACAGTTGGCGAGGAAATTCTTCACGGCCTCGATCTCGCGGGGTATAAAGAAAAGCTCGGCGACCTCCTCGGCCTCCAGTGCGCGCGCCGCGCGCCGCGCAATCTCCTCGCGCGTATTGCGCAGGAAAATTTCAAACACCAAATCCGGCTTGTGCGTCCGTAGGTTTTCAACGAGGCCGCAGCAAAAATTTTCCGCAAGATCTTCCGGCGCAACATTCAACTCGGCGATAATCTCATCCGCAATCGCGCCAAACAAATCCGGACGGCCCTCGCGCACGTGCAGATCGGGATGCGCATGGCCGCCAAACACGTCGATCTTGCCCGGCTCTTCGCCCACGCGTTGCCCACGGCGCATCAGCGGTAAAAAGCCGTCATGCGTTATCACGATAGCGCTCACGCCCAAGCCGCGCGCGAGCACGTTTTCGCCGTAAGCCTGCGCGAGCGTTTGCGTGTGCGCGTTGCAATAGATTTGATCGCGATAGCAGGTCTGGCCGAGCACGAGTTTTAATTGCCCCACCGAGGCTTCGAAACTTTCCAAACGAAACAATTGGCCATTGAACAAATGCTGATCGCCTTGCACGAGAAGCTGTTGCCAGTGTGCTAAAGCAAGCTCGTCATGTGGAGAAGGAAGAAGATGGCGCGTGGGATCGTAATATGCGTGAATTTGCTCGGGCAACCAACGGCCCTGGCAAAGGAGACGAAAAGGATGAGAAAGGAGAGACAAGCTGCGATGGCCGGGTTGAGGATGAGTTGAATGATCAGCCACGGCTTGGCCGTGGCTTTCGCTTTAAGCAACGCCCGCTGATGCTGAAGCATCAACCTCCGAGGTGAAAGCCATCTAAAGTATGGCCATATCTTTCACCAAATTAAAACCAAACCGCGGCCAAGCCGTGGCTGAACAATTACGCTGCAACAAACTTCATAAACGCTCTGCGTTCACACGCCCGATCAAAATGCGGCCGCACGGCAGCAGGCCCGCCTTCTCCAACGTTTTGCGCGAAGCAACATTCGCGGCCTTGCAGCGCGCCGCCGGCTTCTTTCCCGCTTCATAGCACACGCGCTTTATTTCCTGCACCAAGCAGCTCCCATATCCGCGCCGCTGAAACGGCTGCGCCACTTCCATAAAGATATCGCCGTATGGCGGATTATAATGCGTAAGAAAACCGCCCGTGGCCACGATGCTGCCCATAACCTCGAGTGCCCAGTCACCCACCGGCTCAAGTTGATGCGCGAAAACATTTGCCTTTTCACTTTCAGCGAGCTTGCGAAAAATCGCTTCTGGCAGGGCAAGCTGCGTCGCAAACGCATCGTGCCAGAGCACGGTGTCGCTCGTAATTCCTTCGGCAAAATCATAGAGCAGCAACGATAACAACGCGTCATTCGTTTGCGCGCGGATGCTCGAAGCCTTGCTCTTGACGAGCAGTTGGCGAAAGAGCGGAACCGCCGCGGCGCGATGCGAAGGCAAAAGATAAAACTCATGAACCATTCCCGGTTCAATCACCTCGCCGACAGTCACTGCGCCATAGCCCGCAACCTTGCCCTCGAGCAAATGCAAATAGGGCGCGGCAAATCCTCTTCTCAGCCAAGAGTCGTGTACGACCTGGCAATTCATTTCTTGGCGATAAAGCTCGCGCAGTGCGAGAATTTCCGCCGGCTCGATCTGCCTCACTTCGACTTTCATTGCCATAACGCTGCATTGTGTGACTACGCGAAATTGCGGAGAAATGCTCTTGCAACGGCTTGGCCGTTGCATTCAAAACGTCTGATTCGTTCTGGCATTTGCAAGAAAAACCTCGGCCAAGCCGAGGTAGGAACAATTTCGGACGACTGCTAAACAAAAACCTTGTGCGCTTTCGCCAACTCCGCCGCTGCGGGAGTAACCTTTGCGCCTGAGGGCACTTTGATGCGCCGCTTCTCCAAGATCGCGCGGCGCACGTCGTTCTCGGTGATCAGCTTCTTCTCTTTCTCCGCACTCGCATGCGAAGACTTGCCGGCGATGCGAACCTTGTCGCCATTCACCAAACCCGCGGCGTTGGCCTCGTCCGTGTCGAGATGAAAATCGAGCACGAAGTTTTTATCTACCCGAATCAGAACGTTGTCAAAAATCACGGCGCGCTCTTCACTGCCCGCGGCCAACATTTTGGGCAACGGCGCAATGATCACGCGCTCACGGTCGCGCACTTCAAATCGTTTCGCATCCTCGGGGTTCATGTGAACATGCCGCTGCGGAATGATCACGCCTTCTTTAATCTCCAACTCTCCTTTCGGCCCAACCAAACGCACGCCCGCGGAATTTTTAAGATCGCCGGAATAACGCACCGGCGGATTGATCCCCAACGTGATGGCATCCGAGCGCGAGATTTCCAATTGCGTTTGCACTCGCGTGGGCCCGACGATGCGCACGTGCTCGATCTTCCCCTTCGGCCCGATCACGGTCAAAGTTTCATTCGCGGCAAACTGGCCTTTTTGAGAAATGTCCTTCAGCTTGGTCAGTTGATAACCGCTGCCAAACAATCTCTCAAGATCGCTCTGCGCGAGATGAAAGTGGCGATTGGAAACGCCGACGGGAAGGGTGAGAGGCATATGCAAAAGTTTTGAGTTCAGTTTAGTGAATGCCATTAGTGATTTTAACCTAACACGACCTCCAGATAAAAGCAAGCGGCAATTTTCTAACGAGATTTGCGCTTGCTTTTCTAACGGCATTTTTTAGTTTGAAGGCCATGAGTCACCACATTGTCCATAAGCGCCTCCAAGAAATCGAAGAGAACTTAGCACTTCTCGAAGAGTTCAAAGTGCTTTCTTTCACGCAATTCTCGCGAGATCCTCGTACCTGTAAACTAGCCGAGCGTTGTTTTCAACTTTGCCTCGAATGCGTGTTCGATATTGCCAACGACCTTATTGCACAAAACCGCTAGGGAACACGCCTCGATTTCACCGAAGCAATTCTGCTTTTGAGCTATTACAACGTGCTTGAGGATTTTTTTGCCCAGTCCCTCGCGGGCATGGCGGGATTCAGAAATATTTTAGTGCCTGGTCAACAGAGTATCGAGCGCGTCATCGTCTATGACCAACTCAAGCGTTTAGATGATTTCCGTTCTTTCCAGAAACAGGTTTTAGAATACTTGAACAAACCCTCCTCGCCTCCTTCAAATTAAAATTCGTCGTCCCTACTCCAACGTCGACAAATCCGGAATGCTCGTGAACGCGATGCGCGTGGGTGCGGAGCTTTTCACGTCGTGAATGCCGCCGAAGTACACCGCGTCCATGCCATACTTTGCGTTGATGGCATCCATCGCGTGCGCGAGCTTGGAGCGCTTGGGATCATCAAAAAAAGAAAGGTTGTGCAAATGATTCGGCACAAGCTCAAACAGCGTCACGCCGACCGCTAAGGGCTTGCCCGTCGGACACGTTCGCCACAATTGCTCCAAAGCTTCGAGCATGGTCATCGTGTCTTGGCATTCGACCATGCCGAGCTTATCACCCCAACTGCCGTCGCCCATGAATTGCACGAACGCGGAGAAGCCGCCGGCCCAATACTTCATTTTGCGCAAGCGGGTTGCGGCTTTGTGAACAAGCTTTTTGGCAACGGCGTGCGCGCCTTCTTTCGTGCGCAGTTCCGGCGGGAGCACGTGCGAATGTCCGACCGTGCGTCGTTGCGTTTCGGGATCGGGCACATCATCCCCGCGCAGCCAGTGCCAGAAACGCTCACCGATGATACCGTTCCAAATTTTCATGATCTCGATTTTTGATAACGCACAAAGCTGCTCGACGGAGTACACCGAGTGTTTGTGCAAACGTCTGAGCATGCGCGCGCCGATGCCGGG
>Ga0247727_10004435_pt1 | contig 29773 bp, 30 predicted proteins | sample WisWelCaveWW1625_FD_202498 | JGI IMG/M metagenome (GOLD analysis project Ga0247727, IMG submission 202498) | Biofilm microbial communities from Wishing Well Cave, Virginia, United States - WW16-25 | ecosystem: Environmental > Aquatic > Deep subsurface > Groundwater > Cave microbial mat | place...
CAACACGCACTTCAACGCCGCCGGCAATCGGCTTGCCGCCGACCAGGTGGCCGCCGCACTGCAACCGTTCCTGCGTTAGCTCCATTTGCGACGGAACCCGCCGCGGGCCTTCGCGTCCTGCTGCGGCGATGATGCGCAGTGGATTCCTGTTCTTGTTGTTGTTCGTAGCTGCCCAGGCGGAACCGCGCCGAGTCGTGGTGTTGCCGTTCGACGAAACCTCCACGGCTACCCGCATTCGGTGGCTGGAGACGGCGATGGCCGCGCAGCTCGGCAACAACCTCGCCTTGGTCAATTCGATTCAGGTCATGCCACGCTCGCAAGTGTGGCGAATGGCCTCGCGGCTGCGGCGCGAGCGCAAAGTCACGCAGTGGGCTGCGGTCGCCGACGAAGTGCGCCGAGGCCAACATGGCGCTGCCTGCGTGTACGGCGAATACCAGCGAGAGGGTGACGAAGTGCAACTACGCGCGCATCTCGCCGAGGGGAGCAACACCCGCGCCGCCGGCTCGGTCCGGGGCCGGTGGACTGAGCTGATGGCATTGCAAGACGACCTGGCCGCGCAGGTGCTGACGGCGCTCGGCGAAACGGTGACTGCGGAAGTGCGGGCGCGCATGGCGACTGAGCCGACCACGTCAGGATCCGCATACGAGGCGTTCGGGCAGGCTGCGTTTGTTTGGGACCTCGACACCAATCCACGCGGCTCGCTGGCGGAGGCGTCCCGCCTGTATGGCGAGGCGCTGCGCCTCGATCCGCGGTATGCGAAGGCACACAACAACCTCGGCCTCGTGCTCGAGCGCCAGGGCAAGCTGCTCGAGGCAGAGCGCAGCTTTGAGTGCGCCCGGGAGTTGGCGCCGGACGATTCCTCGCCGTGGCTCAATCTCGCCAACGGTTACCTCCGCGATGGCCGCGACGACGAGGCGATTGCTATGTGCGAGACCGTGCGCAAACTGAGGCCCGCTTCCGCCGTCGCCGATCTCAAGCTGGGTTTCCTCTGGCAATCGCGTCAACGCCTCGACCGCGCCGAAGCCTGCTATCGCGCTGCGCTGGAAGCCGATCCGCAGTCGGCCCTGGCGCACGTAAATCTTGGCGTGCTGCACTTCAACGCCAACCGTAACGCCGAAGCCGAGGTTGCGTTCCGCAACGCGATCGCACTCGGCCATGACGACGTGGCCACCGCCTATGCGCACAACAATCTGGGCAACGTGTTTCGGCGCGTACGAAAGTACGACGAAGCGCTGCTGGCCTATCGAGCGGCGCTGCGCTTCAAGGACGACTACGCAGTGGCGGCGATGAACGCCGGCGACATTTGCACGCTGCTGCGCCAGCGCGAAGAGGCGATTCGCTGGTACGAGTTGGCGGTCGAGTTGGATCCCGGCAACGAAACCGCCCGAAGGAAGTTGTCCCTTGCGAAATAGTGCCTGGTGTTGGTGGATGGTTGCTCTGCTGCCGGGCTGCGGAGGTGGTGGCGGTGGCAGCGATTATTGCGCCAACCCCAACGCCATCCTCGCCTTTGCCTATGTGCCCAACCCGGCCGCCGTGATACCCGCCGCGCCGCCGCGCGACTCCATCAGCGCACCGGCGCAAAGCGACATCATAATCACCAGTTCGATTGGCGTGCCGGAAGGCTACATTCCGCTCGCGGCGGCAACGGTTTCGATTCTCTCCCTCGGCGGCCTCAATGTGCGCACCGGCGACACCGGCCTGTTTACCTTCGCCTCGTTGGCGCGCGGCCAATACCTACTGCGCATCGAGAAGGCCGGTCATCCGCCGCTTGACTTCCACGCCACCGTCTGCGATGCGCCGCGAATCGAGACCTCCACAAGTTCGTCGTCAACGTCATCGACGACGAGCACAACGAGCAGCAACAACGGCAGTTCCTCCACGAGCGAGCGCGACGATGGAGCGTCGTCGTCCGGCGGCGGTGAATCGTCGAGTTCGGCCAGCCGGCGACTGTCGAAGCGCGAGGCGAACGGCACCCGGCAACGGTCTGCACAGTAGGCCGTCATGCCTTAGCGGCTCAAAGTCGAAGAATGGAACCGCCTGTGAACCAGTTCACTCGTCGCACACTGCTCGGCAGCGCCGCGCTGGCCGGGGTGGGCGCCAAGCCGTCGGAGGCCGCCCGGCCCAATCACCAATTCCGTTACTGTTTCAACACCAGCACCATCCGTGGACAGAACTTGCCGCTGGTGCAGGAGTTGGAGCTCATCGCCAGGGCGGGATACTCAGGCGTCGAGCCGTGGTTGCGCGAGATTGACCAGTACGTTCAGGGCGGCGGCGTGCTGAAGGATTTGACGAAGCGCCTGCGCGATTTGGGATTGGCGTTGGAGAGCGCAATCGGCTTTGCCGAATGGATTGTTGATGACGAGGCTCGCCGCGCAAAGGGGCTGGAAACGGCGAAGCGCGACATGGACGCCGTCGCGCAGCTCGGCGGCAAGTACTTCGCTGCACCGCCAGCGGGAGCGACCGACCGGGCCGACCTTTCGGTGATCGTCATCGCCGAGCGCTATCACGCGCTGCTGGAGTTGGGCGCGCAAATGAGTGTCACGCCGATGCTGGAAGTGTGGGGATTCTCGAAATCACTCACCACGCTCAGCGCGGCGGCGGCGGTGGCGGTGGCGTGCGGCCATCGCGACGCGTGCATTCTCGGCGACGTTTATCATTTCCACAAGGGCGGCTCGCCGGCCGCGGGGCTGCTGCTGCTGAACGGCGCGCGCATTCCCGCGATCCACCTCAACGACTACCCGGCCGATCCGCCGCGCGCAACCATTACCGACGCCCACCGCGTGCTGCCCGGCGACGGCGTCGCGCCGATGACAGAGATATTGCGCAACCTGAAGACGATCGGTTTCCGCGGCGCGCTCTCGCTGGAACTGTTCAATCGCGATTTGTGGAAACTCGATCCGCTGTCGGTCGCCAGCACCGGCCTCGAGAAAATGAAAGCCGTGGTCGCGAAGGCCGAAGCATAGGGATCACTCTCCCCGCGCCAACGCGACCTCGCCCTTCATGATCAGCTCGTCCACCCGAGCGTCCAACGCGTGACGCGCCGGCAACGAGCCGAGCACCAGCAGTCTCTCGCAAGCACATTGCCATCAACCACGGCTCGCTGCGTGAACGAGCACGTATGGCTTCGCGTTCACGCGATTTCCATGTTGCAACCGTCTTGGGGTTTCGAATGATCTTGAAGTAAGCCTCGTCAGGAAACCGCTCGGCCAAGTCATGCACGAACTCTGGTTCAGTACCGACCAGCCACGCGGGAAGCCAGCGGGCGTCCCGAAACGGGTGCATCCCGCCGCGTGCTTGCACCCGCAGATGAGCCGCGTCTCGGGCACGGCCAACACGATAGACCACACCAGCGCAAAGACGAGCAAACCAAAGCGTTTCGCATGGCGGAGATTCTGGCACTGCCCGCGCCAAACTCTGCCCCATGACGGAACACGAACTGCGCGCGGCGCTCTGCGAAGTCGGTCGGCGGCTGTGGCAGCGCGGACTCATCGCCAGCACCGAAGGCAACCTGAGCGCGCGGCTCGACTCGGGGCGCATCCTGGCCACGCCGTCGGGTGTCAGCAAAGGCTTCGTCACCCCGGAAATGCTCGTCATCTGCGATCTGAACGGCCAGCCGCTGCCGGGGCAAACGATGAAGCCCTCGTCCGAAATGAACATGCACATGACGGTGTATCGTCACCGGCCCGACGTGGGCGGCGTGGTGCATGCGCATCCGCCGACGGCGACCGGCTTCGCCACCGCCGGGCTGGCGCTCGACAAGTGCGTGCACCCCGAAATGATCATCGTACTCGGCGGCGTGCCGCTCGCGCCGTACGCGCTGCCCAGCAGTCAGGACCTGGGCGATTCGTTCCTGCCGTGGCTGCCGACGCACGACGCGTTCTTGCTGGCGAATCACGGCGCCATCGCCGTCGGCAAGGACATCTTCAACGCGCTGTTCAAGATGGAGGCGATTGAGCAGTTCGCGCAAATCAGCCTCACCGCGCGCATGCTCGGCGGCGAGAACGAACTCAGCCCGGTGCAGGTGCGCGAGCTCGAAGGTCTGCGCGAGAAGTTCGGCCTGAAGCTCAACGCCCACTGCGCCGGACCGGAGTGTCCGGTGTGCAACGAGCGGACGAGCGGACGAGTGGAGGAGCGGACGAACGGACACGACTCCGACCTCGACGCGCTGCACGCGGAAGTGGCGCGGCGGACGGCAGCGCGGGGTTAGCCGGGCGTTATGCCCCGCATCTACTTCGATCACGCCGCGACCACGCCGGTCCACCCGGCGGTGGTCGCCGCGATGGAGCCGTGCTTCGGCGAGCAGTTCGGCAACGCGTCGTCGGGACACAAGCTGGGGCGGGAGGCGCGCGGCGCGGTGGACCACGCGCGCCAGCAGGTGGCGCGGCTGCTGGGCGCGCAGTTCGATGAGATCGTTTTCACCAGCGGCGGCACCGAAGCCGACAATATCGCGCTCATCGGCGTGGCCCTGAAGCACCGCGAGCGCGGACGCCATCTGGTCATCACGCGCATTGAGCATCACGCGGTGCTGCACTCCGCCCGGTTTCTCGAATCCCAGGGCTTTGAGGTGACCTGTGTTCCGGTGGACCACCAGTGCCGCGTTGCGCCGGACGAGGTGGCGCGCGCACTGCGTGACGACACGGTGCTGGTCTCGGTGATGCTGGCCAATAACGAAGTCGGCGCGCTGCAACCGATCGCTGAAATCGCAGAACTCACCAGCGCACGGGGAGTGCCGCTGCACACCGATGCGGTGCAGGCCACCGGGGCAATTCCGGTGGACGTGAACGAACTCGGCGTGGACTTGCTGAGCCTGGCGGCGCACAAGTTCTACGGGCCGAAAGGCGTGGGCGCGTTGTTCATCCGTCGCGGCGTGCAGATGATTCCGTGGATGTACGGCGGCGAGCAGGAGCGCGGACGGCGCAGTGGCACCGAGAACGTGCCGGGCATCGTCGGTCTGGGGGCGGCCTGCGAAGTGGCACAGTGCGAACGCGACGAGGCGGCCAAGCGCATCCGCGCGTTGCGCGATCGGCTGGAGTCCGGGTTGTTGGCGCAGATCGACGGGGCGAGCGTCAACGGCGCGGAGGTGCCACGACTGCCCGGCCATTGCAACATTTGTTTACCGGGCGCCGGCAATGAGGCGCTCTCGATGAATCTCGACCTCGCCGGCATCGCGGTCTCGACCGGCTCGGCCTGCGCGTCGGGCGCGATCGAACCGTCGCATGTGCTGGTTGCGATGGGCCGGCCGCGCGACGAGGCGTTGGCCTCGGTGCGGTTCTCATTGGGCCGCTGGACGACGGAAGCGGAGGTTGCGCGAGTGGTGGAGGCTGTGGTCGAGATTGCAAGTCGCCTTCGTCGAATGAGTACACGGCCTTGAACCGCAGAGTGCAAAGAGTTCTCGTCGCCATGTCTGGCGGCGTCGACTCGTCGGTCGCGGCCGCGCTGCTGGTTCGCGATGGCTTCGAGGTGGTCGGCGTCACGTACAAGTCGTATGAGCCGCCGGGGCGCGATCCGTTTGCGCCGCAGCGGTTCGGCGGCTGCTGCACCGTGGGCGATGCCGAGGACGCGCGCCGGGTGGCGGAGCGGCTGGGCATTCCGCACTACGTCATCAACATGGCGCCCGACTTCGAGCGCACGGTCATCGCCGACTTCGTCAGCGAATACCTCGCCGGGCGCACGCCCAATCCGTGCGTGCGCTGCAACCAGCACATCAAGTTCGTCGCGCTCTGGCAGCGCGCCCGCGAGCTCGATTGCGAATTCGTCGCCACGGGCCATTACGCGCGCATTCGCCGCAACGAGGCGAGCGGCAAGTTTGAACTCTGCAAAGGCCGCGACCCGCGCAAGGACCAAACCTATGTGCTGTACGTGATGGGGCAAAACGAACTGCGGCATTCGCTGTTTCCGCTGTCGGAGCTGACGAAGGATGAGACGCGCGCATTGGCCGGCGAGCTGGGACTCGTCACCGCCTCCAAGCCCGACAGTCAGGAGATTTGCTTCGTCGAAGACGGCGACTACCGCCGCTTCATCACCAAGCGCGCACCAGCCGCAGTCGCTGCGGGGCCAATCGTAAACTCCGAAGGCGAAGTCCTCGGCGAGCATCGCGGCATTGCATTCTACACCGTCGGCCAGCGGCGAGGCCTCGGTGTGACGAGTGAGGAGCCGCTCTTCGTCACCAGCATCGACGCAACCCGCAACACGATTCACGTCGGCCCTCGGAGCGCCGTCTTCGCCGGCGGCCTGGTCGCGTCAGCTGCACATTGGATCGCCGAGTCGCCTCCCTGCGGCGGCGCGCGAGTGATGGCGAAGATTCGCTACAACGCCGAGGCGGTGGTTGCCACCGTGGAGGGCGCGGCCGATGCTGCCATGACACTGCGCTTCGACGTGGCGCAGCCCGCCATCACGCCCGGGCAGGCCGTGGTGTTGTACGAGGGCGACCGGGTGCTGGGTGGCGGGACGATTTGTGAGGCGGTTTGATGGTTGAGGAAATCGGTCGCGGTGTGCTGATAGGAATCGGATTCATGGGTGCAAGCATGGTGCTGACGGGCGTTACGGTAGCCATCTCGATGATCGGCTCGGCCCATCGGATCGATCGACACGCCAGGCGATTGGACCAGTGGGCAGCCCGGCACTACTGGCGGTGGAGTGAGCGCGAAAACCCTGGGCTGATGAGATGTCTTTCGATGACGATGTACGGCTCAAACAAATGGTGGTTGACCAGTTCCTTATCGGCATGCCGCACTGTGTCCGGCGTGCGCGACGCGATTCCGCTCGAACTGTGCGACCTGGTGATGGGCTATTCGTCGCAGTCATTGTCCATTACGGTTTGCCGGGTGACGTTGAGCAGAGCAGTTGCAAACTTCGCGTACCTGGATTTCCTTCCAGCCGGTTGCCGTCCCCGTTGGTTCCGTATGGCGCGGGCTTCCGTTTTCTCTCCGCGTCTCGGTCGTCGCCGAGTGGAACTGGCCGAATTCGATTGTTCCAGTGAATTGCACTTGCGTTTGATGGCATTTGCAGACCCGACCGATGCAGTGCGTTTGCTTGCGCCGGCGGCGCAGACCGCTTTGCTCGCGTGTCGAATCGAGCGCAACCTGCTCATCTATGCGCGCGGAAACCAACTCGTCGTTTATGTGCAGCCGCATTTCAGTTGGAAGACCTTCAGTTGGGGCAACATGCTGGGGCAACTTGACTCCGAGGAAGAGTTCGAACAACTCGTTGCATTGACCGTGGGTCTGAAACGGGCGATGGATGACAACGCGGAAACGGAGCAACGATGCACGTAAACCTTAGCAACCAGGTTGCAGTAGTCACCGGCGGTGCGCAGGGCATCGGGCGCGCGATCGTCCGAGCCCTGGCTGCCAACGGCGCGCAGGTCGCCATCATCGACCTCGACCGCGCGGAGGCCGAGTGCGCGAGGCAGGAGATTCTCGAGGCCGGCGGCACGGTCTCGGCGTTCGAGGGCGATGTCGCCGACGCCGAGCGCATGACGGAAATCGCGCGCGTCATCGCCGAGAGTTTGCTGTCGCACATCCCGCTTGGTCGCCCGGCCACGGTAGAGGAGATCGCGCACGCCGTTTTGTTTCTCGTCGCCCCGGAATCGAGCTACCTCAATGGCGTGGTGCTGCCGGTGGATGGCGGCTGGCTGGCGGGCTACACGCGGGACTGGTGAAATCTCCAGTTCGTGTCGAATCATTCAGCGTGATTGACTCAGCAGGAGGACAGACATGGCAACTTCTCGACGCAGATTTGTGCGCGCGACGGCGGGCGCGCTCGTGAGCGCAGCGTTTACAGGGCTGGGGGAGGCCGGCCTCGGTCGCGGGCGCGCGACGCGCTCGGTGGTCTGGGCGCGACACGGCATGGTGTGCGCGGCGCAACCGCTGGCGGTGCAGGCCGGCGTGGACGTGCTCAAGGCCGGCGGCAGCGGCGTGGAGGCGGCGATTGCGACGAATGCTTGCCTCGCGCTGATGGAACCGATCTCGTGCGGCCTCGGCGGCGATCTGTTCGCGATTGTCTGGGATCCGAAGGAGCGCAAGCTGCACGGCCTGAACGCCTCCGGGCGCGCGCCGTACGCGCTGACCATCGACAAAGTCAAGCCCTCCGCCGATGGCACGATCTCGTTACGCTCGCCGGACTCGTGGAGTGTGCCCGGCTGCGTGGACGGCTGGCTGGAACTGCACAAGCGGTTCGGCAAGCTGCCGCTCCGCAAAGTTCTGGATCCGGCGATTCGGTATGCGGAGGAGGGCTTTCCGGTTTCGCCTGTCATCGCCTCCGGTTGGGCGGGGTCGGCACGATCGAATGGTCGGGTGCCCGGCTTTGCGGAGGTGTTCCTGCCCGGCGGACGTGCGCCACGCGAAGGCGAGGCGTTCAAGAATCCGAACCTCGCCCGCACGTTGCGACGCGTCGCCGACGAGGGCCGCGCTTTTCACGATGGCAACTTCGCCAGCGCGATCGTCGAGTTCTCACGCGCAAACGGCGGTTACTTTGCGATCGAGGACTTCACCCGCCATCGCTCGACCTGGGACGCGCCCGTCAGCACGACCTACGCCGGCCACACGATTCACGAGCTCCCGCCCAACGGTCAGGGCCTTGCCGCGTTGCAGATCCTGAATCTCCTTGAGGGCTTCGAGCTGAAGAGGCTGGGCCGCGACCGCGCCGACTTCTGGCACGTCTTCGTCGAGGCGAAGAAGCTGGCCTACGCCGATCGCGCGCGCTATTACGCCGACATGGAGTTTGCGAAGGTGCCGGTGGCTCAACTGCTCAGCAAAGACTACGCGAAGCAGCGCGCCGGACTCATCGACCTTGCGAAGGCCGCGCAGACTGCGGCGCCGGGCGAAGTGTCCGCGCTGAATCAAAAGGAGACCACGTACCTGTGCGCGGCCGACGGCGACGGCATGATGGTGTCGCTCATCCAGAGCAACTACACCGGCTTCGGCTCCGGCCACGCGGTGCCCGCGCTGGGCATTAGCCTGCAGAATCGTGGAGGACTGTTTGCGCTCGACCCCAGGCATCCGAATGCCCTCGCGCCCGGCAAGCGACCGTTCCACACCATCATCCCGGCGTTCATGACGAAGGACGACCAGCCGCTGCTGGCCTTTGGACTGATGGGCGGCGATATGCAGGCGCAGGGCCACGCGCAAGTTGTAGTCAACCTGCTTGACTTTGCGATGAACTTGCAGGAGGCCGGCGACGTAGCACGGTTCCACCACGGCGGATCGAGCGAACCGACCGGGACCGTCATGCGCGCCGGCGGAGAGCTGCATCTCGAAGACGGCGTGCCGTCTGCGGTGGTCGAAGAGTTACGGCGACGCGGCCATGTGATTCGAGCCGCCTCCGCCGGGACGTTCGGTGGCTACCAAGCCGTTTGGCGCGATCCGCTAACCGGAATGCTCGCCGGCGCAACCGAGCGACGCAAGGACGGTTGCGCGATGGGATACTGATTGGTGCAACGATGGCAAAGATTCAAATGTTCAAGGGCTACGCCGGCAAGCCGCCGATTGCCAAGCCCAGGAAGAAAGTGCAGCCGAACGTCGTCACCGTGCAGGACGGCGTACCGGTGAAGTATCCGGGCTGCGAGGGGATCGGGGTGCGTGTGGTCCACCCCGCCAATCCGAAGGCGCCGGCGCACAATCTCGGTTTGGTGATGTTCTTTGTCCCTCCGCACGTGGTCTTGCAACCGGGCAGTCATCACCCCGAGGAGTGCTACGTAATTCTGCGCGGCGTGGGGACGATGACGCTGGCCGGGAAAAAAGTGGCGGTCAAGGCCGGCTGCTTCATTCACCTCCCGCCGTGGTGTGAACACGGCGTGGAAAACACCGGCGACGAGACGATGGAGATTCTCATTTGCACGTCGCCGCCGAATCCGTGACCGTCTTCACCGAAGTCGAGCGTAAACTCGAAGCCGCCATCGAGGGCTTCTTCGGGGCGATGTTTCGCGGGCGGGTCCAACCGACGGAAATCGCGCGGCGGCTGGAGCGTGAGTTGGACGAGCGCAAGGTCGTCGGCCCTAATTCGGTCGTGGCGCCGAACGTTTTCACGGCGACGCTGCATCCCGACGACCAGCGGGAACTGCAAGCCGCGCTCGCGGTCGTGGTTCCCGAGCTGGAGCAGTTCGTCACGCAGATCGCGGCGGAGCGGAGCCTGCGATTGGCCGGTCGAGTGACAGTGACCCTGGAGGCGGACGCAGCGTTGAAGCGCGGCACGATGAGCATTACTTCATCGATACAGCCGACCGTCTCGATACCCGCCTCCGAACCGGCCGTCGCGCCAGGCCTCATCACGCGCGGGCTGCTGCTGCGCGAGGGCGATCGCGCCGGAGCGGTGGTGGAACTTGGCGAAGAACTGGTGATCGGGCGCGATGAATCCTGCGGCCTGCGTTGCGACGAGCGTTCGGTGTCACGCCGGCATGCGCGGCTGCAGTGGGACGGCGAGCAAACAATCGTCGAGGACCTCGGCAGCACCAACGGCACGTTCGTCAACCGCCAACGGGTAACACGCTGCCGGCTGAAGCCCGGTGATACCTTGCGCGTCGGAGGGCGAACGTTCGAGTACAAAGTGGTGCGCCGGCTGTGATGACTCCGCTGCTCTTGCTGGTTCAGGCGGCGATTCTGCTGGGTCTGTACCTGTTTCTGTTCTGGATCGCGCGAATCATGCTGGTCGAACTTTCCCAACCAGAGCGGAAGCACATTCGCTCCATGGCGCCGGGTAGTGGCGCGCTTCTGGTGTTGCAAGGCGATCAACCTCCGCGCGGCGAGCGCTTTGTGCTGGCTTCATCCACCGTAACGCTCGGCCGCGATCCGACCAACGACCTGCCGGTGAGCGACCGCTTCGCCTCGGGCCAGCACGCGCGCATCGTTATTCGCAACGGTGGTTATTGGTTGGAAGATCTCGGAAGCCGCAACGGTACGCTGGTCAATGGACAACGCGTGACCACGGCTACCCAGCTCGCGCCCGGCGACCGCCTCGAAGTCGGCGACACCGTGTTTCGCTTCGACGAGGTAGAAGCGCGATGATTCCCTTCGGCGTGCGCACCGACGTCGGCTACCACCGATCCAACAATGAAGACGCTTACCTGGCGATGCCGGCGCAGCAAGTGTTCGCAGTGGCAGATGGCGTCGGGGGGCAGGAGGCCGGTGAAGTCGCCAGTCAAGCCGCGGTTGATTGCCTGGCCCGACTGTTCGCGGCGCAAGCGGTACTACCGGCCAATCAGCAACCGGAGTCGCGTCTGCGTGAAGGCGTTTATGCGGCCCATGCCGCGGTGTTAGCGGCGAACCGCACTCGAGGCCTCGAGGCGGCTGCAACCTTCACCACTGCCTGGTTGCGCGGCCACGAGGTCATCATCGCCCATGTCGGCGACAGCGCCGCGCTGCTGGTGGAGGGCGACGGCATTCGACGGCTGACCTCTGAACACACCGTCGTTGCCGAGCAACTGCGCGCGGGGTTGATTACAGTGGCCGAAGCCCAGCTCCATCCCAAGCGCAACATGATCACCCGCGCGCTGGGCCAGGCCGAACCGCTGGAGGTCGACGTCTTCACTCGCCAGTTGCCCGCCGGCGCGACGTTGCTGCTCTGCACCGACGGCCTGACCAGTATGATGGAAGACGACGAGATCGCCCAGATCGTTCGTAACACGCCCGACCCGCAAGAATGTGCCGACCGCCTCGTCGTCGCCGCGCTGCGCAACGGCGGGCGGGATAATGTGACCGTGATTGTGGTGAAGATACCCGGCAATTATAAGAAGGTGCGGTCGCGCGCGAAGGCAGTCGTCGCGTCGCTGGCCGTGCTCGTTCTCCTCACCGGCGGGGCGGCGGCGGCGGCGAATCGGTACTTGAGCAACCGGTTCTTCATCGGCGAAAAGGACGGGAGAGTCGCGATTTTTCGGGGAGTGCAACACGAATTTGTTGGTCTGCAATTGTCGAGCGTCGCCAGGCTAACTTCGTTTCCGGCGTCCAGCGTTGTTGCCCCGTACGACGCGCGTCTCCGCGACGGAATCCCGGCGCGGGATCTCGACGATGCCAATGGCCGACTCGCGGACCTCACCCGACTTCCCGTCAACGGGCCTCACCTCGCGTTTGTGCGTGCCCGGAGTGTCTTCGCCTTGCCCCTGGAACGCGACGGTCGAGTTCGAGCCGGCGCCGAGGAGTTTGAGGTCTGTCGAAGCGTCGAGCCGCTGACGGGGCTCGCATGGCTGTGGCAAGGCAACCTGCTTCACTTGCACGCGGACCAGCGAGTATCCGTCGTTAGTGTGCGGCCCCACACCACCGCAATCGAAATCCATGCGAACGATTGGCCCTTCAGTGGAATGGCCGGCTCGCAACCCGCAACCAAAATCTGCTCCTCCGATGGGTCGCACGTCGCCACCGTCCCCGTGGGCGTGGAAGCTCCGGTAGTCAGAAAGTTGAGTCATCCCAAAGCGCGAATCACTCTGGCGCGCGGCGACCACCCGCTCGCATGGTCGCCGGACAATCGATGGATTCTCGTGCGCCGTGAGCGCCCGCACACGGGGGCGAGCCGCTCGGTTACCACGTCGCCGGTTTCGGAGATCTGGACCGTCTCTGGAGATGGTCGCATGCGCAACCGGATACTCGAAGGTCGCGATGCCGAAGTTGCTCCCGATGCCGCCCATGTGCTGGTTTGGCAATCCGGTCCTGCTGCAGCCGAGGGCCACATTGTCGCGACAGATATGAACGGTCGCAACGTCTCGCGAGTGGCACAAAACGTTGCCGAGGTTTTCGCGGTTTGGTGGGGTGATCGGGAGAAGTGATGATCGGAAGCCCGGCTGCCACTCGGTTCTCGCTGCTCAGCTTCGCGTGCCTCCTCACCATTGCCGCTTTCGCCGTGGTCAACTTCCTGCGCTACGAGGTCGAGTTGCGCGGCACGGAGGCCAATCTCGTCACGCCGCTGGTTGTCGCTTTCGCATTTCTGGTCAGCGCGGCGGTCATCAACGCCGACGGACGACCTCGCGACCCGTTCCTGTTGCCCCTGGTCGCATTGCTCAGCGGGCTTGGGCTCGCGTTGCTACATCACGTGAAGCCCGAGTTCGTCGCGCGGCAAACCACGACGTTGGTGCTCGGCATTGCGGCGATGACGGTGATCGCGCGCGCCCGCGAGGCGCGACGCATTGCGCGTTACAAGTACCTGTGCGCTGCCGCCGCCGCGCTGCTGCTGCTGCTGGTCATCGCGCTCGGCAAGCCGCTGGGCGCGCGGGGCGACATCAAGCTGTCGATTCCGCTCGGGCCGCTCGGGCAGTTCCAGCCCGCAGATTTCGTGCGCATCCTTCTCGTCGTGTTTCTCGCCGGCTTCCTCGCCGAGAAGCGCGAGGCGCTGACCTTCGCCTCATCCGTCTGGTGGCGGATGTCGCGCAACGATGGGCGCTACCTCGGCCCGATGCTGCTCGCGTGGGGCGTGGCGATGGCGTTGCTCGTCACGCAGCGCGACCTGGGTGCGGCGTTGCTGATGTTTGGCCTCTTCGTCGGGATGCTCTATCTCGGCAGTGCGCGCGTGGTGTACGTGCTCATCGGCGGCGCGCTGTTCGGCGCCGGCGCGTGGGTGTGCTACCATGCGTTTCCCGTGGTGCACGATCGCCTCGCCATCTGGTGGGACCCGTGGGCCGACGCCGACGGCAATGGCTACCAGATTGTGCAGAGCCTCTACGCGCTCGGCGGCGGCGGGCTGTTCGGCGCGGGACTCGGTCAAGGCGCGGCGGCCAGTGTGCCGGCCGTGCACACCGACCTCAGCTTCGTCGCGGCGGCCGAAGAGTTGGGACTGCTCGGCGCCTCGGCGATTCTCGCCTGCTACGCGCTCATCGTCGTGCGCGGGCTGCGGATCGCGCAACGCGCGCGCGATTCCGTCAATGCACTACTCGCCGGCGGACTGAGCCTCGCGTTCGGATTGCAAACGCTCGTCATCCTCGGCGGCGTGACCAAGCTGACGCCACTGACCGGTGTGACGCTGCCGTTCATGAGCTTCGGCGGCAGTTCGTTGATTGCGAACTGCGTGCTGGTCGGATTGCTGCTTTCCATTTCGGCGGCGGAGGCGCCCTGATGCAACAGAATCTCGCCCGCGTTGCGTATGCGCTGCTCACGCTGTTCGGCGTGCAGGTGCTGGGGCTCACGTACTGGCAAATTGCAAGGTCGAACGAACTCTGGTCGTCACCGGGCAATCGACGCCCTGCTCTCTTCGAGAACCGGGTCGCGCGCGGCGGCCTTTACGACCGCAACGGAGAACCGATCGCGCGCAGCAAAGTCATCGGCTCCAAACAGAAGCGCGAGACGCACGACCCGCTGGCGAATGCGCACGTCGTCGGCTACTTGAGCGCGAAGTATGGGCGCGCCGGGCTCGAAGGCAAGTACGACGCCGAGCTGTCCGGCCTGCGCCGCGCGTGGACGTGGCAGGACATGCAGGACTGGCTCGTCGGCGAGCCGCGGCGCGGCAACGACGTGTTCCTCACACTCGATCGGCGCTTGCAGGTCGCAGCGTTCAAGGCCCTCGGCAAGCGGCGCGGCGCGGTGGTGGCGGTCGCGCCCGCGACCGGTGAAGTGCTCGCGCTGGTCAGCGCGCCGAGCTACGACCCCGACCGCCTCGACGCGGATTGGAAAAGGTTGAACGCCGACGCGAACAAGCCGCTGGTCGCGCGCGCCACGCAGGGACTTTATCCGCCGGGCTCAGCATTCAAGGCAGTGACGTACGCCGTCAACGCCGAGCGCGGTGCCGTGCCGCTCGGCACAACCTACGAGTGCAACGGAACGTTGCAACTCGACAAATACGTGGTGCATGAATCCGAAGGCCACGCGCACGGTCGCGTCGACCTGCCGCGCGCGCTGGCGAAGTCGTGCAACCTTGCGTTCGCGCAGATTGCGATGAGCCTCGGCGCGACGGAGTTCGAGCGGAGCGCGCATCATTTCGGCCTCGGCGAGCGAATCGCATTCGACCTGCCGCTGACGACATCATTCCTCCGACAGGAGCGCAACGTGATGACGCGCAATCAACTCGCGCAAAGCGGCTTCGGTCAGGGGCAGGTGACGGTGACGCCGATGCAGATGGCGCTGGCGATAGGGACGATAGCGAACGGCGGCGTGCTGATGGAGCCGCAGCTCGTTCGTGAAGTGCGTACGTATGAGGGCAAGGCGCTCCGCCGCTTCCCGCCGCGCGCCGTGCGGCAGGTCATCAAGCCCGAGGCCGCGCAATCCACACTCGACGCGATGGCGCTGACGACGACAGTTGGCACCGCGGCGGGAATGTTCGACCGCCTGCCCTTCACCGTCGGCGGCAAGACCGGCACCGCGCAGAACCCGCACGGCCGGCCGCACGCCTGGTTCGTGTGCGTCGCGCCCGCCAACGCGCCGAAGATTGCGGTCGCGGTGCTCATCGAAAACGCCGGCTATGGCGCAAGGGCCGCGGCGCCAGTGGCGCGTCGGATGCTGGAGGAGTGGAGCGTGGGCGGCGCTGGAACGCGACATGTCCAACAGATCCGTCGGACATTCTCAGTGGCGGAGTGATAGAATCCGGATTCGGTGATTCCGATGACCCAAACCATTATTCTCGAAACCCTCTCCACCGAAGCGCAAAGCGTAATCGAGCGCGTGCTCCAGTCCAGCGGTCCGGTCGTGATTCAGCGCAATGGGCGGTCGTTGGGCGGCATGCTGGCCTATACGCCGATCGAGATCGACCTGGAGGAGGAGGAGAGAGTTGAAGTTGTGGCTGCCATTGAACAAGGCGAACAGGCCCTGGCCGCCGGTCGATATGAGACCCTGGATGACTTCAAGGCAAGACACGCCTCCACGTTGCAAGGCGAGTAGGCATGAAGGCGACGTTGCTTGTCTTGCCCCGGGTTGAGCAGGACATGGTGGGATTGCATCCCATCGATTTTCGCCGCATCGTCGAAACTATGGAGTTCCTTTGCGATTTTCCTCATGCGGCGCAGACTGCTGGACTCGACGAGTTACCGGACATCCGGCGCGCCATCGCCGGTCAATACCTCATCTACTATCGGTTCGACGCCAATCGGAACGCGGTGATCGTTTTTACCGTCCGCCATGGTCGGCGCGAGTTGGTTGACACCGGAGACTTGAAAGAGGAAAGCGTAGAGGAGCCCTACGCAGATTACTAACCGAGTCGGGCATCGTCGGCCAATAGGTCACCGCAGCCTCAAGTCGCACACGACCAGCCGATGATCGGAGTGAGTTGTCTTCCGAGCTACGACCGCGTCGGCAACCAGCTGCTCGCTGACCCAGACCTGGTCGATACGAATGAGCGGCGTGCTGTTCTCAATGGTGTTTCCCAATCCAACGCCAGCCTCATGGTAGGCGTCGCGCAGTCGAGTTCCAAGCAGTCGAAAGACGGCATCTCCTGGCGGCGCGTTGAAATCGCCGCCCACTACGACGGGTACTTCATGCGGCAACGCGTGCAGTCGATTTGCGATTGCGGCCATCATCTCGCGGCGGTCGCGCCGATTGGCCGAGTGCTCGCGCCAGCATGTGGGAGACCAGAGGTCAACGCGAATGCACGCGGGCAACAACCGAAGGCTCACGACTTCCGCTTCGAGTCCGTTGGTCAATCGCGCGCGGGCCTGCACGAACGACATGGCTTCCTTTCTTGGCAGCATTCGTGGCTCCAACTGACCGTTGACGATTATCGAGGCATCGACCCCGGGCAGGGCGCTGGCGGCCTCGCCGAATAGCTCGCGAGCGAGTGTTCGGACTTCTTTTGCACCCGGGGACTCTTGCAGCAAAACCACGTCGGGCCGGTAAGCGGCCACTTCTCGCGCCGCTTCCAATAGACCGCCAGCGCAGTTGAGGGAGACGACCCGCATACCGCGACCTGCTCTGCGAAGGTCTGCGAATCCTGGAGCCGGCCATTTGCGAACACGAAGCAAACTGCGTGGTTCATCTTCGAAGACCAGCAGGAGGAACAGCCAACCGAACCCAACCGTCGCACTTCGTCGCCAGTGACGGCGCCTGGTCCCGAATGCCAGCAGAATCAAGCCTGGCAACAACCAAACCCACGGGGGAAAGACGGTGACCGCGGCCAACGAATCGGGGCGCAGCCAGAACGCCATCGCCACCCCGCCACAAAGCACGGCCGAAAGGGCCAGCAGCCCTGCCCGCAGGAGAGTGACGAGCGGCGACGGCGGGCGTGGTTGCGCAGTCATGCTGCCATGATAACCTAAGGCGAGCGAATTCAACATGACGGGCACGACACTCAACGACCGCTACGAACTGCTTGGCATCGTCGGCGAGGGCGGCATGGCCGTGACCTATCGCGCGCGCGACACCTCGCTAAACCGCGAGGTGGCGGTGAAGGTGCTGCGCACGCAGTTCGTCGGCGATGCCGAGTTTGTCGAGCGCTTCCGCCGCGAGGCGCAGGCCGCGGCGGGGCTGTCGCATCCGAACATCGCCGCCGTGTACGACATCGGCCGGCAGGGAAACATGCCGTTCATCGTCATGGAGCTGGTGGACGGGCTCGACCTTGCGCAAGTGCTAAAGGCCGACGGTCCACTGGCGATTGCGCAGGCGGTCAAGCTGGCGTTGCAAATCGCCGAGGCGCTGAAGCAAGCGCACGCACTGGGCGTGGTCCATCGCGACATCAAGCCCGGCAACATTCTGCTGAGTAACGATCAGGTCAAGGTCACGGACTTCGGCATCGCGCGCACACTGTCGGCGGAACGGCTCACGGCCGATCAGGCAATCCTCGGCACCGCGAGTTACCTGTCGCCCGAGCAGGCCCGGGGCGAAGCGGCCGGACCGACCAGCGACCTCTATGCATTGGGCGCAGTAATGTTCGAATTGCTCACGGGACGCACGCCGTTCCACGCCGAAACGCCGGTGGCTGTAGCCGTCAAACAGATTCAGGAACGCCCCGAGGCTCCGTCGCGCTGGCGACCGGAAGTGCCGTTTGCGCTCGATCGTGTGGTGCTTCGGTGTCTGGCCAAGGAACCCGCCGACCGTTATGCCAGCGCGCAGATGTTGATCGACGACTTGCAAGCGCTCGACACGATATCCGTCGCGGCACCCGTTCCCACGGCGACCCCGTTCGAGTTCGAACCCACGCAGGTGATCGCGAGTGGCGCCGTTGCAACTGCAGTTGCGGCCGACGAGTCGTGGCGCGACCACACCGGGGTCATGGCGAAACCGGTCGTTCCCGCCAGCGGCATCGATCCGGCGCGCCCGCTTGCTTCGCGATCGCAACCCGCGTCGATGGCCTCGCCGAAATCGAACCCTATTTTGCTGGGCGCGGTGTTAGTGCTGTTAGCCGGGGCGCTGGGCCTGGGACTGGCGGTCTTCCTCACGCAGAATTCACTGGGCGGAGGAATGCTCGAAGTGCCCGACCTTGCGCGTATGTCGCTGAATGATGCCCGCCAACAACTGCAACAACTCGGGTTTCGCGTCGGCCGGATCGAACATCAGGCCGATGATAGCATACCGGCCGGCAATGTGATCGGACAAGCTCCAGCGGCGGGTGAACGTATCGCGCGCGAAGCCGAGGTGGCACTGGTCGTGAGCAAAGGAAAGGATGAGAAGCTGACTACGGTTCCCGACGTGACGCAGACCTTGCGCGAGAAAGCGGTGAAGCAACTCGAAGCGAGCGGGCTGCGGGTGGCCAGCATCACCGAAGAAGCGAGCGCAGACGTGCCGGCCGGAATCGTGATCAGTCAGAACCCCGAGGCGGGGGCGACGATCTCGGAAGGCGCGCGCGTGACCCTGGTCATCAGCAAGGGGCACGAGCAGCCGGTGGTCGACCAGCGTCCGGTGGCCGGCGTGATCGAGTACACGGTACCCGATGAACCGGCCGAACAGCAGATCAAGATCGTAGTAATCGACACGGCCGGCGAGCGGATCATTTTCGACAAGCTGGTCCCAGCCAGGGAGAGGGTCCGTGAACCCGTCACCGGCAAGGGGCGCACGGAAATCAAGGTCTTCAACGGCGACACGATTGCAGAAACGAAAACACTGGAGCCGCAATAATGCCGGCCGACCAGATCTTTGCCTCGCTGGGCAAGGCAGCCATCGTCATCATTGCGTCCATTTTCGCGGCGATGGTTGCGCGCTCCTGGCTGTTCGACAAGGCGCTGGACGCGGCCATCGCATTGGGGCTGATCGGCGCCATTTACGTGGACGCTGCGCTGGTGCTCATGGCTTGGGGCACGAGGTGGGCGTTCGTGTTCGGCTTCACCGGGGTCGCCGGACTGGTGGCGTTGACCGCCATCCCCGAACTCGGCCTGCGCAAGCAGGAGCGCGACTACGTGGAGGCTGAGATTACGCGACTGCGGAAGCAAACCGAGATCGATCCACGCAACGGCGCGGCGTGGGAGTTTCTCGGTGACAAGCTGCTGACCAAACAGCAGTTCGACGAAGCTATCGCCGCCTACGAGCAGGTCTTGCAACTGAGCGCGGCCAAGCGTGATCCGGTAAGCGGTGTGGCGCTGGGCAACCCGGCGATTCAGGCGAAGATCCGCCGAGTCCAGCATGCGCGTGAGGCGGCGAAGCGGTGAGATCGCTGCAGCGCCTCGGCAAGCTGGGCGGGTGGGTGATTGGGTGCCTCGTTATCGTTTGGTCGCTGCGCGGTGTCGAGTTCAGCCCGACGGAAATTATCAAGGGAACCGGCACCGCCGCCGAGCGCGCGCGCGACTTGTGGCCGCCCGCCTGGGAACTGGCGCGCGACCCGCGGTTTCAACGCGACTTAATTGTCACCGTGCAGATTGCTTTGGTCGCCACGGTGTTGGCGGGGCTCTTCGCCTTTCCGGCGTCGTTTCTCGCGGCGCGGACGACGGCGTTCAGCGCCAGGTTCGCAGTCAGCTTCAAGTTTGTGCTCAACCTGTTCCGCGGCATCCCGCCGCTGCTGTACGCCTTGCTCATCATCAACCTCGTCGGTCTGGGCGCGTTGCCCGGCACGCTGGCGGTGGCGTTCGCTTCGTTCTGCATGATGACGAAGATGTTTGCGGAAACGCTGGAGACGCTCGACCCCGGTCCGATCGAGGCCGTGCGAGCGGTGGGGGCGTCGCCAGCGCAAGTGTTTGCCTGGGGGATGCTGCCGCAGGCGCTGCCCAATTTCCTGGGCCTGGGACTGTACGTTTTCGAGGTTAGTCTTGCCGCTTCGTTCATTCTCGGCATCGTCGGGGCGGGTGGCATGGGCTTCCAGCTACAAACGGCGTTGCGCCTCGGTCGCTGGGAGGAGGCCAGTTTCATCATGCTGGTCATCATGACGCTGGTGGTTGCCGTTGATTTGATCAGCTTCCGCTTGCGCAAGTCGTTGGCCTGACCAAAACGAAAGGGGCACGCGCGGAAAGTGCGCGCGTGCCCCTCAAGTGGTAGTGCGGTTAGGCGGCGGTGGCTTCATCGCCGGCGGGTAGCTCGGCGACGTGTTCTTCCCTGGTCTTCTTGGCGGCTTCGCGGCCGGCTTCGATCGCTGACTTGACGACCTGTTTCTTTTCTTCGAGCGCGGAGCGGCCCTTCTCGGCGATCTCCTTGCTCCGCGTTTTGACCTGGTCGTTGAGTTCGCTCAGCTTCTTTTTCACTTCCTCAAGTCCGTGCGCGAGGTCGGCGCGGGTTTCGGCGCCGCTTTGCGTGGCGAGCAGCAAAGCGGTCGCCGCGCCGACGAACGTGCCGAGCGCGAACGCTCCCATCATCCAGCCCAACTGCGAGTCGGAACTTTGGTTTCTCTGGCTTTCTTCAGGCATCATTATCCTCCTTTCTTTTGCGCAGTCCGTCGATCAACGTAGTCATTCCGGCCTTGATTCCAGCCGCTGCGCCGGCAGTTCTCGCCACCGGCGCCTCGACCCGACTGGTCACCCTGCGTCCCAGGCTGCCGATTTCTCGGAGCACATTGCCGATCATCGTTATGGCGGCGTTCAAACTCGCCGTGGCTTGCTGCATTTCCTTCAGCGTGGTTTGGGCGTCGGTTAGGGTTTGGGTGAGCTGCCTTTCCATCGGATCCAGCTTGCTGTCCAGTTTCTTCACCAGTCGGTCGAGGGAGGTGATCGTGTCCGTTAGTTGGCGTGTGCTGCGTAGCAATCCCAGCGCCACGGCAACGAGGGCGACGGCCATAACTGCCTGGGCGAGCGCGATGACGAATAGGAACAACAACTCCACAATAGACTCCACTGGCTGCAACGTGCTGGCGGAGGCGCATGGGAATCGAACCCACCTATCCCCTTGTGAGGGATAACAAGGTTTTGAAGACCTGTGGACCCACCAGGGCCCTGGCGCCTCCGAATGCGCTGTGAATCTGGCGCAGACCGCGCCTGGTTCAAGAGCCGCGCGTGGTCTTTTCGATCAGGGCCAGGAATTCACGGTTCAGCTTGGTGTGCTTGAGGCGATCCACCAGGAGTTCGGTGGCCTGCGCCGTGTCGAGGCCGTTGAGCATCCGCCGCATGTGCCAGACCTTCTTCAGGTCGTCGGGCGCAATCAGTAACTCTTCGTGGCGCGTGCCGGACAGCTTCACGTCCACGTTGGGGAAAATCCGACGGTTGAACAGATCGCGGTCGAGGAAGATATCGCAGTTGCCGGTGCCTTTGAACTCTTCGTAGATGTACTCGTCCCCGCGCGAGCCGGTGTCGACCAGGGCGGTGGCGATGATGGTGATGCTGCCGCCGCCGTCGATTTGCCGCGCGGCGCCGAAGAAACGCTTCGGACGGAACATGGCCGCCGGGTCGATGCCACCGGAAAAAGTGCGGCCGCTCGGATTGACGGTGAGGTTCGACGCGCGTGAATAGCGCGTGATGCTGTCGAGCAGAATGACGACGTCCCTTTCGCATTCGAGCAGACGCTTCGCCTTCTCCAGCGTCAACTCTGCGACGCGCATGTGGTTCTCAGCTTCCCGATCGAAGGTCGAGTCCACCACCTCGGCGCGCACGGATCGCCGAATGTCGGTCACCTCTTCGGGACGCTCGTCGATGAGCAGGATGATCAGATGCACCTCGGGATGGTTCTTGGCAATGGAGTTGGCAATCGCCTTCAGCAACGAGGTCTTGCCCGCTTTCGGTGGCGCGGTGATCAGCGCACGCTGGCCATAACCGATCGGAGCGATCATGTCGAGCAGCCGCGTGGAGATCTCGCCCTCACATTCCAGGTCGAACTTCTTGATCGGATGGATGGGAATGAGCTTGTCAAAATCCTTGCGCGTCCGCGCGACTTCCGCCGGACGTCCGTTGACGGCCTCCACGCGCAACAGGCTGAAGTACCGCTCGCCCTCCTTGGGGGCGCGCACCGTGCCGTAAACGGTATCGCCGGTCTTCAGGCAGAACCGTTTGATCTGCGATTGCGACACATACACGTCTTCGGGGCTGTGGCTGTGACCGTCCAGCCGCATGAAGCCGAAGCCATCGGGCAGCGACTCCAGCAAGCCGACGCGGAACAGGTAGCCGCTCTTGCCGGCGTGCGCTTCGAGAATCTTGTAGACCAGGTCGGTCTTCTTGAACGTGGTCGTTCCGGTGACCCCGAACTCCTTGGCCAATTCCTTCAATTCCGGCAAGTTCTTGGCTTCCAGTTGGGCAAAATCGACCCGAGTGTCGATGTGATCGATCTGGCTTTCGTCCACCTCCCCCTCGGGACCGGGCCGCGGGCCGCGCTGCCGGAACTGCCGCATGCGATTGCGATCGAATTGACGATTCGGATCGCGAAAACCGCGGCGCGCAAAGTTGTGATCGGGCATGATTATCCTCCGTAAATTTCCGGGCGCAGCACGCCCACGTACGGCAGATTGCGATACTTCTGCGCGTAGTCGAGTCCGTAGCCGACCACCCATTTGTCCGGCACGGTGAAACCCAGATAGTTGGCCGCCGCGGGCACCTTGTGCCGCGACGGTTTGTTGAGCAGCGCGCACACCTTAAGGCTGGCGACGTTGCGGGCGCGCAAGTTGTCAATCAGGTAGTTCAAGGTCAGTCCGGTATCGATGATGTCCTCGACGATGAGCACGTGCTTGCTTTCCACGCTGAGATCGAGGTCCTTCAGGATGCGCACCACGCCGGACGAGCGGGTGTCGGTTCCGTAACTACTGATGGCTACGAAGTCGATGACGACCGGAATGCTCAGACTGCGCAACAGGTCGGCGGCAAACACCGACGCCCCCACCAACACCGGTACCAGCACCAACTCCTTGCCCTCGTAATCGCGAGAAATCTGCTCACCCAACTCGACTACTCTCGCCGCGAGGTCCTCCGGGGAAATCAGAATCTCCTCGATATCGGCGTGCAAGGTGGGCTTCTTGACGGATGTTCTCATCGGGCCTCCTGATTGCAAGATGGAGTTCATTCCCACTCGATGGTTCCCGGCGGTTTGGACGTGACATCGTACGCCAGGCGGTTGACGCCGGGCACTTCGTTGACCACGCGGTTGGCGATGCGCTCCAGTACGTCATAGGGAATGCGCGCCCAGTCGGCGGTCATGCCGTCTTCACTGGTCACTGCCCGCAGGATGATGGGGTGTGAATAGGTGCGATGGTCGCCCATCACTCCGACCGACCGCAGCGGCGGCAGCACGGCGAAGGTCTGCCAGATCTCACGGTACAAGCCGGCGCGTTTGATCTCTTCGATCACGATCGCATCGGCCTCCCGCAGAATCGCCAGCCGCGCTTCGGTCACCTCGCCGATGATGCGAATCGCCAGGCCCGGACCCGGAAACGGATGCCTCCACGTCATCGACGGCGGCAGGCCCAGCTCCGCGGCCACTGAGCGCACCTCGTCTTTGAACAGGTTCCTCAGCGGCTCCAGCAGTTTGAAGTCCATGATTTCCGGCAGGCCGCCGACGTTGTGGTGGGTTTTGATTTTCGCCGCGCTGCGGGTTCCGCTCTCGATCACATCGGGATACAGCGTGCCCTGCGCCAGCCAGGGAAACTTGCCCAGCCGCCGGGCCTCTTCCTCGAACACGCGCACGAATTCTTCGCCGATCGCCTTGCGCTTTTCCTCCGGCGCGCTAACCCCCTTCAACCTCTTTAGAAATCGCCGAGACGCGTCGACATAGACCAGGTTGAGATTGAAGGTCTCGGCAAACGTGTGCTGGACTTCCTCCGGTTCGCCCTTGCGCATGAAACCATGGTTGACGAACACGCAGGTAAGTTGCTGGCCGACCGCGCGATGCACCAGCGCCGCCACCGCCGCGGAATCGACCCCGCCGGACAGCGCGCACAGCACCCGATCCTCGCCCACGGTGGCGCGAATCTCGCGCAGCGCCGTCTCGACAAACGACTCGGTGGTCCACAGCCCGCCGCATCCGCACTGCCGATACAGGAAGTTGCGGATGATCTCGATGCCCCACGGGGTGTGGACGACCTCCGGGTGGAACTGCACCCCGAACAGCCGTCGCGCGGGGTTGGCCATGGCAGCGATCGGTGTGTTGTGCGTGCGCGCCGTGCCGACGAATCCCGGAGGGGGCGACTGAACCTGGTCGCCGTGACTCATCCAACTGATGAGTTGGGGGTTTAGCTCTGCGAACAAGTCGTCGCTGTTCAACACTTCCAGCTCGGTCTTGCCGTACTCGTGCTTGCCGGTTGATTCCACCTGTCCGCCGAGTTGGTGCGCCATGAGTTGATGGCCATAGCAAATACCGAGAATGGGAATGCCGAGATCGTAAATCTTCGGGTCGCAGTGTGGCGCGCCGTCCTCGTAGACACTGGCCGGCCCACCAGAAAACAGCATGCCTTTGGGCTGTCGTGCGACAATGGTCGCGAGCGGCGTATCGTACGGGAGAATCTCGCAATACACGTCGCACGAGCGAACCTTGCGCGCGATGAGCTGCGAATACTGCGCGCCAAAGTCGAGGACGATGATGAGTTCTTGTGTGTTCATTGAGGGGGAGTTTGAGAATTGGTGATTGACGATTGACCCGCGTCAAAAAGCGAATCATAAACTGGAGTCACTGGCCCATGCCGACGCGCTGTTCGCGTTGAAGGCGTTTGCCTTCGGTCTGGAGTGCGGGCGCGATCACGATTTCCGCGCGCTGCAGGTCGCGCACATTGTGGCCACCGCAACAACCGATCGCGTTGCGTAGCGCTCCCATCAGGTTATGCGTGCCGTCGTCCTTCTTCGCCGGGCCGAGCAGAATCTCCCGCAGCGTTGCCTGCGTGCCGACCGCGATGCGCGTTCCGCGCGGCAGGTTCAGGTCGGGCGTGGCCATGCCCCAGATGAAGCCGCGCCCCGGCGCTTCCGCCGCCGCGGCGAGCGCCGTGCCCAGCATCACCCCATCGGCGCCGCAGGCGATCGCCTTCGCAACGTCGCCGCCGTTGCTCATGCCGCCATCGGCAATAATGCTCACCCGCTGACCGGTCGCGCGTTCGTGGTCGTCACGCGCCGCTGCCACGTCGGCAATGGCGGTCGCTTGCGGCACGCCGATGCCCAATACGCGACGGGTGGTGCAGTGCGCGCCCGGCCCGACGCCGACCAGCAGCGCAAAAGCGCCCGCCTGCATCAACTCCAACGCCGCCGGATAGGTGACGACATTGCCGATGATCACCGGCACCGAAACCGACCCGCAGAATGTCGCCAAATCGAACGGCGTCAGCCGCGTCGAGTGGTGACGCACCGTGGTGACGGTGGCCTGGATTACGATGAGATCTGCCCCGGCCTGCGCCGCCAGCTTGCCGTATTTGGCCGCCCCTCCCGGTGTCAGCGACACCGCCAATCGTGCGCCGTTCGCCTTCACCTCGCCGATCCGCAGTGCCATCAACTCAGGCTGTATCGGCGCGCGGTACACCTCCTGAATGGTCGTGATGGCTGCGATCACCTCGGCGTTGACAATGCGCTCGATCGCTTCCGCTGGATTCGCGTAACGCGCATTCAATCCTTCGAGATTCAATACCGGCAGCGCCCCCAGGCGACTCAATTCGATGGCAGTCGCGACACTTACGGTTCCGTCCATGGCGGCCGCCAGCACCGGTAAATCGAAAGTCAGGTTGCCCAGCGCAAATCGCAGGTCGACCTCGGAAGGGTCTACGGTCGCGAGGCCGGGCACGAGCGCGATTTCGTCGAAGCCATAAGCTCGGCGCGCCTCGCGGTTGCGACCGATGTGCATCAGCAGGTCTCCAAAAATATGTTGTATTGAAGTGCGGCGGTTGGTAAGCGCATGCAGTGGGTGGTCCCGCGTGGTCAGCAGAGCAGTGAAAACGATTGCAACGGAGTTGTGCGATGAATCTGCCGAATGAGGTGGGGACTTTCAATCCAGGTCGCACGCCAGTGGCGACTGCGACGATGTTCTCATTGTAGCAATGCCCCCGGCGAAAGTCAAGGCAGGGGCGAAAAAAGTTCGGCGCGCGCCAGACTCTCGGCCATCCCACGAAGGACTTTGTGAACATGCCCGCGTCATTTCTTGTTGGAACTCAACGGATCACCGACCGCGGCCGTTTGGAAATCGGCGGCTGCGACGCCGTGGAGTTGGCCGCCCATTTCGGCACGCCGCTCTACGTTATGGATGAACAGGAGATTCGCAACAAGTGCCGCGCGTACAAGCAAGCCGTCGAAACGCTTATCCCCGGTGGCAAGGTCGTCTACGCGGCCAAAGCCTTTCAAACCCTGGCGATCTGCCGCCTGGTGGCGGACGAAGGCCTGAGCCTGGACATTGCCTCGCCGGGTGAACTGTACACGGCGCTGCAGGCGGGTTTTCCAGCTGAGCGGATCATTCATCACGGGAATTATAAATCCCGCGAAGAGTTGACGATGTCACTCGACGCCGGCGTTGGTCGCATCGTCGTCGACAGCGAGATTGAACTCGACACCTTGAACGAGCTCGCCGCGGCGCGCGGGTCCAGTGCGGACATTCTCCTGCGCCTGACACCCGCGGTCGATCCGCACACGCACGAGTTCATTCAGACCGGCAAAGTCGATACCAAGTTCGGCTTCGGCATTGCCACCGGCCAGGCCGCGCACGCGCTGAAGAAGGCGCTGGCGCTGCCGCAGCTCAACCTCTGCGGCGTGCATTCGCACATCGGCTCGCAATTGCTCGACACCGACTCGTTTGAACTCGCCGTGGAACTGTTAGCCGAGTTTCTGAAGTCGGCGAAAGACGAGTTGAACTTCGAGTCGGCGGAATGGAACCTCGGCGGCGGACTGGGCATCCGCTACGTGCGCGATCATCGGCCTCCGAAGATCGACGCTTTCGTCGGCAAGTTGGCCAGTGCCATTCGCGAGCAGTTCGGCGCGCGCGGACTGGCTACGCCGCGCATCCTGCTCGAGCCTGGCCGCAGCATCGTCGGCGAGGCCGGCGTCACGCTCTACACGGTCGGCGTGGTCAAGCACGTCCCTGGTGTGCGCAAGTACGTTTCGGTCGATGGCGGCCTCTCCGACAACCCGCGCCCCGCGCTCTACGATGCGAAGTACTCGGCGCTGGTGGCCAACAAGTCCAACGTGACCGAGCTCGAGCGGGTGACGATTTCCGGCAAGCACTGCGAGACCGACACGCTCATCGAGAACATCGACCTCCCGCCGCTGGAGCCGGATGACATTCTGGCCGTGCAATGCACCGGCGCCTACAACTACTCGATGGCCAGCAATTACAACCGCTTCACGCGGCCCGCCGTTGTGTTAGTCAACGCCGGCCAAGCCGAGGTCATCGTCCGCCGCGAGACGCTGGACGATTTAATCTCCCACGACGAAGTGCCGGCACGCTTGCAGTAAGTCCGCGACCACGTCGAGCCGCGAACGAGGTGTTACCGAGCCGCGAACGTGAGAGAGCGGTTTTCACAGAGCCTGCAGCATCCGCGCTCTAACGTTCGCGGCTCGGAAATACGCTTCCAAACGTTCTCCAACCCAAAACGTGCGGAGGCAAGCGCGGCTCGTGGAGAATCGGGAAAGCAACGAGCGGCTACGGCTTTTTCAGATCCGCCAGGGCCTTCTCGACCGCGGTGAGCAGCGCGGGGCCGCGCAGGTTCATCGCGATGATTTTGCCGTCGGGGCCGATCAGGAAGTTGGTGGGATAGCCGGTGATGCGGTATTGCTTGATGATCGGGCCGCCGCGACCGTCGAATATTTCGCGCCACGGCAATGCGCCGTTTTCCTTCTCGGTCAGCCACTTGCGCAAAATCTCCTCGGTATTGTCAGCGCTGACGCCCACCACTTCAAAGCCCTGGGCGCTGAAGCGCTTGACGGCTTCTTTCATATGCGGAAACTCCGCAATGCAGAACCCTCACCAGGTAGCCCAGAAGTCGAGGAGCACCACCTTGCCCTTCAACGTGTTGGGAAAATCGAGCGGCCGTCCCTCGAGGTCCTTGGTGACGAACTGCGGGGCCGGCTGGCCGATGGCAATGATGGTCTTGGCCGCGACCGTCTTGTCTGAAATTACAATCTCGACCTCGTCGCCGGAGGCCGAGACGCGTTTGATTTCGTACGTGACCCCGCCCACGTTGAATGGCTCGTCGGCCTTGTAGGTCTCAGCGGAGTTGGAGGCGCCGTCGAACTTGCCGTCGCGGTCGACATCGACCACCACGGTGGTGTTTTTCAAATCGTCAAAACGCGCGGTGGCTGTCTCTTCGACCAGCGCCACGCGGTAGGTCACCTCGCCCAGCTTGATCTCGCCAATCCGCGCAGCGTTGCGATAGTACAGCACTACGTCGGGGAGTCGCTTGCTGAAGCGATAGAACGACAGCGGATACTCCGCCGCGCTGCCATCGGCGTAGCGCGCGGTGACGGTCGCGTCCTTGAGGTACACCTTTTCATCGCTGCCCTGCCCCAACTCGCGTCCCCAGGCCGCGTCGCCGTCATCGGTGAGGTCGCCGTTGGCATTGCGATCCAGGTAGAGCGTCGGCTTGCCGTCGGCCGGTTCGTCCAGCGCAACGACAACTTGATTCTCCGTCGCATCGCCCAGCTTGATGACGCCGTAGCGCACCTTGCCCTTGTACTCCGGCTCCTTCGTGAGCGCAACGGCGGCCTTCTCCTTCAACTCGATGCGCACGGGGCGGTAGTAGCGCACCACCGACTTGTCGAGCTTCAGCTTCTGTGCGGTGCCCTGGAAGCCGAGCGCCGCTGACACCGTGACCAACAGCGTCGCGCCCAATCCTGACCAGCGATTCATTACTTGTCTCCATCAGAGGGGATTTGGCAGCCGCGCTGCCAGTGTGAGTTTCGACATTCGCCAGGCCAATCCCCTCGGCGAGGGCTGATTTTAGTTGATTTCGAAGAACTCTTCGCCCGGCGGAATCGTCTGCGGGTCGCCATTGACCAGCGCCAGGGTCTGGCCGAAGCTGCGCAGCGTGATTGACCCCCAGCCGCGTTTGTGGACGGTTATCTGGCCGAGGTCGTAAGTGACATCGAGCAACTCCAGCGCGCTGCTTGACAGCAGGGTGACGTCGTTGCGGCGGATCGATTGCGCGCCCAGCGCGTGAATGCGCGCCACTGAGCCGTCGGCGTCGAGCCGAATGCAGCAGGCGCGGGCGGCCACCGCCCATTCGTCACCGCGACTGTCGCGGGTCGCGTAGGGCATCGCGGGATGCGTGCTGAAAACGAACAGGTCGCAATGCTCGCCCACCAAGACCTCGCAGCCGGTGGCGCGGTCGGTGTACAGTTCATCCGCGGGCGGATCGCCGAAGCTCAGGGCGGTCACGGTCACCGGTGGCAGTTCACCGGCGCGCGCCGGCACCAGCGCGGTGAGCAGGTCGAGGGGCAGGCGCGGATCGGAGCGGATCACCGCACAGGGCGAAGGCACATGGTCGCCGTCGCGCGCGGTCCAGCCCTGCAACGGTTCGAGTTGGCCTTTGACGATCGACAAGCCGAGCGGCTGCGTGGATGCTGCCGCCAACGCCAGCGTCGCCATGCCGACCGTGGCCGTTAGCGACACACCGTCTCCGGAAACTACTTCTGCTTCGGGGG
>Ga0247727_10004436_pt1 | contig 29772 bp, 28 predicted proteins | sample WisWelCaveWW1625_FD_202498 | JGI IMG/M metagenome (GOLD analysis project Ga0247727, IMG submission 202498) | Biofilm microbial communities from Wishing Well Cave, Virginia, United States - WW16-25 | ecosystem: Environmental > Aquatic > Deep subsurface > Groundwater > Cave microbial mat | place...
GCAAAATCGCCGCAAGAAAATACGTTTTTTTTTGCCATTCTCCAAGTGCAAGATCATTCGCGCCGGCTTTTGTGCCCCAAAAAATTTTGCCAAACAAAAAAGCCTCGGAGTGGCTGAAAGCCGCATGGGCTATCAAAAATTGCCACTCAGAGGCTATGAAGCTGAATGTGTCAAAATGCAGGATTATTTCAGCAACGTCATTTTGGTCACTTTTTCGAATTTAACCTTGCCAGAATCATCTAAAAAAATGAGCCGGACAAAATAGATGCCGCTGCCGGCAGATTGGCCGTCTGCCCTAATGCCATTCCAAATAACTTCGTGATAGCCGGCGGCAAGCTCTGCGTTTTTCAGCTCCTTCACTTTTCTGCCCAAGACATCGAAGATCATCAAAGAAACCTTGCCGGACTCCGGTAGGTCGAATTTGATGTGCGTCGAGGGATTGAAAGGATTGGGATAATTCGCATGCAAATCAAATCTTGGTGGAACATTGGAAGCCGAGGCCTGCTTGAGCAGCGGATTGTATAAAACTTCGTGAAGATCGTTCACGATTTCTCCGCTTTTCGTGACTTTGCATCTCAACTTAAGCTTTTGTTGTTCATCGTATAATTCTGAGTTGGGCCGGTGCCCAAGGCAGTCCAGGTATAGCCGTTGTTGGTCGAGATATGCCATTGATAGGTTACTGGCGCTCCATCAGTATGCGAAGTATCCGCATACCAGGTTCCAGCATCCTGGCTGCCTAATTCTGTTGGTCCGTTGATTTTTACGGCCATGCCCCCACCAATGTAAGGCCAGTGGTTATAATTCTGCAATTCCGGATACTCAGCATGGCCATATTCTATTACCCACGAGAGCATGTTGATGGGAACAGGTGAGCCCGGTACTTTATAATGGCCGTCCGGATACGCAGCTTGAAGATCGGTTCGCAAAGACCAAACGTTCTTAATACTCTGATCATATTTAAATATTGAACCTTCGAGAATGCTCCAGCCGGGATATTCTCTATCGTTTATATCGTCATGTCCACAGCCTAAACGGCGGGCCCATTCAACAAAATCAAACGTGCAACCACCACAACCGCTCGTGTTTTTATTCAAATTAGCTTCGGGCCAGGCAACCCATAAATCATCTCTTGTTCGCCAAATTAAATGGATCGGGGAGCGCAATTCATGATATTCGTTGCGCAAGCCAAGTGTAAACGAATATTCGCCATGTGTACCATCCATGAAATGTGTATCATTGGTCATTGCGATATCTTTCAAGCTATAACGCATGACGTTGAGGTAGGCTTGTTCTGGCATGATATAGCTCGTGGCAGTAAAGTGCAGCTCATTGTAATGGCCCGAGATGTAGTTGGGTGAATGACTGAGCATATAATTGGTAACGATATCACCCCATTCGCGATATTGGGCATTGTTTAAGACATACTCCTCGCGCGGTACTATGAATCTATGAAAAGGTAACTCGTATATCGCGACGATGCTGTCATTCGTTGCCACCCATTGCCCCACTTCATGCCCATTTGTGTGAAAATAATCGTTATCACTGCTGTATCCTAAGTCCTCGGGAAGTCGGAAATACAAGCCCTGCTCACAACTTAAATGAGTGGCAGAAGAGTGGAAAATCTTCAGAATGGGCTGGTACCGAAAACGCCCGGACAAAGCGTTGGCCCAGTCTTCATTATCAGCTAACAATTGTGGATCCCGATCCTGGACTCTTTGGGCAAAACAGCACACTTCGCTCGATTTCGTCCCCCAATGCGAAATGAAAAGAGCCGAAGCTCCTCTGCCATAAAAGGCCTCTACTTGGCGTTCCCAATACTTATTCAGAGTATCAGGGGGAATATATCTATAGTCGGGAAAATTAGTTTCCGTCGCGAACTTCATTCTGTTCGCTCCACCTTTTCCTTGACGCCAATCCCAATACCTGGATAAACTGCGCGAGTAATCTGCTGAAAAATTGAAATTGGGATGGTATTCAGGGACATCGCCGGTAATTAGATAGTCAATATCCTGTATCAATGAAGTGGGGTCATAAAATCCGCGAAATAAGATTCGCGGATCATAAAATGAGCCAAATTGCAAGCCAAAAGGAAAATCGGGCTCAGAATGTGTTTTAGTTTCATTTCGCAGCAGAGCGTGAAAATTTTTGAGCGCCTGGGTTTTGAAATCAATCCAATCCTTTCTTCCTTTGGGATAATCGAAAGGTCCTCTATCGTCATGAAGCTTTTCCCAATTGTACATGATCACATTGCTTGCCGTGCCGAAACTCGAGAGATTGGGTGGTCCCCAAGTTTGGTTTAGAACAGCAATAGAAACATATTTATTTATTAGAAATGTCTTAAAAGAATCTCGTTCCACAATTGTGTAGCCTGTCATCTCCGTATGCTCTTTTGAATCTGTAAAATCGTAAGTAACTTGAGGATAGTCGGATTCATCATCCGGACTAATCGTCGGCACAATAAGTTTGATTCTATCTTTATGAGGAGATTGGTCTAAATGCTGCACCACTTGTCGGTAAAAAGTAATCATAGAATCACGCGGCGCTTTGGACATGAAATTGAACATGCGCCGAGACATGTTGGTGTTATCATGATACGGAGCATTCAAGAAGTATGGATGATAATAGAAGTCCCCCACGCCCGGTGCGATTTTCCTTCTATGAAAATCTTTTGCAACAAAATTTGAAAACCAAGCCTTGCGTGTATAACAGAGGCTGACTCGAATATAAATATCTAATGAATTTTCGTCCAACTGCTGCAGGGCCGCATCAACATCTGCCCAATTGCGATTGAATGAATTATCAACAACGTCGGCCCACTTGATGCGCAAATTTACTCCTGTTGCGCGCCAATCGTTTTTGATATTGTGTACCCAAGCCGAATCTTTGGCAAAATCTGTGTCAGCCAAGTAAATAATCTCAAAGCCGGTGGTTTGCGCGAACAAAAGGGTGTGAGCAAAAAAGAAAGAAATGGCGAGGAAAAAATGATGAATCCCTTTCATAGCAACCTCACAACCCGGACGAGCCGGAACCAAACAGGTTTAAGTTACCAACTGATCCAACGGATTAAAAACGGCCAACGGATATTTTTCATAATTTTTTTTGTATCCGGATTTTCCGAATCATTCGGATACTTTCATTACTCACACGGATTAAAAACTCCCACCGCAATTTGGAGTTCTAAAAGAGTTTGGCCATATTGGCATTCAATCTCATCAACTTCAAAGAATACGCTTATGGAAACCAAACTCTTGTCCGAAAAATATCATGACCAGATCGCTGGGGTCTTGAATTGTTATGATCGCGTGGTGTTGACAGGGACTTTACCCCAGTTTTGCTATGCCGAAGGGATGACTTCGTACTTGTTCGCACACCACATTCGCATCTTTGACTATACCCAATTTGCCACACCGCTTCGCGAAAAAATTCGTAATCATGCCGAAGCCCTGGCCAAGGCGAATGATCTTCAAATTGAATTCGTGCGCAAGAAAAACTTTCGTAAAGAAGAACGCCTCAAACAAATTCTGAAAACACGCGGTCATCATCCCGGCTTGGTTCATATTTTTTCGGCGATGGAATCTTGCACGTCGTACAAGCCGTGGCATGACAAAAGCACCGGCAAAAACTTTTTGAAATATGACAGCGGCAAATGTTTACACTACTATTTCTACTTCATCGATGATGAGCTCGGCTTGTGTTATATGCGCGTACCAACCTGGTGTCCGTTCCGTTTGCAATTTTATTTCAACGGCCACGCCTTATTGGCCGCCTTGCTAAAGCGCAAGGGCATTGCTTTTGAACTTCACGACAACGCCTTTTTATCTATTGCGGATTTCGAGCAAGCCAACCAACTCATGCAACAATTCAACGTTGCGCGGCTACACCGAAAAGTCGATGCGTTTGCGCGGCGCTATTGTCCGGTGATCAAAGCCCTCAAGGCTGCTTATCATTGGAGCGTCATGCAAGTCGAATACGCCACCGACATCGTGTTCAAACAGCAGAGGAATCTGCAAGCGCTTTACGCCACGCTGTTGGAAATTTTAATTCACTCTGTCAAACCAGAGAATATCGCCACCTTTCTCGGCCAGAAGTTGCATGGCAACTACAAAGGCGAAATGGGCAACCGTTTCGACGTTCGTCTTCTCGGCAGTCGAATCAAGCACAGCATGGGGCCCGTTTCGATCAAGATGTACGATAAATTCGGCATCATCTTACGAATCGAAACCACGGTTAATGACGTCTCGTTTTTTCAACACTACCGCGAAGTTCGTCATCGCAATGGCGAACGCGAAACGAAATGGAGTAAAATGAGAAAGAGCATTTATAGTTTAGCACCGCTCCGAGAGTTATTGGCGGCGGCGAATCGTCGTTATCTGGAGTTCATCTCACAAATTGAAACGCCCGAAGTCGGCATGAAGATGTTGAACGACTTAACCACCACCAAGACCGACGGCAACCACAGTTATAAAGGCTTCAATCTTCTCGCCGAAGAAGATGCTTCTTTACTGCGATTGCTGGTGCGCGGCGAATTCAACATCAGTGGTCTAACCAGTATCGTTTTGCGAAAACTCCTGCCCGGAAAAACCGCGGGACAAATTAGCCGGGTGCTCAAGCGTCTGCGTGTGCATGGGATGATCAAACGCGTTGGCCGACGCTACAAATACTATCTGACAAAGATGGGACGCCAAATCGCGGTGATGGCGCTGAAGCTTAGAGAACTCTATGTGATTCCAACATTCACCCAAGCGATAGTGAGATGAACCGACAAAGTCTTTGCTTTTTTTGCACTGATTTTACTCTTTAGAGACTAGAGATTTTTAAGAATCGATAGGGCATTAATTCAGGGGCAAAGGATGATAAATAACCCTGATTTAAAAATCAAGCCTACAACTAACCTTTTAAATAAATAGATCAAGAACCAAGACCCGGGTATTTTGGAAATATGGATTCGGATTACCTCTCAACAATAATGCAGAAGCGATCTGAAGTGACGATCAATTCTTTTGCTCTGAATGATATGTTCGGCGCGTTACGACGCCGTCTTTGACGCCGCGCCAGAGAGCGGAGATTCTTTCCGTCGGCTGCCGGAAGGTCAGCACGATTGCCAGCGTTTTTGCCAGCGCATTCAAAAATGTGAATAGAAACACATAGAGCCGGTAAACGGCAGGATCGTCCCTGAAGACCCAAAAACGATTCCGTGTGTGGTAGTACAAATACGTCGGCGTATAGTAAGCCCAGCCCGTGCCGGCGCCACTTTTGTGATAAATCGTTCCTCGCGGCGTATAGAAAAGCTTGAAACGCTCACGCACCCGCCGAGAAAACTCCAAGTCTTCGAAATATAGAAAAAATTTTTCCTCCATCATACCGATTTTTTCAAACACCGCACGGCGGGCCAAAAAAACGCAACCGGGGATAAATGTGACTTCACGCTCTCGCTCTTGTGAGGAGTGAAAAGCGTTACTTATTTGCCCCTGAAAATCGTTCACGCCAGTGCATAACCAAAGGCTGAAAGTGCCGCCCGCTGAATAGATGCGCTGCGGTTCCAATTCATAGTAAACCTTGCAGGTCACAATGCCTGCCGCAGGCTTGCGTTCCAACAACTCGAGCATTGGCTGAATGAAATTCTTGTCCACCACCACATCATTGTTGAGAACCAACACGTAATCAGCGCCGTTCTTTAATGCGAATCGAATCCCAGCATTGTTGCCGGCGGCATATCCGCCGTTGTGGGGCAACTTGAGTGTAGCGATCTCAGGAAAGCTTCGTTCGAGTTTTTCCGCGCTGCCATCGGTGGAGCCGTTGTCAACTAGTACGATTTTCAGATTTGGATAAGTGGCTTGCCGCAATGAAACCAGGCATTTTGCCGTGTCCTCGTAGCCATTCCAATTCAGCACCACGGCAAAAATGGAGGGAGTTTGTGAAATTGGATTACGTACGTTTTGATTCATGCAGAAAAGTTACTGCGCAAATTCAGAAACACCTCGGCCTTCGTAGAATCTTTGGGCAAAATAATCTTGCAAACCGTACGTCGCTGCTTTAAAGAAAGGCCGGTTGGTGAAACGCCAAATAACAAGTTTGCACCCAATCACCAATGAAAAATATCCGCCTGCGATCCATCGCGAGAGCCCTCCGAACGCCATGTTGATGAGCAGCAGCCGGTTGCGCACGGAATAGTAGAGCTTGAATGCGCTTTCTTTTTCTCCCCAAACTTTGTGATAAATGGTCGCGCGCGGGACATAAAGCATATCATAACCCTTGGCCTGAATGCGCGCGGAGAATTCGATATCGTCCAAGTACATGAAGAAGCGCTCGTCTTCTCCGCCGATTTCATCCAATAATGAAGCGCGCAGCAGAATCATACAGCCGGTAATAAATGAAACCCGGCGAACACCGTTGAGGGCTGCTCTAGCGACGGTCGCGCCCTTTTGTTCGTGCACCGCCAATCCGCGCCAGGGAATCAATTGCCCCCCGGCGTACCAAATTTGTTGACGATCATGCTCGCAATAGATCGTGCCGCCAGCCGCTGCAGCTCCACGATTTTGCTGCAAAGCCTCGACGAGATGATGCAGGAAGTCCGGCTCGACCAGAGTATCATTATTCAAGAGCAGGAGGTATTCCGGCTGCATGTGCCGCGCGCGCCGGATGCCAAAATTGATTCCTCCCGTGTAGCCTAAATTCTTGCCGGTCTGCGCGACGACGATATCCGGAAATCTATTTCTCAAAATTTCTTCGGATTGGTCGGCAGAGGCATTATCAACGATCAGAATCTGAAATGGCGCATCATGGCATCGGCGCAGGCTCTCGATGCACGCGATGGTATCCTGGCAGCGATTATAATTTAGAAGAATGATACAGACACGGGGATGAGGCATGGCAATCGCTTTGGTACGACTCCATTCTATTTCGTTGCGATGATCAGGTCCTGATAACTCAGGAAATTTTTTCTGCCGCACCACGAGCCGTAGCGAATTGGCTCTGCAATCTTCAGTCCATATTTTTGATGAAGCCCGCGAATAAAATTCTCGTCATATGCCACCGCCGCCTCGGGTGTGTGCTGGTCAGTTGTGCGGAAGCCGGACATTTGATATTTGAAATCCAGCGTGCTCGCTCTGGTTTCCACCAGCTTGAGCGACTCCGGATTCAGCAGAAAATAAGTAATCAAACACTTGCCGCCTTGGCGCAAAGTACGCGCGATTTCCGTGAGATAATTTTCCGTCTCTTCCGGCATGAGATGGGTAAACACAGAGGTCAAAAAAATGAAATCAAAAGAATCATTTGCAAATGGAAACCTGTAGCGCGCCGCCGGATATTTGCCCTTGGGGTTGTAGGCTTTGTTGTAAATCTCGGCCACTTGAAAACGAAAATGCGGATAACGCGAGGTGACATTTTTCGTGCACCACTCGATGCCGCGCGCGACGATGTCGAAGCCCTCGTATTTGCCGCTGGCGCTCAAATACTTGGTCAACGGCACCGCCATGCGGCCAATGCCGCAACCGACATCCAATACCCGGTCTCCGGGTTTCAATCCGCCGAGCTCGATGAAATAGTGAAAAAACTCTTCACCGACCTTTTTGAAATCACCGTCGCCGACGAAGATCAAGCTGCGGGGCGGAGTCAGCGGATCTCGTTCGCCTTGCAGTCCATCCAGCGCATCGATGAGAAAAGCATGCGTGTGTTTAAGGGCTGACTTGAGGGGCCGCGGCACAAATTGTTTAATAACACTTCTCATGAAAATAGCGTCCTAGATTTACGCCGTTCCGCTGCAAATATCTTACGCTTCGCAAACGAAAACCATATAGACCAGGCTAAACTGAAAACCCTTATGTCGAGGCGGCTCAGAAAGTACGGGAAACTTATCGATTGCTTTAAAGCCTTTGGGAAAGAGGGTGCTAAAAACAAAGCGCTGCAAAGTCCGGCTATACGGGAACCATTTTTTCTCAAAGTTGTACTGGCCATGAATTGTCATACCGTGAAAATATCCCACCAGCAGCTCCTGAAATTCTGCCAGCGACCATTCTCTGTGATGAAATGGATTCTGCGGCTGTGCGAGCCCGGCCTCGCTTTCACGATGCGGCGAAGATATGATCAATGTTCCCTGCGGCGCCAAAGCACGAGTAATCTCAAGCAAAAAGGTTTCCGGTTGCCGCAGATGCTCGATCGTTTCAAATGAGACAATGGCCTCGAAACCTCGAAAGGAGGATAGATTCTCGGCGTCCCCAAGAACGAATTCCATACCCTCGCCCTGAAAGTGTGTGCGAGCATACGCGAGGGCTTCTTCGGAAATATCCAACCCCACCACTTTTGCGGCTCCGGCCTGTTTCAATATCGCGGCGCCGTATCCGGAGCCACACGCCACATCCAATACGTTTTTATCGCGCACGAATGCTTTGGCGAACTCATATCTGGCCAGATGTTGATGAATCAGCTCGGCGTTGTTCTCGCCTTCCAGGACCAGTCTTTCCGTGATCATTTAGGCCAAGCGAAAATGAGAATAGTCAAATTTCAGTTTGTGAAATGAATGGGTTTGGGGGGAACGCCTGGCTTTTGGCCCGCGAAAAATACGAGCCGGCGTTCTTCCTTGGTGAACCCAATAAAGTAAAAAATGAACGCGTAGAGTGTGAAAGCCGCGATCAGAATATACCATCGACTCAAAGTGCGCGCTTGCCAGAGCACTATCCCAATCATCATGATGAAAATACCTGGGAGAATATAACGCGCCTCGAGCGTCCACTGTTTGAAGTAAGGGCGTGCTGACCAAGCGAAGCCAGCAGCCACGAAAAGATTAACCAGTAGAGACACCCATATTGCGCCCTCAGCGCCGTAGCGCGGAATCGCATAGAAATTCAGCACCACGGTTATGGCAGTTGCAGCCACGACGATCACCATCTTCACCAACTGGCGTCCGGAGGTCGTCAACAAAAGGCCGTACGCTTCCCAGGCGTAACGAAGAAGGATAATGAACGCGGCTACGCGCATAATGGGAACGGCCGGAGCAAATTTTTCCGAGCCGTAAAGAATATGAAGCACTTCCTCCGCAAAGACAAAAAAGATGAGGGCAATGGGAAGCCCGAGCAGCCACAGCGCCTTGTTCAAAAGTCTTCCCAACTGTATCCATCTCTGCTCATTCTCATGATAAAAGCGAGAAAGCACGGGCAAAAGCACGCTATTGGCAACATCCGGCAGCACCAGCACCAGCGCAACCAGCTTCATCACGGATTGATAAATTCCAACGACGTAATCTCCCTGCCACAATGCCAGCAGCAAAGTGTCCAGTTGAAAAAAGAGCGTGCCGCAGAGTAGATACACTCCGAAAACCCAACCTTGCCGCATGACCTCTTTCCATTCCTGAATATTGATGGAAGGAGTGCGCAACCCAATGAAACGCGTGGCGATGATGGCCGCTAAAACAAGTGCCAAGGCGCGCGTCGCCGTGAAAGCCGCGGCAAACCACCAAATGGGGGCACGAAAAATGCCTAACAGAACCAAGCAGATCAACAGAACGACGTTTACGACGAGAGAGACCCATGTTTCATGTTGCAGTTGTTCGAATCCTTTGAATAAAGCGAAGAAAAAATTCGCCAGCGCATTGAAGACGATGCTGAAACTAAAAATATAGATCATCCCGCGCGTCGTACCGCTGAAGTCATGTGCCAGCGGGATGAGCCACATGAGGAGGACGGCGACAGCCGAAAACAGCATTTTCAATGAGCCAAAACTTTGGAAAAGGCGATCCGCCTGCGCACGCTGTTGCGCCACTTTCGTCGTCAACAGCAAATCGAGGCCAAAATCGGCCAGCATCAACAAAAGTGTCGAGAGCGTGTGGGCTGTGATAAACTGCCCAAAAGCCTCCGGCCCATAAAAGCGTGCCAGGCTAAAGAACAGCAGAAAATTCGTCAACAACCGGATGCCGGAAGACAGCAGTGAGAACAAGGTATTCCAGCGAATGCGCGCGGCCTGCTTCATCATTTAGCTTCGGCGCTCTCGCGGTTGAATGCTCGCCATAGCCGCACGAAGGTAATCGCGATGATCGATAAAACTGCAAAGCAACAGCGCGACGATCAAACTCACGGCCCATTGCCCGAGCCGGGTGACTTGATAAAAATAGGAAAAGGCGACGATCACGTAAAGATGTGCCAGCAAAGCGACGGAAGTAAACGTAGCATAGCGCTTGATCCGAAACCAGACGAGGGTGCAGAGAAAGCCGAGCACATAAGGCGCGATCAAGATGCCGGCAATGCCGAAATCGGTGTGAATCTCACGCAAATACGTGCCGGTGTTCGTGCTGATGGGAATATTGTAAAATTTCGTAAAATACGGCACGTAATCGATCAGCTCCAGGCGCGAGAGCACCCTGAACACCGGGGCGAAGGAATTCGAGCCGGGAAACGCTTGCTCGCCGCCGGCTTTCCAATAAGCATTGAACACACCGACGTGCGAGCTGAGATAAAGATAAATCGAGGGTGTGAGGAAGGCATTGTTCTCGAGTTTACTGAGCTCTTTGGAGGTGCCATAAAAACGTTCCATCGCGCCGCGATAGCTCCGGATAAAGTCGATGGCAGTGAGCATAACGGCGAGCACCAAAGCCGTGGCCAATAGCCGCCGGCCCCGGTTGGCCGCTTGCAAGGCTTTTGCCGAACCAGGCAGCAAGCGCGTAAAAGAATATGCGCTGAAAAACAGGATACCGGCTAAAATAACTTTAGCCCGGCCGCCATGCGCCATATCGCTCAAGATAATCGTCACTAAGGGAAGCAACACCAGGAGTTTTACCCTGCCGCTCTTTGCGCTGTAAATCCCGGCAAGGCAAACCGCGGTCAAGCCGAAGGAATCAATATAGGCAATCTTTCCGCCAATTTTTCCGGCGACGGTCAAATGATAGATTCTTGCGCCATTCAGCAAAACCCCCATGACGCCGCCGAATCTTTTCATTAAAATCGACCAGTGCTGCAAGACCGCGACCAGAGCCACGGTCGATAAAACCAAGATAAAGAAGAGCAGGGTTTTTTTTTCACGAAAGGAGGGCGTTGCGCCTTCCATTGCCGGCGCCTGCCAAGAGTCTCCCACCGCCGCCTTGGCCAAAATCAGAGTCACCGAGCCCGCCGCAAATGCAATCCAGGAATAACCCACCATGAGCCATACTTCGACCGTTAATGGGTAGTAGTTCATCAGTCGCACTTCAAACAACGCGAGGCCTGTACCCCAAATCACCGAGTAGAGCGTGAGGTGATTGAACCAGCGGCCAAAGAAAAGGCGACCGGTGAAGGCGCCCACAAGACCGAGGCTCGCGGGAAGCAATGGATGAATATTCATGGTCTGCGTTTGTTTCCGCAAGAATTCAAAAATATCGACTCGCAGTGCAGTGGAGGATCATTCTACTCGCGCGCGCGTTTGAAAAAGAGGGTCTTTGACGACCATGTTTTTCATGTCATGGCGCTGCAACATCTTGTTGGCAGGCTCCGGCAAGATGTAGCTGGTGACCGTGAGCTGCAGGTTTTGGTAATTTTTCGTAACGTACTCTGGCGAATTGACCAGCATGTAGTTGGTCACAATATCGTTGCCAGGCTTCTGCGAAACGATACCCTGGCTCTGCACGCCCTTGGGTTTGATGAAACGATTGAAGGGAAATTCATATCTCGGCGGATTCTGCGACACTTGAAAACCGTTGTTGTAGAAATAGTCCGTGCTGCCGCCAAAGCCCGAATCGCTGCGGAAGTAGAGGCCTTGTTCGCAGCTTAAATGCGTTGCCAGATTATGCTCGATATTTTGTAACGGAATATTTTTATATGAGTGCAAAGTTTTAGACCACGCTGCATACGGCTTGAGGAGTTTGCCGTTTTTGACACGAGCGGGAATTCCCATGCCCTCGCCGGTATCCATTGTGCCCCAATGCGAAACGAAAACCGCAGAGGCGCCTCGCTCATAGAAAGCGCGCATTTGCTGCGCCCAAGAGGCGTTCAAGAGCTGGGAAGAATGATTGTTGTAACCCGGCCAATTCGTCTCCGAGGCGAATTTTATCTTATTATTCGAAGCCCGCGAATTTTTCCAATCCCAGTACTTGCACAAGCTGCGCGCATAATCTGCTGAAAAATTGAAATTCGGTTCGTGTTCTAGAACCTCGCCGATGATCAAGTAATCAATTTTCTCCAATAGAGGTGTGGGATCGTAGAATCCACGATAAGTCATGACATTGTCATACAATGAACCAAATTGCAGCCCGAATTTGAATTTTGCTTTTTGCGTGACGGCTGCCAATTGCTCAAAGAATTTTTTGAGCTCGCCGGTTTTAAAATCAATCCAAGCTTTTCTGCCTTTAGGATGCTGGTAGGGTCTATCTTTAGGTCCCTGTTGTTTATGCCAGTTGTAATTTGCGATCTTGATTTGCGCTTTGTCGATGGAGGAAAACTTCGAGGCCCAAGCGGTGTTGAGTTTGCGATGATCATTATTATACTTCGTTTGCAGAAAGTTGATAAACGCCTCCAGTTCGGGCGGCGCATATCCCGACATCTCCACCGAATCTTTTCCCGCGATCCAGCCGTGCCAGAGGTATTCCGACTCATCATCCGGTGTGAGTGCCGGCACGACAAGCTTGATTTTCTTCTTGACGCCGGCGGGTTGCCGCTCCAAATGTTTGACAACTTCTTCGTAAAACTGCTTCATTTTAGACCGGGCATTCGGTGCAATAAAAGTCAACATTTTGCCGTGCTGGCCGGGGGTATCCAGGTTTTGCGGATAGGCGTTCAAATAGTATTCCCCATTCCAGCGGCGCTGGAAATCGTCTGCGGTGTAAAAGCCCGGTTGCGAAAACCATTGGTTGCGCGTGAAAATAAAGCTAACGCGAATGTAGATGTCCAGTTTGTTTTTCGCCAAAGCGCGCAAGGCGGCATCGACTTCCGTCCAATTGAGAGCATGGGCCTCGTTTTCCACCTGCGACCACATGATTCTCAAATTGATGCCGGTCGCGTGCCAGTCCGTCTTGATTCTGTCCAGCCAGGCTTGATCTTTGGCGTATTTGGTATCGGCCATATAAATGATTTCAAAACGGTCATTCTGCCCGGATACAAACATGGGCGACATCAGCAAGAAAAAAAGAGCTGCAGGCATTGTGCGAAATTTGCACGGAGCAACCATTATTTGATTTTCACCATGAAGCCCGCACCAATTCAACAAAACCCACATGCCACTCCTCCGTTTGTGCCATATGGCATCAGTTCTATATGTTGTGGCTGATGACATATGGCACAAACCTAGATAACGACATATGGCGGGTACTCAATGTTTACTACCTGCCATATGGCGTTATCTACGGAGTTCAAGGACATCCAAGAGCTCCACTTCCTATAAACATTTCACTCCTAGCGGAGTTGTGTGTGGCGCGCCATTGATTTCGACCGAATGGGCAGCCAGCGTGCAAAATTCAGGTTCTACAATGTGAATGAGGCACGCCATGCAACAGTTTCGTGAGGGCGGAGTTCTGAAAATTCAGCCTCGTGCAAATACGTCATAAGACACTTTCTTAATTACATCGCGCACTTGCCACGAGCCTCAAATCCGTTCAAACGGCGCCTTGCCGCGCCGGAAGACTTTCTGATAAAGAGCCCCTTTTTTGATTTCTTCGGTGAGCGTGGCAACTTTGGGATTGTGCTCTTTCTCGCGCTCATAGATCTCGCGCGCGAAAGCCCAGGTGACGCTCGCCATTGTCGCCAAAGTCGTGAACACCAGCACGATGAGCGTGCGCGGCGGTTTCTTTTTGCGTTCGGGAGGCACCGCGTGATCCAAAGACAGCACCACGGCCATGTCTTTTTGCTCGTCGATCTTGGCTTGCTCGTAAAGCGGCAGCAGGAATTCCACCATCCGGTTTTGGACCTGCAATTCGCGATAAAGCCGGACATAATCCAGGCCGAGCTCCGGCACGTCTTTGAACGGCACGAACAGATTCAGCGATTTGTCGCTGTACCAGTCCGGCGTGCCATATTTGATTTCGCGCAGCTTGCTATTAATCGCGCCCAACTGCAGTTGCAATTCTTCAGTTTTGGGATTGTTGGCGCCCAGGGCTGTCCGCGCGATACTCAATTCGATTTCCTTGGCCGCTTGCTCCGCCTTCAGCTCGGCCGCGCCTTTGATCGCGCTCTGGGTTTGTTCGGTCAAAGTATAAATGCCGTATCTTTGCTGGAAGGCTTTCATGCTGTCTTCCGCCGCTCTGAGATCCTCCAAATTTTTTTGATAACGCCGCTCGATGAATTCACGGTTGTTGCGCGCTTCCTGCGTGCCGAGCTGCACGCTCATTTCGTTGAGAATTTCGACGAAATAATTGGCCATATCTGCGGCGCGCTGGGGGTCTTTGTCGTAAACGGTAACGTTAATGTTGCCTTCGGTGGCGAAATCGAACTCGCAATTCTCGCGCAGTTCTTTAATGGTGCTCTCCAGTGAATTTTTGCGCGTTTCATAAACTTTGATGAGATCGAATTTTTGCGCCACGCGTTCCATGGCATTGCGGCTGTTCAAAATCGCGAGATAGCTATAAGCTTCTTGCGAAGAGCCGAATTTTACACCCATGCCCGGCAGATTGCGCAGCAGCGAAGAAAAACCGCCTTCCAGCATGCTCATCAAGCCGCCCGGCCGTTTGGGAGGCAGCACCGAGGCCGTGGCCGCGTACCAGTTAGGCATGAGCAAAGTGATGCCGGCAGTGATGATGCCGGTCAGCAAAATCACACCGAGAATGATTTTCCGGTGTTTGAACAAAATATAAAGATAGTCGAAAAAATTGCTCCGGTTCGGCTGGCCGTTGCTCGGTTCAGTCACATTCAAATTGCCATCCATATCAGCGATCTCATAAAGGTGTTCATAAAATTATTCGAATGTAGCGCCGGGGGCTGTTCCAGTCAAGCACATTCTACTCACTTAATCTTCATCAAATAAACCAACCGGTAATATGGCGGCAAATGGTTTTCGCCGTTGGCCGAAGCCCGTTGGCGGGTAAGGTTGAAGAGGTGTTCATGTTTTTCCGTTTTGAACCTCGCGCCCGTGGACGGGCCGTTGAAACGGGTAAAATTTTCCGCGTCTCTTTTCGCCACCACGCCGTCAATGTTCAAGCGCAGGTCATGCGTGTGTTGGCGGTTGCCGCCGGCATCGCCGACGTTTTCAAACGAAGAACCCAGCACGAAGCGGTCGCGCAAATCCGGCGTGCCGTTGCGGCCATCGCACAAGGCCTAGGTGTTGCGATCGATATTATAGTTCCGGCCGAAATAGGGAATGATCGCGCCGCGCGGAAGAAAATATGCCAGCATGCGGTCCACCGAATCTTGCAAAGACTCTTTGAGCGCTTTGACGATTTCAGCGTCGGCGCCGGCTTGGTCGCGGCGCATTTTCGTTTCCGTCACCAGCGAATCGATGGTTTCCTGCCCGATGTAGCGCCTCACTTCGTCCGTCGCTTCGCGCGTGATGCGGGTCACCACGTTATCATAGGTCGTGAATCCCAAAGCGCCGAGCAAGAACAGCAAAGTCGGCAGGGCCGTATTCAAAAATAAAACGGAAGCTTTCAGCTCGGCATAATCATCTCTCGGGTCTGACAAGGCGATGGAACGCGGACGGAATTTAAAGGCGATGAACGGAAAAATGATGGCCAGCAAAAACAACACGAACGCAATCCACAAGGCGGCGGACATGGGATGTTCCTCCCAACGTGTAAGGTTAGTGTGAAAGGTTATTAAGAATAATTTAAGGGCAGAATGATTTTCTGATCATGATTGCAACTTTTTAGCGGCGTATTTTAGCACCGTGAGCGCGCGATCGATTTCCGCGCTCATGGTTTTTCTTCCCACCGAAAAACGCACCGTGCCCATGGCATAGTCCGGCGGCACGCGCATGGCTTGCAAAACGTGGGAAATGACCACGGCCTCAGAATGGCACGCCGCACCGGCCGAGGCCACGATTTCGTTGCCGATTTCGCCTAACATCACCTGCGCTTGCAGATGGCGAAAACTCACGCTCAAAGTATTCGGCAAGACCTGCTCCGGGTGGCCGTTGCATTTCAAATCGAGATCGCTATTCTGCAAACCTGCGCGCAAACGATCGCGCATGATTTTCATGTGCGCCATGTTTTTTTGCAAATCGCGGTGCGCGATCTCGCAGGCCTTGCCGAACCCGGCGATTTCCAAAACGTTTTCCGTGCCGGCGCGGCGCTGCTGCTCTTGCCCGGCGCCGTGAATCAAAGGCTCTAGTTTGAGGCCGCGCTTCACGTATAAAGCGCCCACGCCGATCGGCGCATAAAGCTTGTGCCCGGCCAGCGAAAGCAGATCGATGCCGAGCTCCTCGACGCGCACCGGCACTTTGCCGGCCGATTGTGCGGCGTCGCAATGCACTGCCACGCCGGCCGTCTGCGCGATTTTCGAAATTTCAGCAATCGGCTGCAAGGTGCCGACTTCATTATTGGCGTGCATCACGCTAATGAGAATGGTGTCCGGCGTGAGCGCCTGTTGCACCGCCGCGATTTGCACGCGGCCAAATTCGTCGACCGGCACATAGGAAATGCGAAAGCCCTGTTGCTCCAAAAATTTGCAGGCTTCCAAAATGGCGGGATGCTCGATCGCGGAAGTGATGATATGATTGCCGCGGCCGCGGTTGGCCCAGGCAAATCCTTTCAGCGCAAAATTATTCGCCTCACTGCCGCTGCCGGTGAAAATAATCTCATCTGTGGCGCAACCGAGCAGATGCGCGGCTTGCCGCCGCGCCAAATCGAGGCCGCGCCGCGTATTTTGGCCGTACCAATGCGTGCTGCTGGGATTGCCGAAATACTTGGTCAAATAAGGCATCATAGCCTGCGCCACCTCCGGGTCAATCGGAGTGGTGGCGTTGTAATCGAGGTAGATGGGAATCATGAAATTGTCAGCGTTATTTTATTTTCCCGGCGCGAATTTCCGGCGGGCTTGCAAACGCGCAACTGCGCACACTCATTCCGCCCGCCACCGGCTGCCGCTCGCCCCGTCTTCAATGATGATTCCCGCCGTTTTCAAACCGTCGCGCAGCCGATCCGCCAGTTTGAAATTTTTTTCCGCGCGCAGCGCCTGGCGCAAATCGAGCAGAACTTTCATCACGGCTTCGAAGCGCATGTGGTCGACTTCCGCTGCGGTGCTTTCAAAAATGCCCAGGACGTCGTTCCATTCCTCCAGCAAATTTTTTGCTTGATCCAAACCGGCACGCTCCGGCGCCGAAAGAGTTTGCTTTTCGGTGCAACGATTCACTTCACGCACGAAATCGAAAATCACGGCCAGGCCCTGCGCCGTGTTGAAATCATCATCGAGCGCAGCGATGAATCCCGCGCGCGCTTCGGCCAGGGACTGAAGAAAGCTTTGCTGCCCGGGAGCCGCGGTTTCGGTTTTTTCGGCAAGCTTGCCTTCCGCTTCCAATTTGCGTTGCAAGGCTTGGCAAGCCACGTTCAAGCGCTCGCGTGCCTTGAGCGCATTTTGCAAAGCTTCCCAGGAGAAGTCGATCGGGCCGCGATAATGTTTGGTCAAGAAGAACAGGCGAATCGCCGTAGCGGGAAACTTCGCAAGAATGTCTCTCGCGGTTTTGAAATTGCCCAGCGACTTCGACATCTTTTCGCCGTCGATGTCGATGAAGCCGTTGTGCATCCAATATTTCACGAACGGTTTGCCGGTGGCCGCCTCGCTTTGTGCGATTTCATTTTCATGATGCGGAAAAATCAAATCCAGGCCGCCGGCATGAATGTCGAAGCTTTCGCCCAAATAAGTCATCGCCATGGCCGAACATTCGATATGCCAGCCGGGGCGGCCCCGGCCCCACGGACTTTCCCACCACGGCTCGCCGGGCTTCATTGCTTTCCACAAAACGAAATCCAACGGATTGTGTTTGTGCTCGTCCACTTCGACGCGATGGCCGGCGTGCAATTCTTCCAATTTCTTGCCGGACAATTTGGTATAGTTTTCAAATTTGGCCACGTCGAAGACGACATCTTCTCCGGCTTGATAGGCGAAGCCTTTTTCCAGCAAGGTGGTAATGAGCCGGATAATTTCGGTGATATGCTCCGTGGCTTTGGGGTACGCGTCCGCCGGACGAATGCCGAGTTTTTGCAAATCTTCAAAAAAAGCTTGCGTGTATTTTAAAGCCACTTCCTGCGCAGGCACGCCGAGCTCGTGAGCGCGAGTGATGATGCGATCGTCGATGTCGGTGAGATTCATGACGAAGCGCACTTGATAGCCGCGATATTGCAAATAGCGGCGAAAAACGTCGAACATCACGAACGGCCGCGCGTTGCCGATGTGAAAATAATCGTACACGGTCGGCCCGCACAGGTACATGCCCACTCGGCCGGGCGTGAGGGGAGCAAATTCTTCTTTTTGGCGCGTGAGGGTATTGTAGATCCTAAGGGGCATGGAGACAATCCTGAATATTAAAAAGTTGGTTAGAATTTAGTCGTCTGAAGTTCGGAGCGCAAAACTTTAGTTTTGCGATTTTTGACCCATCGTAATGCTAAAGCATTACACTCCGGCTCGAAGGGCTAAATTCCTACAAAAGTTGGATTAGTGAATGTGCAGCCGTGCGCGGACAAAGCGGACGTCGCGATTATTTTCAAGCTCCAAATCAGTGCCATTGAATTCGCGCATCAGCTTGCGCACGCGCGGGATGCCGCGGCCGCGGCTTTCGACCAATCCCATCGCCAGCAGGTAATTGGCGATCTTCTCATTGCGCGAGCGTATGACCCCGCCCGATAGAACTTTTTCAGGCGTTAGGGAATTAGGCAACTCGCCCGGGCTGGCCACTTCAATGCGGTCGCGAAAAATATCCACAAGAATTTTGCTTGCCGTGATGCCATAATCGCGGTGAACCACGGCATTAGCTATGACTTCGCGCAGGGCGCCCAGCGGCAGCAGAAAGCTATCCTCGCGCACGAGTGCGCTGAAATTTTCAAAACGATAAAGCTCACGAAAAGCAGCGACCGCACTATCAATTTGATCTGAAATCGTTCCGCCACAAGTTCTTGAGAAAAGAACGTCATCGCCGCGCGTCAGGCCGTTGCAAACGCTCAATTCCACGACGGCGAACGGAAGATATTGCTGGGGATTGAAGCCGAAGCAAAGCAAGCCATAGACCGTTGCGTGTGTTTCGCCGAACTGCCGGGTCAAGACTTCGCGATTGAGCAAGTCATTTTCCAAAGAAGGCTGAGGATCGGAAAAAACGTCGATTTGAAACCGGCTGAGATAATCTTTAAACTTCGTCGAATTGATATCTGCCAAGCCTGCGGGCGGCACAATTTGTTCTTCTTTAAGAATGGAACCAAAGATATTGAATAATTCTTGCTTTTCATGCGGACTTGGCTCCACCGAAGCAGAGCCCCGGCGCACATAAATTCGTTTTTGGTAAGTGATGGATTCTGGTCCACGATATTTCGTGATTTCAATCCAATGCAACCAATGTTGGCCAATTTGTGCATGCTTCAAAAATGCGGATATCGGGAAATTGAAACCGGTATGCAAAATATCTTTCAGTTTTTCAGCGAAAAGTATGGGAGCTTCAGCGACACCCGTGATTTGGCCCTCATTGCTTACGCCTATAATGACATACCACCCTGCGTGTTGGCCATCGCACAGACGGCAATTGCGATTTTGGATTTGAGTTCTCTCCATGCGTCGGCGACATATTCTTTAAATTCATTCTGTTCACTTTCGCCTGCGGCGAGTGCTTTTGTAATTTCCTCTGCTTCCATAACAATTCTCATCTCATTGTCTTCATGAGCATCTCTGCGCGGCTTGGATCAATCATATTTTGAATGTTGCCGTCTTTTTTAATCGCGGTACCGACGATCGCACCGTCGGCAATTTCCAGCATTTCTTTGGCATTGGCAAGATTTAATCCGCTGCCAATAATGATGGCGCGGGCGGGAGCGAGGTTTCGCACTTGGCGCAGAAACTCAAAGTCCACCGGTTTGCCGCTGCCCGTGCCGGAAACAATGATGGCGCTGCATTGCGCGCGCTCAAAATATTCTTCAATTTCCTGGGCGAGATCGCGCGCGACCAACGGCGCTGCATGTTTCACGCGCAGATCGGCGAAGATGACCACGTGTTCGGCCTGCAAATTTTTGCGCAAGCGCAGAAGATGATGCGCTTGCCCTTGAATCAAGCCTTGATCCGTGATCATCGCGCCGGTGAGCACGTTCACACGAATGAAAGAAAGCTGCGCCGTTGCGGCAATCGCCATGGCAGCGCAGGCATCGTTGCGCAATACGTTGACCCCCACCGGCAAGTTGGTATTGCTTTTAATGCGATCCGCAATAACCGCCATCGCCGCCACGGTTTCAGTGGGAACGGCCTCGGGAAAATAAGGAGAGTCGCCCAGATTCTCACAGAGAATCCCATCAAAGCCGCATTCTTCCAAAATTTTTGCTTCACGCTGCGCGTATGAAACGATCTGGTGAAAATCGCCGCGGCAATTCGGGCTGCCCGGCAATGCGGGCAAGTGCACCATGCCGATTAAAAACGGCTTTGCAGGAAAGATTTTTTCGAGCTCATTCTCTTGCATTTGCAGCGCCATCATTCCTCTATCATCTGTGCACGATGCCGGGGAAGATTCTTTCAGAATGACACGGAGGGCGGTGACCCTTATAAGATGACGCGCTATTCGACAATTTGAGCAATCGACTTGCGCACTCTTTCTTTGCCCAGCAAGGCCGCAATCGGCGGCAATTCCGGGCCGTGCAGCGCGCCGGTGAGCGCGATGCGAATCGGCATCCACAAATCCTTGCCCATCACGCCGGTTTCTTTGTTGACCGTTTTCATGATTTGGCGGAACGCTTCCGAGGTGAGCGTTTCATAATTGGGCAATTGCCGCAAGAAGGACCAGTACACTTTTTCTGCGGCCTCGGATTGGCTCATCGCAATCGCGGCGCCGTCGGTGAGATGAATGCGGTCGACAAAAAAGAAATGCGTTTTCTCGGCCACTTGTTCGAGATAGTCCAAATTGCTTTGCACGATCGCCAGCAACTGCTGGAGCGTTTCGCGGCCGGGCAGATCATATCCGGCTTTTTGCAAAAACGGTAAACAAGCTTCGAGCAATTCCTCCGGCGGCAATTGGCGAATGTAAACGCCGTTCATCCAATTGAGCTTGGTGACGTCGAACACCGCTGGCGATTTGTTCAAGCGCGCGAATGAAATTTCTTGAATCAATCTTTCCCGCGTGAGCACCTCTTCTCCGCTCGGCGAAGACCAGCTCAACAGGCTGAGAAAATTGACCAGCGCGTCGGGCAAGTAACCTTTATTGGCGAATTGATCCAATGAAGTCGCGCCGTGCCGTTTCGAAAGCCGGCTGCGATCTTCGCCCAGAATCATCGGAATGTGGCAAAACTGCGGCGTCTCCCAGCCCAGGGTTTCATACATCATCTTTTGCCGCGGGGTATTGGTGACGTGATCGTCGCCGCGAATCACGTGGGTGATGTGCATGAGATGATCGTCGATCACGGCGGCAAAATTGTACGTCGGCAACCCGAGCGCGCGCATGACCACGAAATCGCCAAAGTTATTTGGCGGGAAAGTCAATTCGCCGTGCACCAGATCCGTGAAACTCACGGCTTGGTTTGGCACGCGAAAGCGAATGGCAGAGGCCAGGCCCTGCCGGCGTTTTTCCTCTTGCTGCTCCGGCGTGAGCGCGCGGCATTTGCCGCTGTAATGCGGCTGCTCGCCTTTCTTCATGGCGCGCTCGCGCTCGGCTTCGAGTTCGGCGTCGGTGCAAAAACAATAATACCCATGGCCGGAGGCCAGCAATTGCCGGGCATATTTTTGATAGATTTCCAAACGCTCGGATTGGCGATAGGGGCCGAAGGACCCGCCGGCTTCCGGGCCTTCATCCCAATTCAGCTTCAGCCCGCGCAAATCTTCGAAAATGGATTTTTCCGACTCCTGCGTCGAGCGCTCAACGTCGGTGTCTTCGATGCGCAGAATGAAACTGCCGCCGCTATGGCGCGCGAACAGCCAGTTCAAAATCGCGGTGCGGGCGTTGCCAATATGCAAATGCCCCGTGGGGCTCGGGGCAAAACGAACACGAACAGAGTTGGACATGAAAATTCTTGACGGTGATTGAGGTTTACAGGCTGGGTTCACGGTAAGCTTCGTACTCGTCCGGTGTAAACGCGATGAAGCCGATAACTTTGGCCTGCTCCGATTTGCTCATATTTTTGCGTAATAAATTCCAAAGATGAGACTGCCGGTTGAAATCGTCCATGTCAATAAATTTTTCCGAAATAATGAAACCGCTCACACGGTCATCAGGATTGGTTTCAAACTGAATTTCATCTCTCTCAAAATGCTTGGAGAAAATTTCTCTTACTTTTTGTTCAATCGGTGCCATCGGTTGACTCCTATACGAATTACCTCTGCCGCCGCGTTATATAGTTTCAAGCTATTATACTTCAGGAGGTCCCCTTTGATCCCGCGCACTCGTCCAATCTTTTTGAGAAATGACTGCAAAGCATGCTTTGAGCGGAAGCGATAATCATTGCGCCACAATATGCCGACTACACCCATTGCAGAGTGAAGTCTATCGTGGTATAGCTCGCTGTGAACGTTGGCAAGGTCCGTGCTCTTCCACAGCAACCAAAGATCATGACGCTCATCGAAAGTGCGACGCTTCAACAGCCGAAACGCGCGGAGCATACATTCAACTGCCAAGCCGGAAATATACATTGAAACCACATTATAGCCATTTTTGTGCAAGAAATAAGCTTCTTGTATCCGTTCCAAAGAGGCCTTGTAATAATCTTCGCTCTGCCACCCCATGGCGGCCCTTTCTTAAAAGATGCAAAACTTATACTATTCAATCAACACCACTGCCTGCGCAGCGCCGCCTTCTTTGCGGCCGATGAATCCCAATTTTTCCGAAGTCGTGGCTTTGATCGAAATTTGTCCCGGATTGATTTTCAATGCGGCGGCGATATTTTCTTTCATCTGCAAAGCGTAGCCCATGACTTTCGGTGCCTCTAAGATGATGGTCGAATCCAAATTGACAATGCGATAATGATTTTGCTCCAACAGTGCAGCGATATGTTCCAACAACCGCAAGCTGGAGATGTTGGTGAATTTCGTTTCCGTGTCGGGAAAATGCTGGCCGAGATCGCCCAGATTTGCCGCGCCCAGCAGGGCATCGCCAATGGCATGGCATAACACGTCGGCATCGGAATGTCCCGCCAGGCCAAACTCGTGCGGAATGTTGACGCCGCCCAAAATCAGCGGGCGGCCGGGCACGAGCGGATGTACGTCATAACCGAGGCCCACGCGCATGTCGGTGAAATTAGATTTTAGGGCGATTCAAGCCGGCGAACGAACCTCACGCTGTCTCAGGAAAAAATCGGCCAGATCGAGATCGCTCGGGGTGGTGATTTTCAAATTGGAAGCTTCGCCTTCGACCCAGCATATGCGCCTGCCGCTGCGTTCCACCAGCGCCGCTTCATCCGTGCCCTGGATATTCTCGCTCTGTGCTTGTTGAAAGGCGCGTTGCAACACTTCGCTGCGAAAAGCCTGAGGCGTTTGCGCCAGCTTCAAACATTCGCGATCGAGCGTCGCGGTAATGATCTCGCCGGCAACTTGTTTGACCGTGTCCGGCAATGACAACGCGGGAATGCAACCATCATGTCGGGCGCAAGCCGCTATTACTTTTTCCAACAGGAGCAGCGAAAACAAGGGGCGAACGGCGTCATGCACGACCACGATATCTTTGGGCTTCAGCGCCAATGCTTGCCAACCTGCCCAAACGGAATCCTGCCGGCGTTCGCCTCCGGAAACCACAGCCGCACATTTCTTGAATTGAAACCGCGCGACGATTTCCCGGCTGAGGTAATTTTTCCAGGCCGGCGCAGCGACGACGACGATTTTCTCAATCAACGCAGACTGTTCGAAACGTTGCAACGTGTGCGCGATAACCGGCCGGTCGTGCAGCAGCAAAAATTGCTTGGGCGTTTCGCCGCCGAAGCGCGTGCCTTGCCCGGCGGCTACGACGATCGCATAATTTGCCACGTTTGCTCTGCGCCTCTCGTTTCAAGTTCGATCAACAAATCAAAAGAATTATGGAAATCATTCTGCTTTCACAGTAAATTGCAAAAGTAGAAACGTTCACACTTTTATCCGTTATGCCGCCATGGGAGAAACTTGATATTCGATCCTGCCGGGCACTGCGACCCGTCTTGAAGCATCCAAAATTTCCAATGATACCAAATTGCCAGCAACATCGTAGTCCAAAATTACACCAGGCTTGTCCTCATCGCTTTCGGCCACAGTGGTATCGGCGAAGATGATAGTCAGGGTATCCGTATCGCGGCCATAAACGACTTTCATGGCATCTCCTTAAAAGTTCGTGCCGCCATGATGATAGCTTCTCAACAATTCTCAGCAATGATTGCAGCTTACAAAATCAGCATGGCATCGCCATAACTGAAGAAGCGCCATTTTTCTTTAATGGCGCGGCGATAGGCTTTCATCACAAATTCGCGGCCGGCGAAGGCCGTGACCATCATGATCATCGTCGAAGTCGGCATGTGAAAATTGGTGAGCAGCCGGTCGACGATTTTAAAATCATATTGCGGGAAAATGAACTTGTCGGTCCAGCCCCGGCCGGGCTTCACCCAACCCTCGCTGGTCACTTCGGTTTCGAGCGCGCGCACGACGCTGGTGCCGACCGCAATCACTTTGCCGCCTTTCTTCATCGTGTCATTGATGGCCTGCGCCGATTCGATCGAGATTTCAAAATATTCCGAGTCCATTTTATGCCGGCTCAAATCTTCGACGATCACCGGGCGAAAGCTGCCCAGGCCGAGGTGCAAAACGACGGGCACAATTTTTACGCCCTTTTTTTGGAGGCGGCGCAGCGTGTCTTTGGTAAAATGCAGCCCGGCCGTGGGCGCAGCCACCGCGCCGCGCACGCGCGCGTATACGGTTTGATAGCGCTCTTTGTCCATCGCCACCGGCTCGCGCTTGACGTAGGGCGGCAGCGGCGACTGGCCGAGCTTTTCCACGATTTCAAAAAAGTCGCCGTTGAAATTGAACCGCACGACGCGCCCGCCGGAAACGGTGTTGTCGATCACGTCGCAGGCCAAATCGCGGCCCACGGACAGGCGGTTGCCGACCCTGACTTTCCGTGCCGGACGAACCAGCACTTCCCACAAACCGTTCTCCAGTTGGCGCAACAAAAAAATCTCGACGTGCGCTTCGGTTTTGTCCTTCGTGCCCATCAAGCGCGCCGGGAAAACTTTGGTCTCGTTGACGACCAGACAATCGTCGGGCTCGACATAATGAACGAAGTCGGTAAATTTTTTCTCTTCGATCGCCTGAGTTTTGCGATCGAGCACCATCAAGCGTGATTGGTCGCGCTTCTTCGCCGGATACTGCGCGATCAGTTTTTCCGGTATGTTGAATTTGAAATCTGATAACTTCATCGCATCCGTTTCATTTTGATTTTGATGAACCGCTTACTTCTCCTCAAAGGCCGTTCCCTGCGGGACGGCCGGACTACAACAATTCTTGTTGCAAAGTTGAAGGGCTTTTACGGGCATAGCCCAGGTGTTGATACGCACGCGCCGTGGCCACGCGGCCGCGCGGCGTGCGCTTGAGAAATCCTTCTTGAATGAGAAAAGGCTCGTAGATTTCCTCCAGCGTGCCCGCTTCTTCGCCGATTGCAATCGCCAGCGTGTTGACGCCGGCCGGCCCGCCTTCGAATTTTTCAATTAAGCTCGCGAGCAAGCGTTTGTCCATTTCATCGAGCCCGAGCTCGTCAACGTCCAGCTTGGCCAGGGAAACGCGCGCGAGCTCGAGATCGACAGCGCCGTTGCCGCGAATTTGCGCAAAGTCGCGCACACGGCGCAACAGGCGATTGGCGACGCGCGGCGTGCCACGCGCGCGCCGGGAAATTTCCAGTGCCGCGCCGGGTTCGATGCGCATTTGCAAAATCCGGGCGGAGCGCTCGACGATCGTGCACAAATGCTCGGCCGGATAATAATCGAGCCGCATGACCACGCCGAAGCGCGCGCGCATGGGCGCAGTTAAAAGCCCGGCGCGCGTGGTCGCGCCCACCAACGTGAATCGCGGCAGGTGCAGTTGAATCGAGCGTGCGTTTGCGCCTTTATCGATAATGATGTCGAGCTTGAAATCCTCCATTGCCGGATAGAGATATTCCTCCACCACGTGATTGAGGCGATGAATTTCATCGATGAACAACACGTCGCCTTCGCCGAGATTGGTTAATAATCCCGCGAGATCGCCGGCTTTTTCCAACACCGGCCCGGAAGTGATTTTAATGCCCTTGCCCATTTCGCCGGCAATGATATGCGCGAGCGTGGTTTTGCCCAACCCCGGCGGACCATAAAGCAACACGTGATCCAACGCTTCGCTGCGGCCGCGTGCGGCTTGAATGAAGACGTGCAAATTTTCTTTGAGCTTGTCCTGGCCGATGAAATCCGCCAGCAGCGCGGGCCGCAAATGCGCATCAAAATCGCGCTCGCCCGCTTCCGCCTCCGGTGCGGTGGTGCGTGCGGTTTTAATTTGCGGCGTAACGTCATTCATGGATATTGGCCGTGAGTCGAAGTTGGGGCAATTTTAACCAATTTCTAATCCCTTTTCAAGGTTTTAAACCTTGAAAAGGGTGGCTCACAAATACCGCAGCGTTTGTTTGATCAAATCCTCAATCGGCAGATCGCCGTTTTCCGCCAAAGCTTGCCGCATAGCCTTTTCCGCGTTGGCGCGCGGATAGCCGAGCGAGAGCAGCGCCATCAAAGCTTCTTCGCTGGTGCGCCCCATTCCGGCCGCAGCACCGGTTTTTTCCGTTTCTGCCAGCAAGGGCGTAATGCGATCGCGCAGCTCCATCACCAATCTTTCCGCAGTTTTTTTTCCAACACCGGGAATGGCGGTGAGCGCGGCGGCCGCATTTTGCTGGATGTATTGGCAGAAGGTGGCCACTTCGCAGCCGCTCAAAATGCTTTGCGCCAATTTCGGCCCCACGCCGTTCACGCCTAACAGAAGCTGAAAGAGCTGCTTTTCCTTGGGCGTGGCGAATCCGAATAATTGCAGCACCTCTTCGCGCACGTGCAAATGTGTGAGCAGCGTGAGGTCTTCGCCCACCCGGCCGGCCTTCTCGAAAGTAGAAAGCGGAATCGCGACTTCGTATCCGACGCCGTGGACGTCCAGCAAAACGCGGGTGGGAGATTTATCGAGCAATTTGCCGTGCAGTTGCGCAATCATGCGGCGAGGATTTATGCCGATAATGACCGGATGCTGTTTGTTTAAACAGCGCCGGCTGAATGACAATAATGACAATAATTCGGCGTGCGATTACTTCGCATTCGCCTTGGTGCGATGCGCGTGGCAAATCGCCAGCGCCAGGGCATCTGCAAGATCGTGCGGCTCGGGCTTCTCCGGCAAATTCAAAATCGCTTGCACCATGCGCTGTATTTGCAGTTTGGAAGCCGCGCCGTTTCCCGCCACCGAAAGTTTCACTTCGCGCGGCGTGTATTCCCGCACCGGCACACCGGCGCGTGCCGCGGCCAACAGCAGCACGCCGCGCGCATGTCCGAGCTTCAACGCCACTTGCGCGTTGCGGCAGTAAATCAATTTTTCCACCACGATCACCGCCGGCCGGCAGGAGGAAATAAAAGCGCTGGCTTCAGTATAAATGTAATCGAGGCGCGCAGGCAGGACTTTCGCAACCGGCGGTGAAATTTTTTTGGTTTCGATAAAAACACAGCGACCGGACTCGGCCCGCACCACGCCAAGGCCGGTCACGACCAGCCCGGGGTCTACGCCCAAAATGCGATATTCTGCGTTCGTCGCGGTCACGCCGTCAATTGGATTATCACTTCGTCATCGATATCGAAGTTTGTATACACGTGCTGCACGTCGTCGTGATCTTCAATGGCGTCCATGAAACGCAGCACTTGTGAGGCGTCTTTGCCTTCGACCATCACCATGTTTTTGGGATACATGCCAATTTCGGATTTTTCGATCTTGAGGCCTTTCTTTTCCAGCGCGGTTTTCACCGCCTCAAAATCGGCGGGCGCGGATAAAATATCCGCAGACTCCGGATCGTACTTCAAATCTTCTGCGCCGCATTCCAGCACGATTTCCAGCAGCTCGTCTTCGCTTTTGCCGGCTGCGGCAATCGTGAAAATGCCCTTCTTTTCGAACAGCCATGAGACCGCGCCGCTTTCCGCCATATTGCCGCCGTGTTTGGAAAAAATATGCCGGATATCCGCAACCGAACGATTTTTATTGTCGGTCACCACGTCGATGATCAACGCGATGCCGCCCGGGCCATAACCTTCGTAAGTCGCTTCTTCATAATTTATGCCCTCCAGCTCGCCGATGCCTTTTTTGATGGCACGATCGATATTGCTGGCCGGCATGTTTGCGCCTTTGGCGTCTTGAATGGCTTTGCGCAAACGCGGATTGGCGTTTTCATCGCCGCCGCTCATGCGCGCAGCCATGGTTATTTCTTTAATGATGCGCGTGAATGCACGTCCACGAATGGCGTCTTGCTTCGCTTTGACGTGTTTGACCTTCGCCCATCTATTATGGCCAGACATACATCCTCTTAAGGTTTTGTTCCCAATAACAAACTCGTTGTCATCCCGAAGAAACTTTTTAAGCAGCGCCGATTAAATAACTTTCCCATTTGCGTCGGGCTGTCATTCCCGCAGTCTTTAAGCGGGAATCCATTTTACGCCGTCTGGATGCCCGATTAAAGCGCTCGGGCATGACAGATCAAATGAGTAAGTTATTTAATCGGCATTCCTAATCAGTGAATAAGGTCATGATGCTTTAAAAAGTCCTTACAACATGACAGGTTATTTGGAAGTGTGTCTATTATTTGCTTCTGAAATTAAGCGCCGCAAGTAACCGGCAAAGTTAATAAAAATCAGGCCGGATTCCAATTGAAAATTTACGCAGAGACGGCGTTTGGCATGATTTTTACGCATTCTTCATTTGCCCGTTCCTCCCTGCTCTGCGAATTCGTAAGCACGCACTTTAATATTGGTTCTCACCACCCAGGAATTGGTGTACCCTTTTCCATCAGCCAGCGTTTGCAAACGCTCGGCATCAGCGCGATTCAAAAATTTGCCGGCGCGCACTTTGTAATAAGGCGCGTCGTAATCAATCTCGGCGTCAATATTCAAATCAAAAATCGCGCTGCGCATGGCTTCCCGCGCTTGGGGGCCGTTTTCGGTTTGCAAGAGTTGCAATTGATAACCCGGCACCCTGACCCACGCGGTATCGCGCGCAGCCGTATCCGCAGGCACGGGCAAACCCGATTGCGATTGTACCATGGGCGAAGCCGTTTTCAGCGGAACGGTGAACGTAATTTCTTTCAGCGTCGCCGGATCGAAAGATTCTTCATATTTCGTTTGCGGCGCTATCGCCGCCGATCGGCGTGGCGGTGAAACCTCGGGATCTTTTTCCGTGCGCTTGCTCGTTTTCGCGCCCGAGGCACAACCCAATACGAACAATAAAATCGGCAAAGCATGGCAGGCTTTTTTTATGAAACGGAAAACATTCTTCATCGCAAGGGCCTTATGTTGGTACCTGAATTTTGCACCAAAGTCGCCCTTTTCGTTGCTAGTATTCCGAATCGGGCGTACGTCTTCATCGACATCGTCAGTTCATGCACTTCGAGAGATGTCCACATGCTTCAACGCAAGGTCAATTCACAGATGAAAGGCCGCGGGCGCGGATCCGGCGCTCGTTTTTTGAATTTTTTTGCGTTTTATTTTTTTTGATACCGCTTCGTGCAAAAAAT
>Ga0247727_10004437_pt1 | contig 29759 bp, 24 predicted proteins | sample WisWelCaveWW1625_FD_202498 | JGI IMG/M metagenome (GOLD analysis project Ga0247727, IMG submission 202498) | Biofilm microbial communities from Wishing Well Cave, Virginia, United States - WW16-25 | ecosystem: Environmental > Aquatic > Deep subsurface > Groundwater > Cave microbial mat | place...
CTGTCACTCTTTCTGAATGATTTCTACCGGCAGAAGGGAGTCGAGTTGTTGCCGGAAGAATTTGTGGCCGGTCTGGAATCGGGCAAAGATCGCATTACATTGAAAACTCGCAGCGGCCAAGTGATTCAAGCTGACAGCGTCGTGGCGGGAATCGGCATCACACCGAACGTTGAACTGGCCAAAGCCGCAGAGCTTGAAGTGGGAAACGGAATCCTGGTGGATGAATTTCTGCGAACGAAACATCCTGATATCTATGCAGCAGGAGACGTCGCCGCTTTCTACAATCCTGCCCTGGAGAAGCTCATCCGCGTGGAACACGAGGACAATGCCAACACCATGGGCCGCATGGCTGGACAAGCCATGGCTGGTGAGCCTGCCGCTTATCATCATCTCCCGTTCTTTTACTCAGATCTTTTTGAGCTGGGTTATGAAGCTGTTGGAGAATTGGATTCGCGAATGGATATGGTAGCCGATTGGAAAGAACCAAACCGCGAGGGCGTCGTTTACTATTTGCGGAATGGCCGCGTGCGGGGCGTGCTGTTGTGGAACGTCTGGGGACAAGTGGATGCGGCCCGGCGTCTGATCGCCGAACCCGGCCCGTTCCGTCCCGAAAATCTCAAAGGGCGGTTGCCGGAAAAGCATTGAAAGAATTTACTTGGAATAGAATAATGAAATATCCGGAAGAAACGATGTCCTTGCATCAAAATCTTGAAGAGCGAAACTCGCGCGCAGCAATGGAAAAGCACCGTCGCCACGTTTCGACTGAGGAGATGCGAAAATTCGAAGCCTACGCGGCCGAAATCTTCACGGCGTTTGGATTGGATCTGAGCACGCCGGCCACCAAGGAAACGCCGCAGCGTTTTGTTCGCGCCTTGTTTGACGTCACCGCCGGCTATGATGGCGATCCCAAATTGCTCAAGGCTTTCGAAACCGAATGCCGAGGCGGATCGGACTGCCGTATCAGCCAGGTGATCGAGGGGCCGATTCGTTTTTTTGCTCTCTGCGAGCACCACGCGCTGCCGTTTTATGGGCATGCCTATTTGGGATACATCGCCAATGAGCGCATCATCGGCATTTCCAAGCTCACGCGACTCGTGCGTCTGTTTGCGAAGCGCTTTGCCGTGCAAGAACGGATCGGGCAGCAGATCGCGGACGCCCTGCTGGCTATGCTCCAGCCGCATGGCGTGGCGGTGTATTTGGAGGCGCATCACCTCTGCACTGAAATGCGGGGAGTTCAAGAAACCTCGCCACTCACCCGCACGACATTCTGGCGCGGCGAGTACGAGAAGAATCCCGATCTGCGCGCCGAGTTCTTTACAGCCTGTGGGTTGCAAAGATGAAAGGCCCTGACCATGTCACGCATCTATTATCTTCCTGATGAGAGAGAAGTAGAAACGGCCGAGGCCGAAACCATTCTCCAAGCCTCATTACGCGCCGGTATTCCACATGCGCATGCCTGTGGCGGAAAGGCGCGATGCCCCACTTGCCGCGTCATCATTTTGGCAGGCCTGGAGCATTGTAACCCGCGCAATGTGAAAGAGAAAAAGCTCGCCGAGCGACTCCATTTCGGTCCGGAGATTCGCCTGGCTTGCCAAACCAAAGTCAGCGGCAACGGCAAACTGCGACGGCCGGTGCTGGATGAGATCGATGTGGAATTGACGAGTCAAATCAAGGCCGGCACGATGCCCATCTCTGTAGGTGAAGAAAAGCAGATCGCCATCTTATTTGCGGACATCAGCGGGTACACTTCGTTTTGTGAAGCCCTGCCGCCGTATGATGTTATCCACGTCTTGAGCCGTTACTTCTATCTCATGGGCAAAGTGATTACGCGCCATGGCGGCTACATCAGCGACTATATCGGGGATGGGATCATGGCTTTGTTTGGCATCGAGAATCCTGCCGAAGCAGCGTTACGAGCTGTCAAGGCTGGAGTCGAAATGCTCGCGGCGGTTGAGAAGCTCAACCCCTATTTGGAGGCGATGTTCAAAAAGAGCTTTCACATCCGGCTCGGCGTGCATTATGGCGAAGTGGTCGTAGGAACTATTGGCGTCGCCAATATGAAAAAGATGGCAGCGATCGGCGATGCGGTGAACTTCGCCAGCCGCATCGAGGCGGCGAACAAAGAATTGGGCACCAGGTTTCTTATTTCGGAAGATACTTACAATGAAGTGCGAGACCACGTTCGCGTCAACCGTTGTTGTATTCACGTCACGCTGCGGGGCAAAAGCGGCGAATACGTCCTGTATGAAGTCATCGGGGTGAGCGGGCCAAACGCTTAAGCGGCAATCAAACAGAAATGAGGAACTTCGTTCGTGATCACATTGAGGCGATAGAAAAGATCTTCGCGGTCGTGATAGTTATTGTGGAGTAAACTCTAAGCAGAATCGCGCAATTTTGCTGGCCGGTTTACAAGGTTAGACCGAGCGAGGTCACGATAAAGCCGTTGGTCTTTGAAGATTTTGCCGCATCATTCGTGGGATAAATGCCATCCTTGCTCGACAGCAGACGCATTTCAATACGCCAGAGGACATTCGGCGCGACATTGACGTCCGCGGTGATCGATCCGCCAAAAGTTTGGAAGCCGTCCGGTGTGCCGGTTTTCACAATCACCTGATCTTTGTCACCGTAATATTCGACTCGGCCGGTAAGCGCGAGCGAAGGCGTGACTTGAAACCTTCCCAAAATCATCGCGTCATACCACTTCGAATTTCCAGCGCCATTCGCCTTTTCTTCCAAACCATAATCAAACATGCCGGCGATTTGAAATGACGGACTCAGTGAAAATTTCAAAACCACATCGTTGAAAAATCGCGTGCGCGAGGCCAGCGCGTCACTCTGCTCGTTGCCGATGAAATTGTTATAGGTCAAAGAAATTTTTCCCGAAGGCATGAATGCCGCTTGCAGACCGAGCGCTTTGTTGTTATTGTTTTCAGCGATGTTTTGCCAGCCATTCAAAAAATGAAGTTGTAGCGCGAATTTAGGCGAAGCTTGCAACGTCGCTTTCACGCCACTTTGATAATACGGCGAATAGTCGCTGCACAGCGAGCGCGTGTACGTCCAGTTGTCGCACGAAATCCATGACTCCAATCCAATGTGCGATAAATAAATGCCGGCATCGATCCACAGATTGTCGGCGAGACGGAATCCAGCGACCGCCTCTTGAATCAATTGCGCCAGCTCGCGATTGTTCACTTCCGCAGCATAGTTGAGATTCACCGAAGTTCCAGTCTGCAAAGCGAAGCGCCCGCGCACTCGTTCGCCGGAAATCCTGGCTTCGACGAATGCCAGATTGATGTTGAATTCATTGTGCCGCGCCGGCTGCGTTGTGTAAGCGCGATCGCGGGTAATTGGCCGCTCGAAATCGTAAGCGTAATAGGCGTCAAAAAAAACGCCGAAAGTAATCTTGGCAGACGCGGCGGTCTGCGCCAACAACAAAGTGGAATGCGCTATGCTCAGCAGGAGTCCATAAAACAATCTGGAGGCAAAACGAAGCATATAAATGTTCCATCCTTTCCGTAAATTCATTGCAATGATTTCGATCAGAAAATCTTCTTATGCTGCGCCCCATAAACTCAGAATGAATGCGACCAGAAAGAGCGCCACATAAATAATGACAAGAATAGCCATTGCCGCGAACAGCAAAAGCGCAACCAGCATCGCGGCGTCAGCTAATGAGTGAAACCAGCTTGCCATAAGCTCTCGCAATTTCCCGACGAAATGAGGTCGGGGTTTCTCATCGGGAAAACGAAAAGCTCGAGGCTGATCAACAAAAGCAATCATTGGAATGTCAGCCAATTTGTTACAGCGCCTCCAACGCCAAATTCAATTTCAACACATTCACGCGCGGCTCGCCGAGAAATCCTAATTGCCGGTCTTCAATATGCTTTTCGACCAGTTGCCGCACAATTGATTCTTCCACATTGCGCGCGCGTGCGACGCGCGGCACTTGATACAATGCCGCCGCCGGACTGATGTGCGGATCGAGTCCGCTTCCCGAGGCCGTCACCAAATCAACCGGAATAGGTTGCACATTGCTCGAATCAGCTTGCCGTAACGCTTGCACGCGCGCTTGCACGGCGTTCAATAATGCCGGATTGGTTGGCCCGAGATTGGAGCCAGACGAAGCCGCGGCATTATATGGAAACGGCCCCGTTGCCGACAAGCGACTCCAAAAATATTTCGAATCATCAAATGGTTGTCCGATCAGCTCGGAGCCGGCGAGCTTGCCATCTTGATAAAGCAAGCTGCCGTTCGCTTGTTTTGAAAAAAAGAGTTGCGCTATACCCGTGACGAGCAGCGGGTATGCCACGCCGGTGATGAGAGTCAATACGAGCAGCATGAGTAGAGCAGGTTTGAGGAGAGTTCGCATGGTATTTTATCCTTGTTAAAATATATAATGTTTCAAGATTGATTTGTAACGCCCCCTTTTGAAATGTCATTCTGGAAGCCTGCCCTGCCGCAGGCCAGGGAATCTTTTTTAGCATTGGGAAAAACTTCGAGAATAGCGAGCTTGCTTTATACGTAAAAAGATTCCTACGGAATGACAGCGTCGAAGTGAACGTTACAAATCGCCCCTCAACGCCTTTCGCTCTTCACCCTTCGACCATCACGCCAGCCCCAACGCCACCAGAATCAAGTCGATCACTTTGATTCCGACGAACGGGATAATCAAACCGCCCAAACCATAGATCAACAAATTATTTCGCAAAACCGTTGCCGCGCCCACCGGCCGATACTTGATGCCGCGCAGCGCCAGCGGAATGAGAAAGATGATGATCAGCGCATTGAAGATCACCGCCGAAAGAATGGCGCTGGCTGGCGTTGCCAGTTTCATGAGATTGAGCGCTTGCAGCGCTGGATACGTGGTCACGAACGCCGCCGGAATGATCGCGAAATATTTCGCGACGTCGTTAGCGATACTGAACGTCGTGAGCGCGCCGCGTGTCATCAGCAATTGTTTGCCGATCTCGACGATCTCGATGAGCTTGGTCGGGTTCGAATCGAGATCGACCATGTTGCCCGCTTCTTTCGCGGCTTGCGTGCCGGTGTTCATCGCAACTGCAACATCGGCTTGTGCGAGGGCGGGCGCATCGTTCGTGCCGTCGCCCGTCATCGCCACCAATCGCCCGCCGGCCTGATGTTCGCGTATGAGCTTCAACTTCGCTTCGGGCGTGGCTTGCGCGAGAAAATCATCGACGCCGGCTTCCGCAGCAATGCTCGCGGCAGTCAGTGGATTGTCGCCGGTGATCATAATCGTCTTGATGCCCATTTTGCGCAATTCAGCAAAGCGCTCTTTGATCCCGCGTTTCACGACGTCTTTCAATTCAATCACGCCGAGCACTTTCGCGCCGTCGGCAACGACCAGCGGCGTGCCGCCATTTTTCGCGATCGACTCCACCGTGGTTTTCACTTCCGTCGGAAATTTCCCGCCGCGACTTTGTACGTACTCTTCAATCGCTTCGGCTGCGCCTTTGCGAATTTGACGGCCATCGAGATTCACGCCGCTCATGCGGGTTTGCGCTGTGAACGGCACGAACGTCGCGCCGAGCGCATGAAGGTTGCGGCCGCGCAGGCGATACTTTTCTTTTGCCAACACGATGATGGAGCGGCCCTCGGGTGTTTCATCGGAAAGCGAGGAGAGTTGCGCAGCATCAGCCAATGCTTCTGCGCCAATGCCATTCGCCGGAATAAACGACGTTGCTTGACGATTGCCGAGTGTGATCGTTCCGGTTTTGTCGAGCAGCAACACATCGACATCACCGGCGGCTTCAACAGCGCGACCCGACATTGCAATCACATTCGCTTGAATCATGCGATCCATGCCGGCGATGCCAATGGCGGAGAGCAATCCTCCAATCGTCGTGGGAATGAGGCAAACGAGCAAAGCCACGAGCACCGTCACCGTGATCGGCGAGCCTTGTCCGGCTGTTTCCACGCTGTAAATCGAGAACGGCAGCAAGGTCACGGTTGCCAAAAGAAAGATGATTGTCAGCGCGGCGAGCAAAATGTTGAGCGCAATCTCGTTCGGCGTTTTCTGGCGTTTCGCGCCTTCGACCATCGCAATCATGCGGTCGAGAAAAGTCTCGCCGGGATTGGTCGAAATGCGCACCACCAACCAATCCGACAAAACTTTGGTGCCGCCGGTGACGGCGCTGCGATCGCCGCCGCTTTCGCGAATCACGGGCGCGCTCTCGCCGGTAATGGCGCTTTCGTCAACTGAAGCGATGCCTTCGATGACTTCGCCGTCGCCGGGAATGAAATCACCGGCTTCGACTAAAACGACGTCGCCTTTTCTCAACGTGGCTGCGGATACAGCAGTGTGCTCCGCACCGTATTCGGGACGCGCAAGCTTTTTCGCGTGGGTGTCGCGCCGCGCGCGTCGCAGCGATTCTGCTTGCGCTTTGCCGCGACCTTCGGCCATGGCTTCCGCGAAGTTCGCAAACAGCACCGTGAACCACAGCCACAATGAAATGGCCAGAATGAACCCCGCCGGCGCTTCGCCTTGACCGACCAATGCTTGCGCGAACAACACCGTCGTCAGCACGCTGCCAATGAGCACGACGAACATCACCGGATTGCGAATTTGCACATGCGGATCAAGCTTGCGGAATGAAACGATGATCGCCTGTCGCACGATAGGCGGATCGAATAATGGGCGAGTTTTGGGTTTGTCGGACATGGGTTTGATTTTCCTTTCAATATGGAACGCATAGAGCAAAGCGCGTAGCGCATGGCGAACAACGCTATGCGCCAAGCCCTCTGCGCTATGCTCCCATCATCAAGTGCTCCACAATCGGCCCAAGCGCCAGCGCGGGAATGAATGTGAGCGCGCCGACGATGATCACGACGCCGATGAGCAAGACGATGAACAACGCGTTGTGCGTCGGCAAAGTGCCGGGACCCGCAGGAACGATCTTTTTGCGCGCCAATGAACCGGCAATAGCCAGCGTCGGAATTGCCAGCCAGTAACGCGCGAACAGCATCGCCAAGCCGCCGGTGAGATTGTAAAACGGATTGTTCGCGCCCAAGCCGGCGAAGGCGCTGCCGTTGTTGTTGTTGCCTTGCGAAGAGAATGCGTAGAGCACTTCGCTAAAGCCATGCACGCCGGGATTGAAGATGGTCGCTTTGCCCGCTTCAGTCACCACGGCGAGCGCGGTGAAGCCGAGCACAACGATCGGCGGAATGAGAATAACGAGCGAAGCCATCTTCATTTCATACGCTTCGATTTTCTTGCCCAAATATTCCGGCGTGCGGCCAACCATCAAGCCAGCCACAAACACGGCGATAATGGCGAACACCAACATGCCGTAGAGGCCAGAGCCGACGCCACCATAAATCACTTCACCAAGTTGCATGAGCCACATCGGCACGAGTCCACCGAGCGGCGTGTAGGAATCGTGCATCGCATTGACTGAGCCATTCGAGGCCGCGGTTGTTACAGCGGCCCACAACGCAGAGTTTGTGATACCGAAGCGCACTTCTTTGCCTTCCATATTGCCGCCGGCTTGCAACGCGCCGGCATTTTGATCAATGCCCATCTTCGTGAAAGCGGGATTGCCACCTTGCTCCGCCCAAATGCACAGCGCGATCATCGCCACAAAAATAATTGTCATCGCCGCCAATATCGCCCAGCCCTGCCGCGTGTCACCGACCATCTTGCCAAAAGTGTAACACAGCGCTGCTGGAATCAGCAGAATCGCCAGCATCTCTAAAAAGTTGGAGAGCGGCGTTGCGTTCTCGAATGGGTGCGCGGAGTTGACGTTGAAGAATCCGCCGCCGTTGGTGCCAAGCTGTTTGATCGCGACTTGCGAAGCGGCCGGCCCCATCGGCAGCACTTGCTCGGTAACCGCATTGCCATTGGCATCAACCGTGGGCTGCAACAGCGGTACGCTTTGATACGCGCTGAAATTTTGAATCACGCCTAGTGAGACTTGAATCAACGCCAATGTGATCGCCAGTGGCAGCAAGATGTAAAGCGTGCTGCGCACGAGATCGACCCAGAAGTTGCCGATGGTCTGCGCGGATTTGCGCGCGAGACCGCGAATGAGCGCCACCAGCGTTGCCATGCCCGCAGCCGCCGAAACGAAATTTTGCACGGTGAGGGCGAGCATTTGCGTCAAGTAGCTCATCGTGGTTTCGCCGCCATAGCCTTGCCAGTTTGTATTGCTCGCAAAACTGATCGCGGTATTGAAAGAAGAATCGGGCGTGATCGCGCCGAAACCTTGCGGATTGAGCGGCAGCAAATGTTGCAAACGTTGCAGCGCATAAACCACGAGCAAGCCGGCGAAATTGAACAACAACATCACCAGCGCATAGGTTTTCCAATTCATCTCCTCGTCGCTGCGCACGCCGCACACGCGATAGATCAAGCGCTCGAAGGGACCGAGCACGCGATCAAGCCCAAAAGCTTTGCCTTCGTACACGCGCGCCATGTACGATCCCAGCGGCTTGGCCAGCGCGATCAGCACAACGACGTAAAATGCGATTTGGAGATAGCCATTCAGTGTCATGAAAACTTCTCCGGTTTCAAAAGTGCGATAAACAAATAAACCAACAATGCCAACGCGATGATGCCGCTGATGAGATAGAGCCAGTTCATGATAATCTCCGTTTATTTCTGCAGCCGCTCACAAAATATGACCAGCCCCCAACTGAGGGCCAGAAAGAGCAGCACGACGCCAAGATAAAAAATGTCCATAATGCTTTCCTGTTCTCGCGAGGTTCGAGCAATGAATAAAAACCGATTAACGCGATGAAAACGAATTATCAATACTGCCGTTAAAGAAATTAAACAAAAAAATATATGGAAGTTCTCAAAAGAACGGCGGGAAATATAAAAAAAGTATTAAAATTCCATTCGAGGGCGATCGGACGGGTGAGCGGAAGTGTTTTATGAGAGGACGTTTTCGGAGCGATAATACAGATAGAGAAAACCACCGGCAGCCGCGCCGAGCAGATGCCACAGCGCATGGCCTTGCAGCCAACTGTTGGGATTGCAGATTATTTTCGTAATGTCGAGCGTCCAAATGATAAAAGCGAGAATTAGAGTCCCCCACGCGGCTTTGAGGAAAAAATTGTTGATGAGAAGCTTTCGAGTTTTGCGCAGGCGATATTCCGGCCACAACGCGGCAAAAATGACGGCACCAAAAATATACCGCCGCAGCGCCGGATAGGTGACGAGTAAAAAAGCAAGCAGTGCGTTAATCACAAGATAGGCGATAACAAAATTTCTACCGCGAAACGTTTTGTAGCGGGAAATATTATACAGCATGATAAAACTCGCGATGAGATACATGCCCATCACATCGAAGAACTGCCCGACAAAAGTCAGCGAGGCATGATAAAACGCGCTGCTCAGACCGGTGATGATCAACGCTGCGCCGAACAGCACAGGATACGCGCGTTGGCTCGTCAGCAGATTTCGTTTTAGCAAGTGTATGTCTACCGCCGATTGGCGCATCACCAGCAGGCCGACGAGCACGAAACCGAATGACGACCACGTGTTGGCCGGTTGCGCGACCGCGCCCGGACGGATCGCTTCACAAAAGCAATTATCCGGCATGCAGCTCGCCGGTCGCCAGCTCGTCCACGAATATTCGATAGATCTCAGAGCGGCTGCGCTGCCGATGAGGGCGATAAAAGCGACAGCCGGGGAGAAGAAAAATTTTATATTCAAGCGGCTTTTGGAATTTCTTTCAATGCAACTTTTGCCGATACTTACTTTGCCCAGACGCGGCTTATAGTTTTTGACCAAATCGGTTGCAGCCACATAAAGCGCCGGATACGGTTGTCGCTTTCGAGGTCATGTTGTTTTTCTTAATTCGGTTCGGGGTGCACTGACAAAATAAACAAAAAATTTGCAAAAGACAAATTTCGTTTCAAACCCTTTGCATACGGGCGGTATCTCATTCTGTGAAAAAGTCATACGACGAAGTCGGAGTGCCCCGCACTCAGCGGGGCTTTAGCATTGCACTGCACTCCGCTTGCTTTCATAAGTTGTTGCAAGCACAAGAGATTTTGACTTTAACGTTTGAAAAGGAGACGATCATGAATGGCAAACTGTTTTTGCGTATCACCACTTTGCTTTTTGCGGCGCTACTGCTTTTATCCATTCCGCTTCTCGCGCAGCCGCAAACTTTTAGCGTGCGCAAAGAAGACAGTCATATCGGTTTTTCCATTTACAAGTGGGCCGTTTTCAAAGAAGAAGGCCGGTTCAAAGATTTTACCGGAACCATTGTTTACGATCCGAAGAATCCGGCGGCTGGTCGCGTCGATTTCACGGTGCACGTGAAAAGCATTGACAGCCGCAACGAAGGCCGCGACAACGCGCTGCGCTCGCAGGATTTTTTTTACGTTGACAAATATCCAACGCTCAGTTTTAGCAGCCGGCAAGTTGCAAAAAAAGGCGTCGACACTTTGCTCGTGACCGGGGATTTGACGATGCGTGGTGTGACCAAAAAGATCACGATTCCGATTAAGGCACTCGGCGTCAACAAGGTCGGCGACATGGGGCTACTGGCCGGATTTGAATCGACGTTCACGGTAAATCGCGAGGATTTTGGCATCGCGCGGGGCTGGGAAATCATCGGCAAAGAAGCGACCATCCATTTGATGATCGGCGCCGAAAGCAAGCTCAGTTCCGCGCGGCGTTGAAAATTGACCGGTCGCTTCGAGTGACCGATCAATAAACTTCTCAAACCGCCATTTTCACTTGAGCGTTTTCTGCGCCAATGCTCTCGCGTTGCGCCGCCCAACCGCCCAGCAGCGCCGCCGCTAATTTTGCCAGTTGCGCCAGAACATGGCCGAGCTTGAACAAGTCGGCAGCCTGACCGGAGAGCATGGTAATCGTGACATCTAAAAGTAGATTGATCGCGATGATTAAAACCGCGTGCGTCATCGCGTTTCCCTTCGCTTTGCGGCCCACCCAGCGCACGAGCAGAAAAATCGGCAACGGCGCGAAAAAGAAAACGAAGGGGACGCCGGTTTTCTGCGCGAATTCGCTGTAGTAGGCCTGATCATGCGTCGGGTCCATCAAATGCGCATAAAAGGCCACAAACAAAACAAACGCTAAAACGAGCAGCACGAGAATGCCGAAGGCCGCCATAAAAACGAGGTGCCAGTGAATTTTCTTCAAAATTTTGCAGCACGGTGAAGGTCAGATAAAAATAGACCAGCATCTGGCAGGTGCTCAACGCCAGCAAAATAAACTGATCGAGCGGAAAAATGACATAGCCGCTTTTGATGATGCCGGCGAGAAAAGCGATTTTGGCTGTGGCGGGCTTGGCATAAAACGGCAACAATGCCACGTAACACAAAATGGCGGGAATAAAATGAGGCGCTTGCTGATACAACCCCGAAGCGACCATCACATATTCAGCTAAATGCAACGAAAAAATGAAAAGCAGAAACGCCAACAGCCGGTTGGAAGTTTTGTTGCCTTTTTGATGCAGGAGCAGTGTGACCGCAAAGAACAACCCTTGCAGCGCGCCAAAGAGGAGGAGAATGGACCAAAGATCGAGGGTGAAGGCTTGAAAGGTGCTCATTTGTGTTAAACCCTCTATCCGGCATTATTCACAACTCGTGGGGCAGGCAGCCTTGGCTGTCAAGCGGTTTTTGATTTTATCCGGCGCGTGAATAATAGAGGTTAAAACGGCGGTCGGCGCTTTTTATTTTAATACGGCTGAAAAGCGTGAATGGATTTCACGAGTGTTCAGAGCCCGAGTTCCTCCAGGCCGCGCTGCCAGGGAAAGCATTTCACCGTGCCGATTTTCTTTGGGACGGGGTCGAGCGAGAGGCAAAACGCTTCGCTGCGGGGGATATCCCGGCCGATTTGCTGCAGGGCGCGGACATCGTCCTCAGTAATTCGTGACGTCGATTTGATCTCGACGAGGGCGCGCTTGAGGCCGGGGCGTTCGATGACCAGATCGATTTCAACATCGTCTTTCGTGCGCAGATATGAAAGCTGGTAATCTTTTTTGGCATAAGATTGCAGCCGGTTGATTTCATTGACGACAAAGTGCTCGAAAGCGTGGCCGAAAGCGTAAGTTTGCGGTTGCAATTCTACGGTCAGCGTGTTGTTCAATGCTCTTTGCACGCCGGTGTCAAAAAAATAAAATTTGGGATTTTCGCGCTGGCGCTTGCGGATGGACTCATGAAACGGCTCCAGCAGAAAACCCACGAGCGTGTCTTCCAGAATTTCAAAATAGGTCTGCACGGTAGGGGTGCCGGCGCCGACCTCGCGCGCGATTTTAGAAAAATTCACGATCTGCCCGCTCATTTGCGCCGCGACAAAAAGAAAACGCCGAAAGGGATCGAGACGGCGCACCACCTGTTCCTGGGTAATCTCTTCTTTGAGATAAGTGTGCGTGTAGGTTCGCAGAAAATCCCGTTTGTCCTCGGCGCTTTCCAGCGCCAAAAGACGGGGCAACGTTCCCCACGCCAATGCCGAAGCCAGCGAAAACGGCTCGCCGATTTCCCGCGCCGTCAGCGGGAAAAGATGATTGACGAAAGCGCGGCCGGCCAGCAGATTCGCCCCGCCGTGTTTGAGCTTGCGGGCGCTGGAGCCGGACATGGCAAACTTGAAGTGTGACGACTCAATCTGCTGATGCACGATGTCAAGCAGCTTTGGGATTTTCTGAATTTCATCGATGACGACCCATTCCGTTTTTTTGCCGAGCCCGGCCAGTTGTTCCATCAGCGTCTGCGGCCGCAGGCTGTAAGTTTCGTACGGCTCCGGCAGCAGAAGATCGATGAACAGCGCCCGCGCCGATTTGAACCATTCTTTCAGCAGAAACGTCTTCCCCGTGCCGCGGGCGCCAAACAGGAAAAAACTGTTGTTCTTTTTCAGCTTGATAATTCTGTTAAGCATGGTTTAAATTTGTCCGCCATTTTTAAAGTATACTTTACAGGAAAATACGATATTGCCGCGCCAAAATCAAGCAAATAGTTCGGAACGGGGAACGGCAATAACTTTGTATTTCCTCGTATCGGGCGGTTTCGCGTTCATTCTCCGCGGTGTGCGGCGCGTTCTTCAAAACGTTTTTCTCGCAATCAGCCACGCCGCGCTCGATCTTTTCAATCCCGCTCCAACTCCTGCCGCAACTTTTTCTTCATCACCCGCTCATAATACGCCGGAAAGAATCTCGAAATGAGATAAGCCAGCTTGCCCACGGTCGAGAGCACGAGCAGGCGTTTGTTGCGCAACGCGGCGCGATAGATCGCCTCGGCGACTTCATCCGGCGTGGCGATTTTGCCGGTGATTGAGCGCGGATGGGTGGTGGGACGGCCATCGCCGTCGAGCGCATTTTTCTCAATATCGGTGGCGGTGAAACCGGGACATACCATCATCACGCGCACGCCTTTGGCTTGCAGCTCGCTGCGCAACGATTCGAACAAACCGTGCAGGGCGTACTTGCTGGCGCTGTAGCCGCTGCGACCGTACAGCGGCGAAAATCCGGCAATGCTGCTCATCACGATAATCAGTCCCTGATTTTTGATCAGCGCTGGCAGCGCGGCTTTGGTGCAATGCAGCGTGCCGAAAAAATTCACTTCCATAACTTTGCGAAAGACTGCCGTTTGCGTTTTTTCAAACGCGCTGCGTTGCGTGATGCCGGCGTTGTTGATCAACACATCGATGCTGCCGAAAGTTTCGACAATTTTTTGTATCGCGATCTGGCAGGCTTGTTCGTCGGTGACGTCGCATTCAAACGCCAGTGTTTGAATGCCGGTTTGATTCAACTCCGGGGCAAAAGCGCCCAACGTTTCGCGGTGCAAATCCAGCAGCGCGATTTTGGCGCCGGCACCGCCAAAGCGCCGGCACAACGCGCGACCCATGCCGCCGGTTGCGCCGGTGATCACGACGGTTTTGTTTTGGAAGTCCATTTCCCTTCAATGTTAGGCTTATCTTGTCATTCCGTAGAAATCTTTTTTCAACACCGGGATTGTGCGCGCGATCAAAAGATCCTTACAGGATGACAGCTCAGTTATTCAGAGCAATATTATCTTGATTTCGACGACAGGTAATATTCAAAAACTTCTTTGCTGGTGAGTTGCGGCGTGTAGCCAAATTCCGTTTTGAGTTTTTGATTGGAAAGCACCGGCCGGTAGCGCAGGAAATTCACCTGTTCGGGGCCGTATTGACTGAGCCGCAATTTTCGCAGCAACCGGAAAGCGTTTTTCACCAATGACACGGGCAACGGCAGAAACGGTTTTTGCAACATCGTCGCGATTTCTTTCAGATCGAGCGTGCCGTCACCGGCCAAATTATAGATACCGGTTTTATTTTCCAAAATGCCTTTGACGAGGCACGCAGCGACATCCTGATCCCAGATAAAAACGAAAGGCGAGCTAACGCCGCGCAATCCCAGCACGATTTTTTTCTCAAACAGTGCGGTGATCTGGTTGTTGACATTTTTGCCAAGCACGACGCTGGGGCGAAAGATGAGCTGCTGCAATTCAGGATGCTGCTCACGATAGCGTGCGAGCATTTCTTCGATGAGGCGTTTGTGATAGGAATAAGCAAATTCTTCGTTGCCGCGCAGGGGGTGAGTTTCACGCAACCATTCCGGATTATCGGGATAATAACCATAAGCCGCGCCGCTGCTGATGACGATGATTTTTTTGACCTCGGCGGCGAGGCAGGCTTGGAGAACATTCTCCGTGCCGAGCACGTCAACCGCATATTCCAGTTCGCGATTGCTTTTGCGTCCCGGGGTGACGATGGCGGCCAAGTGCACGACGACCTCGACGCTGTACTTTTTGAATAACGCCGGCATCTCCGCAGAACGAATATCGGCGCAAACGTACTCGACGCCGGCAGATCTTTGCGGCCAATCAACTTCGCGAATATCCGTCGCGATCAGTTGCCGCAGTTGCTCGCGATGCTGCGCCAGTTGCTGCAAAGTGACTTGACCGAGATAGCCGGCGGCGCCGGTGATCAAAACGGAGGGTTGGGAATTGCCTGTTATCATGAGCGCGTTTGAATCTTGCGACGAGAAGAGAACCGTAAAAACAGTTTGAGTTTTTTCCAAACGAATTGGAAGATTTTCATAAGCTGGACTCAAAAGGGCTGCCACACGGATTTATCAGCGTGGTTTTTAAATCCGCTTGGAAGTTCTCTGTTTTTTGCAAAGATTTAACTTTTGTGACACTAAAAATCCGTTGGCCGCTTTTTATCCGTGGGGCTAGCGTTTTATCGGTTCCGTTTGCGCATTACACCGGACGCTTCGACCAAATCAGCGCAACGGTTAAACCCGAAACCAGATGCCAAACGCCCCACCACGCGGCGACCAACGCCATGCCGCCCAATCCCGCAAAAAACTCAAAAATCAGCGCCAGGCCCAACGCGGAATTTTGAATGCCGACTTCGATACTGATCGCGCGGGCATCCTGGCGAGGCAGACGAAAGACGCGACTAAGGGCATAGCCGCCCCAAAGTCCGAGGCCGTTTTGAATGAACACGGCGAACCAGATTTTCGGAACGTATTTTAAAAAATTATCCCAATTCAACGCAAAAATGACCATGATAAACGAGACGAGAAAAACGAGGGAAAAAAATTTTAGCGGCCAGCGCAAACGTCCGGCGAGTTGAGGCGCGTAATGAGCGACAAGCATTCCGGCAGCCAATGGAATGCCGAGAATAATAACGACCGTATGGAAAACTTCGAGGGGATCGAGGTTGATGCGATGCAGAATCGGCGCGGTGTCAGCATTTAATCTTCCCCAGAAAGTGAGATTGATCGGCGTCATCACCAGCGCGACCGCAGTGGAAATCGCCGTCACACTTACGGACAGCGCGGTGTTGCCTTTCGCCAGATGCGTGAGAAAATTCGAGACGTTGCCGCCGGGGCAGGCCGCGATGAGAATCATGCCCAGCGCGATGCTCGGCGGCGGTTTTAAAATCAACGTCCAGAGAAATGACAGCGCCGGCAGCAAAATGAATTGCCCGACTAACCCAATCAGCGGCGGAATCGGCGAGGCGGCGAGGCGTTTGAAATCATCGACCTTGAGATCGAGCGCCACCCCGAACATAATCAGCCCGATGATGAGGTTGAGGAGCTTGAGACTTTCCGGATTGAAATTGAGTTGGAGCTGGTCGAGCGGCATACGAAGCAGTTAAACAATTTTACGTTTTACGGTTTTTGATCGACGAAATGATGGCGTTTTAAGCGAAAGGCGGAAATTTGTGATTGTTGCAGACGGCGTTTCATTTTTGAAAACTTTTATGGAAGCGGGATTTCAACAAATGTTCCGGGTTGGATTGCTTTCAAAGATTGTTCAATTGCGGGCACGAGTTGGGCAACAACAGGTACCTTATTGCTCGGTAAAATGATAACGGCTATTTTTTTGCCGGCGAGATTTTGCTGGTAAGGGAGATTTTGATCGGTTGAAATGAGAACTTCAAACTGGCTCTCGGCCAAATTGAGCAGCTTGCCATTTTTAATACCCGTCCAACCCATTTCTTGCGCGGTGCGGATGAAAAATTGCGGCAACCGCCTTTTGACCAAACGGGGCGTGCATTCATCCAATAAGATATTCAATTTGACTTGCCCAATTTTGTCAAGGTTGATTTGTAAAACTCAAGAATCTGCACGGCCTGATCACGTGTAACGGTAGGAAAGTTATCGATAAACTCATCCAAAGTCAGGCCGGCTTCGAGATTGTTCATTAACGCGTCAACGGGCACGCGGGTTCCTCGAAACACTGGCGTCCCGCTCACAATCTCAGGATCAATAGTGATGGGCAATTGCCTCAATTCTGTTTCTTCAATGACTAAACTCATAAGACTTTCCAGGTAAAATTTTCAACGACTCGTAGCGAGACGCACACCGGCGCGAAGGTATTAACACATTTTCAAAGTACGGAAATATCTCCAAAAAATCAAGTCATGACTCATATTCAAAGAATTTTCCCTACGGCTTGCCGTTCGCCGCCTTCTTCTCTTCCTCCAAACCGCCGGCGCGTTCAGCGTTTCGCACTGCCGGCCAGTCGCGGCGTTTGTTGGTGCTCTTATCGACCGGCATCACGCGTTTGGTGCGGCCCACAAATTCATTGTCCTCCGACGCCAGATAAACCAGCGAGGCGACTAAAACCACGTTGTTTTGCAAGTCGTCAAAAACGAGTTTGTCGTACGTATCACGATTGGTGTGCCACGTGTACGTGCCGTAATTCCAATTGATCGCGCCGAGACCGAAGCCCGGCGCGCCGGCGGCGATGAATGAAGCGTTATCCGAGCCACCTCCCGACGGCAGGCCGGCAAAATCGAATTTGAGGTGTTGCGTCACCTCGCTCGGCACGCGCGCCAGCCAGCGGCTGAGAAACTCGCCGGTATCGATAAAACCGCCGGCGGACATTCTCTCGATCCGGCCCGTGCCGTTGTCCTGATTGAACAGCGCCTGCAATTTTTCCACAATCTGCGGATGATCTTTCACAAAGGCGCGCGAGCCGTTTAGCCCCTGCTCCTCGCTGCCCCAATGCGCGGCGAGAATCGTGCGCTTAGGATTGGGATAAAACTTTTTGAGAATCCGCATCGCTTCCATCATGAGAATCGTGCCGGTGCCGTTGTCCGTCGCGCCGGACGAAGCGTCCCACGAATCGAAGTGCGCCGAGAGCATCACGTATTCATCGGCCTTTGCGCCGCCGCGCATTTCGCCGAGCGTGTTGTACGCCGGCATCTCGCCAAGAAATTTTGCCTCGGCCACCAGACGAATGATCGGATTCGCGCCGTTTTCCGTGAGCCGATAAACCAGCCCATAATCTTCGAGACTGAGATCGAGGGCCGGCGCTTTCTTCGTGTTGGTGCCGAAAATTTTATTCACGCCGTAACCGTTCGACCAGGTTGAAGAAATGATCCCGGCCGCGCCGGCCTCATCCAATGCCTTCGCCAGGCGCCGCTGATCATGCCCCGTTTTTTTGAGGCGTGCTTGCCAACGGTTCCGGAGGGTGTCGCGCTCGGCTTTCATTTTATCGGAAGATTCTTTGGTCGCAAATTCCTCCCAATCTTTATCGGGACGACCGGTCGGTTGCGGCATCGCGAGCAGCACGAATTTGCTTTTCACATTCGGCAACCAATTTTTGAACGCCACCGAATCCGCCACTTCCGGAAGGATGATCGTACCGGCCTGCATGCCGTTCTTCGATGTGCCGGGACTCCACGCGAGCATCGTGCCTTCGAGCGTGCGCACGCGCGGCGACAGCAGATCGAGGTGCGTGATGCCGCGCTCCCAGCCGCGCCATTTTCCCCATTGCTCGTTGCGCGCCGTGATACCCCAACTCCCATATTTTGCCACGGCCCAATCGTGCGCTTTCTGCATCTGCGGCGTTCCCACCAAACGCGGGCCGATGACGTCGAACAACTCGTGTGCCAGTTTCGGCAATTGCGAGCTGTTCATTGCTTCTTTCCAGATGTTTTGCAAAACGCTGTCTTCGGTCGCAAAGGTCTGGCTGTTTGCGGGTTGGGTGATGAACAGAAAAAGCACGACCGTGAGCCAGCTTTTTTGAAAACTTTGCATAACTCCTCCTCAAAGTTTAGCAGGATGCCTAAAAACACCACTATTGTCATTGCGAGTCCAGCGCTTTTCAGCGGGACGAAGCAATCTCATAGTTTTGCAAAGATTGTCCCGCTGAAAAGCGGGGCGCTCGCAATGACCGGCTCTTCATCTTCTCAGCATCTTGTTAGTGCCGTTAATCAATAAATCATTTCGTGACTTCAGACGTTCAAAAGATAATTTCGTTGAAAGACTTATTCAAGCAAAATTTGACTTTCTGGAAATAAATTTTATATTCTTTGGAAAATCACTATACTATCGTAACCGCGAAGACTGCATCTGTAGGATTTTTCAAACCACGAAGACACCAAAAAATTGATAAGCTTCGTGTCTTGGTGTCTTTGTGGTTAAATTTGGTTTCGGCACTACGGTTAACCGAGGAGGAATTGGCCATGTCTCAACGAGTTTGTTTGATCGCACTTTTGTCTGTGGTTTATTTTGCCTTATCTTTCGCCCAGGAACGTTCCCGTCCCGTTCATACGTACTCGGTCGTCGCGCGCGATCCCGTCACCGGCCAAATGGGCGTCGCGGTGCAATCGCATTGGTTCTCCGTCGGCTCGCTCGTCACGTGGGCGGAAGCCGGCGTCGGCGCAGTGGCCACGCAATCGTTTATTGATCCGGCTTACGGCCCGCTCGGCCTTGATTTGATGCGCGCCGGCAAAAACGCGAAACAAGCGCTCGCGGCGATTATCGCCTCCGATCCCAATGAGGCCGTGCGTCAAGTCGCGATGATCGATGCGAAAGGCAATGTTTCCGCGCACACCGGCAACAAATGTATTCCCGCAGCCGGGCATTATGCCGGCGAAAACTTTTCCGTACAGGCCAATCTCATGCTCAATGAAAAAGTCTGGCCGGCCATGGCGGAAGCGTATCAAAAAACCGGCGGCGATCTTGCCGACAAAATGCTGGCCGCGCTCGATGCGGCGCAGGCCGTGGGCGGCGATATTCGCGGCAAACAATCCGCGGCCATTCTCATCGTCAGCGGCGCGAACACCGGCCGGCCGTGGGTTGATCGCGTGATGGAATTGCGCCTCGAAGACCATCCCGAGCCGCTCAAGGAATTGCGCCGCCTCGTGCACGTGCATCGCGCCTATCAACACATGAACGCCGGCGATCTCGCGGTCGAGCACAAAGACATGGACAAAGCGCTGCTGGAATACGGCGCCGCGCAAGCGATGGCGCCGGAAAGCCTCGAAATGATTTATTGGACCGCCACCTCGCTCGTGAACGCCGGCCGCCTCGACGAATCGCTGCCGCTGTTCAAAAAAGTTTTCGCCGGCGATCCCAATTGGGTCGAGCTGACGCTGCGTTTGCCGAAGGTCGGGTTGCTCACTGTCGATGACACCGGCATGAAGAAAATTTTGGGCGTCGCACCAAATAAAAAATGATTGTCCCTTCCGGGTCGTGTTGCGTCATTTCAATGCGGAATTGCAAAACGCACAAGCCGGGAAATGGCTTGATTTTCCCATCTCAGCAAGATCAAAACGCCACGCCGATATCCGTAAACCACTCGCTTTGGCCGTCTTCATCGAACGCCAGCTCAACGCGCAATAAATTGATATAAGGCAAGTGAAAGTGCAAGCCGGCGCCGTAACCGAATTGGGGCGGCAAGACGCGGCGCGTACCGTCCGGCGGCGGGTCTTGAAACCAGACGCGGCCGTAATCGGCGAAAATGCCGGCGCTGATGCCGAATTTCATGTTTTGCATGTACGAGCCGAACATCGGCACATCGCTGATGCTGAAATAATGCCACGGCATCAGCGGGAAGCGTAGCTCGGCGCTGGCGAGCGTGAGATTCTCGCCCTCGTCTTTGTCCTCGGCGCGGGTGAAATGGCCGCGCACGCGATTCGAGTAACCGAGAAAGACGCGTTCATAAATCGGAATTTTATTTTGCGCCAAATCGGTCATCGCGCGCGCGCCGATGGAAACGTTGCGATAAAGTTTTTTGTAGCCGCGCCAATCGGCGCCGTAACGCCAGAAATGTATGTGCTCGCTGTTGAAGCCGGTGCGCTGGCCCCACAATCGCACCAACACGCCGGAGCGCGGATACTCAAACAGATCGCGGCGATCATAGGTAAATGAAAGCCCTACGCTGGGCAGGCGATCGCGGCCGGAGGGATCAAGGGTTTCATCCGGCACGGGTGGATCGAATTTCAACTGCGTGTAACCGAGACCGAGGTTGAGATACGTAAACAGGCCGAAGCGTTTGCCGATGCTCCAACTGGCGCCGAGGCGATTTTCATCGACTTCCTGCCTGAGCTTTTCAAAACTGCGATTGCGATTGCGCTGCACGGCGAAGCGAAAGCGTGTGAGCATTTGCGCCGGGCCGAATATCCACGGATTCGAATAATCGACGGCGAACGCCGGATTGTAGCCGGCCCAGCCGGAAAGGGCGGCGATTTCATTCCGGCCGCGAAAGTTCGTGTGCACGACACCCGCGCCATACGAGGCTTTGCCCCAGTCTTTTTCATTGATAAAAAAAATCGGAAAAGGGAAGAGATATAAACGCTCGCTGACGCCGATGAGCAGATGCACGCCTTCCGGGCTGTGCAGCGTGTCCAGCTCGACGCGGTTGAACAGCCCGAGATTGAGAATGCGTTTTTGATCGGCTTGCAGCGTGGCAATGTCAATCGTATCGCCGATCTGCGTTTTCATCTCGCGCCGAATGATCTGCGGCTTGGTGTGGCGATTGCCGGAAATCAGAATTTTTACTATTTGTGGGGTGGGAATAATTTCGCGAAATGCTGGATTTGTTTTATTAGCGTTGTTGGATTGCGCCCGGCCTTCCGTCACCGCGCCAAACACGGCAAAGATGAGAAAATAAAAACGCATGTTAATAAAATAAGATAAAAAGTTGCCAACGGATAGAAACAACGCAACGGATAAAAAGGCTTACATCCGTTGCGTTGTTTCTATCCGTTGGGGCTTTTTTAAAAGTACACAATTAAAATTTATCCAAAATCCGGAACGTGACGCGCCAGTCGTCGTGGCCGCGGTCGGTGCGTTTGGCGAAGTCGACGCGCAGGATGCCTTCGGTGACGAGCAAGGAGAAACCGACATCGCTGCGTAAATCTTTAAAGTCGAAATGTCCGAGGTCGAGAAGTCCGCGGTCGGCGTCGAGCGAATCGGCAAACCAGGCGTAGCCGGTTTCGGCGAAGACGCCGAGCGAGATCATTTCCCAGAAGGGCAGCTTATTCACCAACGGAAATTTTTGCAGCAAGCCGCCAAAAGCGCGCTGGCCGATGACATAATTGGCATTCGCAAACAGCAGGCGATTGCCGGCGAATTCTTTTTCGCGATAGCCGCGCAGGCTGCTGAGACCACCCAGGGTCAGCAAATGCTGATAGGCAAAACTACCTGTGCGGCTGCCGAACATGAATTTCGCCACGAGCTTTTGATCGCTGAGCGTCGGTTGATAGCGCTTGATCACCAGAAACAAACCATTCGTTTTGAAATCATTGCCGGTGCGCTCGAAATAGCCTTCCGCCAGCCAGCCGACATTGGGAAACACCGGATTATCGCGCCAGTCGAACGCGCCGGTTAATTTGACGGCAAGCTCGTCGCCCTCGCCAATATTGTAAGCGCGGTTTTGAAAAACGCGCGGGTTGAGCGGATACGTTTTATCGCCGCCGAACAAGCTCCAGTTCGTGTTGCGTCGCAGGCTCTCGTAACGATGCCGGCTGATATCCAAACGCAGCGTGTGCACTTCGGCGAGCTGATAATCGAGAAAGCCGCGGCCGCCTTTGCGGCCGTAGAAATCCATGAAATCTTCGCGTTGAAAAATGCCGGCGAGCGAGTTTTCAAATTCGCTGACGATCCAGCGATCGTTGGTTTCGACTTTGTTGAAATATTCCGCGCCGAACGTCAATCGGCCCGGCGTTGGAAAATCTTTTTGCGCCCCAAGATTCCAGCGCGGGCGTTTTTTCTTTTCATTTTTAAAACCATAACCGAGATCGCCGTAAAACGCCAACCCGGCGGCGAAACCGGTTTTGGCTTCCGGCAGCGGCTGAAACTTGACGCCGAGATTGGGCGACGGCCCTTCCACGCGGTTAAAATGCGCGTTGGTGTACAGCGTGAATTCTTTGGGCAGATCATAACCGAAATTGTTGGGGATCCGTTCGAGTTTAAATTGGGCGGCTGCCGATTGCGGCAGCAAAAAAAGAAGGAACAGCGAAATAAATATTTTTTTCAACATTCATAAACTCCGATGCAATCAAATAAGACTGACAAACTAAAGTTTGTCACTCCGTTGTTTCTGGGAAGCGTAAATCAAGTTAAAAAATCCCGCCCGCAGAAGCAAGCAATCTTTTTGTTAAAACCGGTAAATCCACTTGCCGAGCCGATTCGTATTCTCTGTGTCATGCTTTTAATCAACCGTATTATTCAATCCAACTTAAGGAGAAGTTTTATGCGCAGGTTTATCGTATTGGCGGCGATGTTGCTGGTCGGGTTGGCGCTGTTGCTGATGCCTTCGGCCAATTACATCGACGCCTCTAGTCACCGCGAAGCGCCGTTGATCGCCAACGATCCGTTGGCGGACAACACGGATTTGTGGGTGTTTCGTTCACCGGATGACCCGAATTTTGTGACTATCATCGCGGGCTACATCGGCCTTGAGCTGCCGGAAGGCGGCCCGAACTGGACGACGTTTGCCGAAGGCGTTCGTTATGAGGTTCATATCAAAAACAAGCCTTCAACGGCCGAGTTAGGCAACGCCAAAAGCGACATCACTTATCGCTTCACGTTTTCGCAAACGAATGAAGACCCGACGACGTTCTTCAATATTCGGTTGGGCAAACAGAATTTGAAGACGACGTACAAATGCGAGAAGAGCACCGATGGCGGCAGCACCTTCACGACGATCATCAACAGCGGCATCGTTCCGCCGAACTTCATCGGACCTCGCTCCATCGCCAGCTCGGCTGGTCTGGGCAAGCCGTACACGCAGATTGTGCAGGAAGCGATCAACACCAGCTCGCCGGACGGTGAAAAAGTCATCTGCGGTCCGTTCGATGACGCGTTTTTTGTCGATCTCGGCGGCGTGTTCGATCTCGGCCAGACGCGCAAAGAGTTTGGCGCGGATCCGAGCAATCCGAATTTTGCGCGCGACGCCGTGTCTGGTTTCAACGTGCATTGTATCGTCATGAACATTCCGATTGCCAAGCTGCAGAAAGACGGCAAAACCGCGGCGCAAGCGGAAAGCATTCTCGATCCGAATTACGTGATCGGTGTGTGGGCCGCAGCCTATCGTCCTCGCGTGACGACGCTATCGCCGCTCGGCGCGAAGCCGACCTACAGCAGCGATTACGTGCTGGTCTCGCGTCTTGGCATGCCGCTGGTCAATGAAGCCGTCATTCCGATCGGTCTGAAAGACAAATGGAACGCCGTGACGCCGTACAGCAAAGAAGAGCAGGATTTCATCGTGCCATATTTTGTCAATCCGGAATTGGCGCTCTACATGGATGACAGCCAGTTCGGCGGCGCCATTCCCGGCCTTTCCGCGCTACGCATTCAAAGCCGGTCTTATCCGGCTATCGGCATGATTCCACCTTCCACGACACCCGGTTTTGATTTTCGCAATGGCAAAGACGGTGCATTTGCGGTAACCAGACTGACTCCGCCGCCCAATCTTGCAGGAACTGCATTTGCGGTAAACATCAATGAGGGTTTGGTGGGCGCCGGTAGACCGCGTGCGGTCGATTTTTATCCGATCTTCTACTTTGGGGTGCCTAATGCGATTCCGTATCAACTGGCCACCGGCAAAACGGCTGGTCCGCTCTCCCTTGGCAAACCGTTCATTCATAATTTCCTGCCGCTCACAGTTGATAGCCAAGGCAAATTTTACGGCGGCGATGTGCTGCGCTTGAACATGGCCACGCCGGTGACCCCGCGCAACACCGCGGAATATCGCGTGAATGCGCGCATGGGCCTTATTCGGGCGGCAGCCATCGGCCTGACCGCGGCGCCGTTTAATACCAACAGAAATCTCGAATCGATTCCGCACATGGACGGTTTTCCGAACGGCCGCCGTTTGGAAGACGATGTGACCACCATTGAGTTGCAAGCGACCGGCGGTCTGGTGCTCGCGGCCGTGGGCTTGCCGTTTGATGACGCCGTTCAGGGCAATTATTCCGATCTTGCTTCGCCGCGTTTGGTGGCCGAATTGACGTACAATGCCGGCCCGACGGCGAATGATGTTCCTCTTTCGTTCACGTTTCCGTATCTCGCTTTGCCGCATCGCGGCTACGACTACGTGAAACAACTCACGGCCAAAGGCCCGACGACGAGTGTCAGCAGCGGCACCCTCAATATCGGCGTGCCAAAAGCTTTCGTCATCGAGCAGAATTATCCGAACCCGTTCAATCCGTCGACGGAAATCAAATATCACGTTTCCGCCAATGACGTCGTAAAATTGCGCATCTTCAATCAGCTCGGCCAGGTGGTAACGACGCTGGTTGACAAGCCGCACGCGCCCGGCACTTACAGCGTCGTGTGGGATGCAAAAGATGTTCCGACCGGTACGTACTACTATCGGTTGGAAGCCGGCGACCAGGTTTTCCCGGCGAAAAAAGCATTGCTGGTGAAATAGCAGAGGGCGGAGAGCATAGCGCATAGCGCGAAATGAAAGCTCCGGCTGCGCCCATTGGGTGCGTTGTTTCGATAATCAAGATGGTCGTGCCGGAGCTTTCAATAACTCAAAATTATAAAAACAGAAAATTTAATAAGTCTGCAAATTAATCATTGTGCCGGCAATTATTTTGCTTTTTCAAAAAGGAGCATCGACGCATGAAAAATACAATGAACAAAAACATCTTGACTATCGCCGTGGTCGCGGTTCTCGGGCTGCTCATTGTCGGACGCTATTATGCGGTGAACAAAGCCGAGCGTCCGCGGCCGAAGCTGAGTCCGCGCGGCGGCGAAGCGAAGCCGTCGTCGGAATTTTTGAACGCGGAAAAATCCGCCGAATACTATGAAACCGAAATTCGCCGCAAGCCGAAAGTCGTCAAAAATTACGTCGATCTCGCGAATGTGTTTTTGCAGGAGGCGCGCGTCACCGGTAATCATCACGAGTACGTTCCCAAAGCGCAGGAGAGGCTTGACGAAGCGCTGCGTTTGGAGCCGGAAAATTTTGAGGCCGTGCTCGCGCACGCTTCAATCATGTTGACGCTGCATCAATTTCAAGAAGCTAAACGTCTGGCGCAAATTACCATCGCGAAAAATTCGTATTCGGCGTTTGCTCACGGCGTGCTCGTCGACGCGCACACCGAGCTGGGCGAATACGACGAAGCGGTTAAAACGAGCGATAAAATGTTGAGCCTGCGCCCGGATTTGCGCTCGTATGCACGCGCCAGTTATCTGCGCGAATTGCACGGAGACAACGCCGGCGCGATTGAGGCCATGCGCCTAGCCGTTGATGCCGGCGTGCCGGGGCATGAAAACCGCGCGTGGGTTCTGTATCATCTCGGCATGTTATATTTGCAGACGGGCAAGCTCGACACCGCGGCGTTTATTTTCAACGGCACGCTGGAAGAGCGCCCGAATTATGCTTACGCGTTGAGCGGGTTGGCGCAGGTGAATGTGGCAAAGAAAAACTATGATGAAGCGCTCCGATTCCTCAAACAGGCGCACAAGGTGACGCCGGAGCATGTTTTTCTCGAACAGCTCGCTGAGGTCTATCGTTTCTCCGGCGACGCCCGCCGCGCTGATTCCACTGCCCAGGAAGTTTTAAAAACCTTCGGCCAGCATGAACAAGGCGGCTGGAATGTCAATCGCGAATTTGCCATGTTCTGCGCTACTCACGATTTGAATTTATCTGCCGCATTGAAACGCACCAAAATCGAATACGAGGCTCGTCCGAACAATATCGAGGTGCAGGAGACGTATGCGTGGCTTCTTTATAAAAATGGGCGCGCCACCGAAGCCGCGCCGATTGTCGAGCAGGCGCTGCGTTTGAAGACGCGCCGCGCCACGCTGTCATATCACGCCGGCATGATTTATTTTGTCGCCAATCAGCACGACAAAGCGCTGACGTATTTAAAAAAAGCTGTGGCTGAAAATTTGTCCGTCTATCCTTTATATGTTGCCGAAGCTCAGAAAACGCTGGCGCAGCTTGACGCCAAAAATTACGCATCGAAATGATTGGTTAAATAAATTTAAGAAAATTGTCATGCGCAAATTGACACGGATGTTCTTCGTTTTCGTTGTTTTGTTAAGCTTGATCGATCCTTTATCTTCCGCGGCGCAATCTCTCGGCGTGATTAAAGGAACCATCACAGACGCCGAAACCGGCAACGGCTTGCCCGGCGCCAATATCAGGCTCGAAGGCACCGGCCGCGGCGCCAGCACGGATGGTGACGGCAATTTCACGGTCACGCGCGTCCGTCCCGGAACCTACAATCTCACGGCGAGTCTGATGGGTTTTGCCGCTGGGCAAATGAGCGTTACCATCGAGGCGGATCGCGAAGCGCGAGTCGATCTGCAATTGTCTCCCAAAGCCATCGAGCTTGACGAGTTGCTCGTGCAAGCCGATCGTTCCTATTCAACGGCGTCATCGCGCGCCGTGCGTGATTTCGATTTGAAAATTCGGCCCAATCGTTCGGCGCAGGATATATTGCAGCTCGCGCCGGGTTTGGTCATCGCGCAGCATGCTGGCGGCGGCAAGGCCGAGCAAATATTTCTGCGCGGCTTCGACGCTGATCACGGCACCGACGTGAATATCTCGGTTGATGGCATGCCGGTCAACATGGTGTCGCACGGCCACGGCCAAGGTTACGCCGACCTGCATTTTATCATTCCCGACGTGATCGAAGCAGTCGACGTTTACAAAGGCCCGTACTTCGCCGAATACGGCAACCTCGCCACGGCCGGCGCGGTGGCCTTTCGCACGCGCGAGCACATCGACGGCAATATGATTCGCGCTGAGGGCGGCGCGTTCGATACCTATCGGATTACGACGTTGTATCAGCTCCCGACGAACAATGCGCACAACAACGCCTATTTTGCCGGTCAGTTTTATAACACCGATGGCCCGATCGAAAGCCCGCAAGGATTTCGCCGGTTCAATTTGTTCGGCAAATTTCACACGCATCTTTCCGAAACCGCGAAATTGTCGTTCGACATCAGCGGCTTCAGCTCCGCGTGGAATGCCTCCGGGCAAATTCCGCAGCGCGCCGTCGATCGCCGTTTAATCAACCGTTTCGGCTCACTCGACGACCTCGAAGGCGGCACCACCGGCCGACAGAACCTCAATTTTCTGTACGAATCGACCGGCAGCGGCAACAGTGAATTTCAGATTCAAGCTTATACGAGCCGCTACAATTTCAAGCTGTTTTCGAATTTTACTTTTTTTCTCGACGACCCGCTCAACGGCGACATGATCGAGCAAACCGATTCGCGTCAGATTCTCGGCCTGAATACGAAATACAAATTCTATCACAATCTCGGCCTCGGCAAGCTCGGCCTGGGCGTGACCACCGCGACGTTTGGCGGCGGCTACCGCGCCGATGATATGGACGTCACGCTCTGGCGCAGCCCCAATCGCGTGCGTCTGGAAAAGCGCGTCGACGCGAATATCGCGGAGCGCAATCTTTTTCTCTGGGCGCAGGAAGAATTTGTTTTCAGTCCCCAGGCCCGCTTGCAGCTTGGCTTGCGCGGCGATTATTTCACCTTCGATGTCGAAGATCGTTTCGACACGCAACCCGGCAACGGTTTGCCGCATGCTTCCGGATACGCGCAGGAAACTATTTTGAGTCCCAAAGCCAATCTCGTGATTAGTCCATGGCGCGCGCTCGATTTGTATGTCAATTTCGGCGCCGGCTTTCATTCCAATGATGCCCGCAACGTGATCGTCGATCAGCGCGTTGCCGATTTGGAACGTGCGCTTCGGCGCAACGGTTTGAGCGAGCAGCAAATTTCCGATTCGCTGACGGCATTGAATATCGATCCGGCGCATCGCGACGCCAAAACGCTGCCGCGCGCGGTCGGCGCCGAGCTGGGTTTTCGCACGCGCCTCGGCGAGCGACTGAATTTCGGGGCGGCGGCATGGTGGCTTGATCTCGAGCGCGAGTTCGTCTATGTCGGTGACGCCGGGACCACCGAGTTGAGCGGCCGCACGCGCCGTTACGGCGTCGATCTCGAAACGCGCCTCAAGGTTGTGTCCTGGTTGTACGGCGATGCGGACGTTACGATTTCCACCGGCGAAGCGCGCGACGAGCCGTCAGAGGCGAATGAGATTCCGCTCGCGCCGCGCTTTATCGCCACCGGCGGTTTGACCGTGCGTCATCCGCAAGGCTACGAAGGCGGCTTGCGCATTCGTCATATCGGCGATCGTCCGGCGAACGAAGACAACAGCGTTGTCGCGCTCGGTTACACCGTGCTCGATCTCTCCGCTTCATATCGTTTCGGCAATTATCAAATCAATTTCGTGTTGGAAAATTTGACCGACACGGATTGGAACGAAGCGCAGTTTGACACCGAATCGCGCTTGCGCAGCGAGCCGGAACCGGTTTCCGAGCTGCACTTCACGCCGGGCAATCCGCGGAATGTGCGGGTAGGGGTGAGTTATTCGTTTTGAAGTTTTGAACATTCAATCGGTATAAATTTAAAAGGGCTGCTGTTCATGGTTGCGAACGGCAGCCCTTTTAAATTTGGCGGGTTGTGATTGCGGCTTGACTTTGTTAAGTTAGCTTGAACAAAGGCAAAGACAGAAAAATGAGAGACAGAAAAATAAAGCTTGGTGCCATCAAAACAATGCTCATCTGGGCAAAGAGTAGACTTAAACATTTTTCTGTCTTTGCCCCGCTTTGCGGGGTTAGTGACATTGGTTAGGATGACTGCCGACAAGATGTCTGCACTACCCCCGTCATTGCGGGGACCCCGTTGTCGTAATCCAATATACAAGTGACGGGTGGACATACCATCCGGACCGACTGAAAAATTATAAAAAAAGACTGGTGTCTTATTTTTTCATTTCGTACCTTCTTCTCATGCTCGAGAAGGAAATCTGCATTCGCGGCCGGATCATGACCAACGCCGATCTGGAACTGATTCGCCAGTTGCTTCGCACCGAAGGTCATCTTGGCCGTACTCATCTTTCTCAAAGGCTATGCCGTCTCTGGGATTTCCGACAAGCCAACGGCGCCTATCGCGAAATCGCCTGTCGCGATTTGTTGCGCCAGCTTGAACAACGCGGCCTCATTGCTCTGCCGGCGCTTT
>Ga0247727_10004438_pt1 | contig 29756 bp, 27 predicted proteins | sample WisWelCaveWW1625_FD_202498 | JGI IMG/M metagenome (GOLD analysis project Ga0247727, IMG submission 202498) | Biofilm microbial communities from Wishing Well Cave, Virginia, United States - WW16-25 | ecosystem: Environmental > Aquatic > Deep subsurface > Groundwater > Cave microbial mat | place...
GGAGCCATTTCGCAAGTCGCGCACATTCCGAACTGGAAAAAATTGCCTGACGTCGAATTAGTGGCAATCTGTGACACCGTAAAAGCGCGAGCGAAAGCAGTCGCTGAAAAATTTAAGATCCCTAGATATTTCACCAAAGACGAAGAGGTGTTTAAACTCGATGACGTCGACGCCGTTGACATCTGTGTGCCCACCAATTCTCATATGCCGGTGGCCGTTGCGGCGCTTTCGGCTGGCAAGCATGTGTTGGTGGAAAAACCCATGGCGCGGAATGTCGGGGAAGCGGAAACGATGCTCGAAGCGGCGCGCCGTTACCAGCGCAAATTGATGGTCGCCATGAACGTTCGCTTCCGGCGCGATGCGGTGAACCTCAAATCGTTCGTTGATGGCGGAGAGCTTGGCGAGGTTTTCTACCTGAAGTGCGGCTGGCTGCGCCGGCAGGAAAGATGGACCGACCAATCCTGGCTATTTCAAAAAAAATATTCCGGCGGCGGAGTCTTGATGGATCTCGGTATTCAAATGCTCGATCTTTCACTCTGGCTGGTGGGAAACAAAAAGGCCAGGAGTGTCAAGGCTCTGACATACAATAAGGTTGCCAGGCTCGAGGTTGAAGACGCGGCCGTGGCGTTCATTCATTTGGAAGACGGAAGCACGCTGACTTTGGAGGTGAGCTGGACGCTATTGACGGAAGACGATTTTCTTTATGCCAATCTGTTCGGCACGCGCGGCGGCGCTCTGCTTAACCCGCTGCGAGTCATGAAGGAAATGCACGGCAGTTTAGTGAACCTCACTCCTGCGCGTGAAGATACGACGACGAACATCTACAAGCAGTCCTATGGAAACGAGCTACGCCACTTTGTAAAATGTTTGCGTGAAGACATTCACATGTTCTCCAGCGGCGAAGAAAGTCTGGAGCGTATGCGAATAATAGAAAAAATGTATGAATCAGCAGCAACCGGAAAAGAGGTGTTCTTTTGATGCGGCGTGATTTACTATTGGCCGCGAGCTGCGCTATCGGCATCGCCCTTGCCTTTCCACCTCTTCAGCTCGGTTTCCTGGCATACTGGAGTGTCATTCCTCTTTTGATACTGTTGGAGGATAAAAAGCCCGCAGAATCCTTTCGATGGGGATACCTCTCCGGTTTTTTTTTGAGCGTGCTGACGCTGTATTGGATCTTCTGGCCGACGGTCCCCGGGGCGATTGCCACCATGCTGATTCACCCGCTATACTATGCCGTCTTCGCCTATGCGGTTACGACGGCCCGCCGTGCCTGGTCGCAAGGATATTTGATTCTCGTTCCATTTTTCTGGACGGCGATTGAGTATGTCAAGTCTCTTGGAGAGGTGGGATTCCCCTGGGTCACGCTTGGCTACACACAGAGCTACTATCTGGAGCTCATTCAATTTGCTGCCGTCACCAGCGTCTATGGCGTCAGTTTTTGGGTGTTGTGCTTGAATGTCGTTTTCCTGCTCATGTGGAAACACCGGAGCGAGAGGCGATGGCTCCTTGGTTGTGCAATGATTCTCTCTGTGTTGTTTATCGCGCCATATCTGTACGGGCTGGCGGTGATTCCTTCGCCCGTGAAAGCGGACGAACCCGTGGGGCGTGAAGTCTTTCATCAAAATATAGAAAATGAACTTCGCGTCGCCGTTGTGCAAGGAAATGTCGATCCCTATATGAAATGGGACAAGGAGTTTGTTGAAGAAAATTTCGAGATCTATGAAAGGCTGACGCGCCAATGCGCCGCGCAGAAACCAGAGCTTATCGTCTGGCCGGAAACCGCGACTCCAACGTGGCTGTTGCATGATTTGGAAAAGCTGACGCGGGTGCGCAATTTTGTGCAAGAGATCGATGTGCCGTTGCTCACGGGCACCCCCGACTACAAGTTTATTTCCGAGAAGAAGTACAAAACTTACAACGCTGCAATTCTACTTTCGCCGGGCCGAGAGGAAATTCCAAAATATGCCAAGATGCACCTTGTGCCATTTGGAGAGCGCGTGCCGTGGGAAGACGAATTCCCCTGGCTGCAAAAGTTGCTGGCCAGGTTCGAAATGGGCGAAGGGAACTTTTCCCCCGGAGAAGCTATTGAACTTTTTAGTGTGCATAGAAAAAACGATGCACCTACGAACGGCACGGGGGCGCTCAGGCTGGTTACGTTGATTTGCTTCGAGTCTTTTTTCCCGGAGCAGGCGAGAGAGTACATTCGACGCGGCGCCGATGTGCTCGTCGTGATTACGAACGATGGTTGGTTTGGACCGACCATGCCCTATGGGCACGCGCGAATGTCGATTTTTCGCGCGATCGAAAATCGTATCAGCGTCGTTCGCAGCGCCAATACCGGCATCTCGATGACGATTGATCCTTATGGACGGGTTGGCAGCGAAAGCGCGTTGAATGAAGAGGCGGTTCTCTTTGATTCCGTGCCGTTGCGACGAAAGGGTAGCGTCTTCGAGAAATACGGACCGGTGTTTTCACAAAGCGTTTTGGGAGTCAGTGCGCTCTCTGTTCTTTTCGCCCTTCTCGAACACTACAGATCTCGATTCACCTCCAAGATCGGTTAGTAAGTTGCCGATTCCCTAATTTGATTGATGAGAGCACGTGAAGACAAATGGTAGATGAAAACAAATGTGCCGCGCACCTTTTGACAGCAGTCTTCTCTTCGATCTTCGCGCGCATAGGTATTTTGTTCTTTGTATTTCTGTTTGCCGGCGAGTTCGCTTTGGGGCAGACACAACATCAGTATTATAGTCTCAGCACGACGTGGGCTCGGCCCATGGCCATGGGCGGCGCATTCACCGCGGTTGCAGACAATCTGCCGGCGCTGCTTTATAATCCGGCAAACTTTACGCTTTACCGCGATCAACGCACGAAACGTTTAGCCGTTTTTCTGAACCCTGTCGGATTGGCGGCGGCGCTGCGTGAACCCGAAAAACTTCATGGCAGCGAAAAATTTCGGACGCAAGAGATCGCCTCAATGCTCGAGCTTTTCGTTCATGGGCTTGCTTTTGGCAACCGTTCGTTTCAGATTGCAGCCCTGCTTGGCGAAGAAGCGCCACGCGCAACATTTTCCAGTCGCCAGAATTTTTTGGATGCAAGCAGCTATTCTCAAAATCAATACAGCCTTTTAGCGGGGCGTGCCATGTTCGCGGAGCGCGTGGCGATCGGGGCGAGCGTCGGTGTTTACTACCAAGAGACAACGAATGGGCGAGAGTGGGGGACAGGTTGGTCTTATGGCGTCACCCTGCTCTCTGGCAAGGACATTCGGATAGGCGTGAGTTACTGGAGTTTTCCGGACAAGATGACGGAGTATCTGCTCCAGCCGGAACGGCTGGTTCATGAGGCGGTCAATCTTGGCATCGCTTACAAAACTCCGTTTGGGATGTTGTTGGCGTTTGATATCAGAAATCTCGGCGAAGAATCAAGGCGGCCGGTGCGGGAGGTGCATGTGGGAATCGAACAAAGGTTCTTGCCGTGGCTGGCTCTGCGCGGCGGTTATTTTTATGATCGCCAGCTTCGGTGTGAGTTAGTGTCGGCCGGTATCGGCCTGATCGATCAAAATTTGTGGCGGCATTCGCGCACACAGTTGCAAGAACCTGATTGGTCGGTGCAATACGGTGTTCGACTCGAAAAGCAGGAAACGAGGGATGCGTATTATCATGCGCTCACATTTCTTGTCAGGCTGTAAGCATGGTTAACGCCCATCTTTTCGGCCTGTTGTGCGCCTGTGTCTCATTGCTCATTCCGGAGAGACTTTTTTCACAAGCTCCAAGGCGTCCGGATAACTTGGAAGTTTTTCAAAAGCTTTTCGACAAGGTTGCAAGGCATATAACCGAGAAAAGTGGAACGCGGAACGAAATTCCGATATTTCTGACGCCGATCGAAGATGAAACATCGATTGCGGCTCTCCTGCGAGGGAGAATCATTGCAGATGCCCTCGAAAAAGCTAGAATCGTTTACAGCCATGATTCGTCGTCGAGCAATTCAAATTACTTGCAAATCAACGGCTCGGTGTTGCGATACGGCGTGGAGTATAATCCGGTAAGAACCGGTTGGTTATTCCGCAAAAGCACGGCGCGTCGCTATGCCGTCATTGAGGTGGATATCGAGTTGATCGAGAAACCTGCCGGACGAGTATGGTTGCATGATTTATTTAGGGCCGAATATGCGGATACCGTCCGGTCCTCGGAAATCAAAGAGCTTGAAAATCCACAAGTGCCGTTCACAGTCGGTCAAGTGCGGCGTCGATCGGCATGGTCGCAAATCGTGGAACCGCTGCTCTTGGCGGCAGGGACGGGGGTTGCTATCTATGCGCTCTATGCGTTGCGAAGCCGGTAGTTTTCAGTGAAGGGAGTGTCAATGTTCAAATTTCAATCAAGGCAAATGGTTTTGGCGACGTTGTGCATGATGATCTTGTGCGCTTGCGGCGGCAACAAGCTCAGGGCGAACATGACGACCGAGGAACGCCTCGCTCATGCGGAAAAACTCTTTGCCGATGGAGATTACCTCGAAGCGCAAACCCAGCTCCGAATCATTATCCTGAACGCGCCGGGCAGCACGGTGGTCGATCGCGCTCAGTATCTGCTGGCGGAATGCCATTTTAAGATGAAAGAATTTTTGCTGGCAGCGGCAGAGTATGAAAAGCTCGTGCGGTTATATACGCGCAGTGAATATCTTGACGAAGCGCAATTCAAAGTCGGACTGAGTTACTACGAGCTTTCGCCGAAATCCGATCTTGATCAAAAATACACGCTCATGGCGCTCAATGAATTCCAGAAGTTTCTTGAGGATTACCCGAGCAGCGCCTTGGTTTCCGAAGTCATTCCCAAGCTGGAAGCGGCGCGCGAAAAACTTGCCAAGAAAGAATATAACACCGCGACGCTCTATCGGCGTATGGCGTATTATGAATCCGCAATCATTTCTTACGACGCGGTTTTGAGCACATATTACGATACTCGTTTCGCGGAGCCGTCTTATTATTATAAGGCCGAATGTCTCATGAAACTCCAAAAGCCGGCAGAGGCAGCGACCAGTCTCCGGCTTTTGCTTGAGAAATTTCCCAAAACCGAGTTTCGAGAGCGCGCCGAAGAATTGCTGAAAAAAACCACTGTGCAATCGGCAACCAATGGCAATGGCAAACCGTGACCGGAACCAGACGACGCCTCGGCATTTTCGGGGGGACTTTTGATCCCGTGCATATCGCTCATTTGGCAATAGCAGAATGGGCGCGTGAAGATTTACGATTGGATGAGGTGGTTTTCATCCCGAATCGAATTCCGCCGCATAAGACGACTTTCACCGTCACCTCGCCAGAGTGCAGATTAGAAATGCTGCAATTGGCGATCGCCGGCAATCCCTACTTTTCCATTTCAACAATCGAGGTGAACCGTGACGGGCCGTCTTATACAGTGGATACCTTGCGCTCGCTTCGCCAAGCTCCAGAGTATGCGAATGCGGATTTGTTTTTGATCATTGGCGCCGATAATCTGATTGAATTTGACCAGTGGCGGAGCGCCGACGAAATTCAGAAGCTGTGCGTTCTTGCCGTCTATCCAAGATACGGCATTCAGATTGACAAGGAGCGCTCGATTTATTCAGAGCGGGCGATACTTCTCAAAGCACCTTTGCTTGAATTGGCGTCCGCGGAGATTCGCCGACGTTTGACGGCGGGGCACTCGATTCGCTATCTTGTCCCGGAGCCGGTCTTCGAGTACATCGAGCGCAGCAGCATTATAAACAGAAATAATACAAATGATTAATCGCCTCTCTGCTTCGCGGAGCTGGCCAAAATTATCTTGCTTTTTGTAGGTGAATGATTTACTTTCGGCTGAAAAAATTTAGAAAAATCACCGCCATCACTCATCCGCAAAGGATAATGTGATCTATTGGATCTCTTATTATATTCTGAAGTTTTTTGCGCTGGTCTATTTTCGAGGAAGAGCTGATGGGCTGGAAAATCTACCGGCAGAGGGTCCATACATCGGTGTGCTAAACCATAACAGTTTTGTCGATGTGGCGGCGATAACCCTTGTGGTGAAAACGCGCATAACCACAATGGCAAAACACTCGCTCTTTCAAATACCGTTCTTGAGTTGGTGGTTGCGCGCTATCGGCCTTTTTCCTGTGGTGCGTGATTCAGGAGACGATCAGGCTTTTCAAAGAGCGCTCGAGGTTTTGAAAAAGGGCGGGGTTTTTTTTATCGCCCCGGAAGGCACGCGCTTGCACAACGGCCAACAGCCGAGAGCGCGTACGGGTTTTGTTCGTTTGGCTCAAATGGTTCGGTGTCCGGTCGTTCCAGTAGCACTGCATGGCACACGCGAGGCCATGCCTCCTGGTGCAATCTTCCCGAGACCTGTTCGCCTATCGGCGATTGTTGGCGAAGCGATCATACTGCCGCCCGTCGAATGTACGCCGGAAACCAAACCGCTCTTGCAGAAGCAGGCAGATATGGTGATGTTGAAAGTGTATGAATTGGTGGAAGTATTGAAAGCGCGTTCGCCTCGACATCGCACGGCATGAATTGTTGCAGCGATTCGGAAGAGTTTTTGTATCATGGAATTGCATTTTATGGCTAAAAAACAATCGTCGATCAATGAGATCTTTATAGACGATAGGTACGGACGACGAGCCAGATATTTACGACCATGCGGAAATCAATACGCTCAACTGACGAGGTGCACAGTATGTCAGCTTTGGTGGAAGGAGAATACCCTATGAATCTTAAATTCGACACCGGTGGGTATCGCAGCGATTGCTTTTTTCATGGCGAGGCTGGCAATTTGATGGCGATTGCCGCCGGCCATTCTCTTCTTCGTTATGAATTGAGTGATCGTTTCTCGGAGGAGCATGTGACCATGCCCAAACCCCAAAACGACCCCGAAGAGCAAGAATGGGAGGACGAAGATGATGATGAAGAAGATGAAGGCGAAACCGATGATGATGTGGAAGATCAGGATGAATGGGATGACGATGATGATCCTGAAGAAGAAGATGATGATTGGGAGGACGAAGATGATTGGGACGACGAAGATTGGAATGAAGAAGAGGAAGATTGGAATCACAATGATTCTGAAGAGGATGAGATGAATGATTGGGACGAGTCAGATTGGAACTAAGCAGCACGCCTCAAGTGGTCGCATTGAAGGTACAACGAAGCTGCCATAGAAAGTTTCCATTGCGCCTGAGCTTCCAGAAAAGTATCTTTGCCCTGCATTAAACGAGTGAGGTGGTCATTTTTTGTCATCCGTCCTTCGAAGAATACACGACCTCGCTGGCGCTAGGTTCACCACCCTCCGGGTATCAATGAAATCCATGAATTCTTAGATGCGCAAGCTCTCCAATAGACAAAAAGATATTGCCGCTACGCTGCGACGACGGCGGAAACTATCGCCGCTTCCTTTGAAAGCCCTGGCCCGAAATTCCGAAAAGGCAGCGCCGATGAAAATTCAAAAACGCGCAAAATCGTGAAGAGATCGATATTCCATGCGTTATACGGCCTCCATCGCGTCGCGGCAGTTTTCCATTCAAAACGTTGATTTTGCCTCCGGTACCGCTACGTTAGATGGCCGCCTCGTACGTTTTGATTTGCAGCCGTTGCGTCCGGGTTTATTCTCATTGATTCTCGACGATCGGGTTTACACGGCACAGGCGCAGAGCACAAAAGACGCGGGGGAAATATCAATCGGGGCGCACTCTTTTAATGTAGTTGTAGAAGATGAACGTGTCGTTCTTTTGCGAAAACTTGCACGCGCCGAGGATGAGGCTGGCCCGGTCGAGGTCAATGCGCCGATGCCCGGCTTGGTTGTTCGTCTTCACGTGCACAGCGGCGACCGGGTCAAAAAAAGCCAGCGTCTATTGACCATCGAAGCGATGAAGATGGAAAATGAAATCAAATCCCCACACGATGGCGTTGTGGATCAGGTGTTCATTCATGAGCGGGATGTAGTTGATAAAGACACGCGGCTGGTTCGATTGAGCAGAGCTGCTTCTGACAAAAAGTGATCTCAAAAAAGTGATTTCATCATAGTGGAATTCTACCTGCAATTGCTCATCAGCGCTCCGCCGATTCTCCTCGCACTGACGCTGCATGAGTTTGCTCACGCCTTTACGGCTGATCGGCTTGGCGATCCGACTCCCAGAAATCAAGGTCGGCTGACGCTGAATCCACTTGCTCATCTCGACCCGATAGGCACCATTCTTTTGTTTATCGCGCGCTTCGGTTGGGCAAAACCTGTGCAGGTCGATCCACGCAATTTCCGAAATCCGCAACGCGACATGATGATCGTTGCAGCGGCAGGCCCGGCCTCGAACCTTGTCCTCGCGCTCATTTTTGGAATCATTTATCAATTCATGCAAGGCGCGCCTCCTGAAACGCGCACCGGGGTTATTTTGCAGTTCATCATCTCGTATTCTGTGGTTATCAATCTTGTCTTGGCATTCTTCAATTTGTTGCCCATCCCGCCATTGGATGGCAGCAAAATAATTCGGGCATTTTTGCCGGAAACTTTTCTGCCTGCTTTCTCAAGACTGGAAAGCTTTGGCCCATTCTTACTTCTCGGCATCATCGTGCTCGGCCAGTATTTCAACATCGCCATCGTTTGGGCGATAATTGGGCCGTTCGTGAGTTTTTTTAGTATTCTCTTTACAGGTGTTGATTTAAGTTGAAATTCAATCATGATGATCTCCCGGTGCGTTGCCAGATAAACAGAATTCTCACTTACTTTGCCTGCCTGCTGACATTGGCCGCATGCAAGAAGAAAGAGAACCCCGAAGCACTTCATCAACCCGTGCGTGATTCTTCCTCGATGAGCCTGAATCGGCCGGATGCTCAGGCATCACTTGATTCTGCTGCTGCCGTGCAAAATAGGCCTGCTCGATCTTTTCTTTTGAAATCCGTTGTCGGCGTTATTTTCTCCACGGGCACAGATTCTCTGGCTACCCTTGCCATCGAGATAGAGAATCGAGAAGTGATTATTTTAGTAGGGGAGAAGGCGCGCGTTCTGCGCAACCGGCAGCACCAGAAGATGTCAGTGACTGGATTCTGGCGGCCGGCAGCGACCACCGACGCGCGCGACAGCCTGGAAGTTGCCGACTTTGCTTTTATTCGAGAATGATTGATCAAAACTTTTTTAGTCATTTTAAAATGAGAAAGGGCCTTCCGAAGTGGAAAGCCCTTTCTCTTTATATGAATGGGGATAGGTAGAGGACGACTTCGATAGCACAACATGCGACCACATCCCGCCCTCATGGTGCAAGCATAAGGGCGGGATCACTTCTCATCTTCCCACCGTGCCGGTAGGGATTTTGAACAAACCACCTTCAGTGAGTTCTTAGAAGCTCACCTCGCAAGAGCCAGCCATGCACGCCAACTCTTGCGCAGCCGTTGTCAGGTCTTCTTCCTCATAGTAATAAAGCTTCGAAAAATCGATTTGCGGAAACGCGGCGTTCAAGCGATTATATTCCTCCTCGGAAATCTCGACGTAAGGCATCTGATCGTACAGCGCATCGAAAGCGGGGAGGAAGGTCATGCCGCCGACGAGATCGCGATGATCCCACGTCCACTTGATGATGTCCAATACTTCATCAGGGCGATAGGTGATCGTCACGCTCGGATTGTGCTCGGTGTAATAAACCTTGTTTTGCAACCAGTACTCGCACTGCGCGATTGCCGATCTTGATTTTCTCGTCACTGCGCCCTCCGGCGATTTCACCGGAAAGTGAATCACCCACGTGTTGGCGTTGTCTCTCGTTTGCCCATTCTCCGGATCCATCGGGATGCCGATGTCGCGCAGCACTTTGAAGATCGGCGTGTGCGTTCCGACCCTGACGTTGCGGATGTAGTACGGCGCCCAGCGCGTATGAAGTCCCGGCGAACAATCCAAGAGCTGTGAAGAGTTTCCCGATGGCTTGACGCAGGTGACGGCCGCTGAGGGGTTGATGCCCAGAGCTTCTGCGGTCTGGCGATTAATCTGAATCGACCATTCACGCATACGCGCCTGCACCGCAGCGTCTTGTGCAGCCGGGCTGTCTAACTGGCCGTTGATATCCACGCCCAGAAGTCGCTCTTCCTCGCAGTTTTGTTTCCATTGTGAGCGCAGTCCCGGAAAATGTGTGGCCATGGATTGAATCGTGCCGATGATCGTGGCCAATTCAACTTTTTCCTTGAGGCTTTCAAACGTATCGTGCGGTCGCGCGATAGCTATCGACAGGTTGCAAAATTCCCACGGCCGCAAGACGATTTCGCCGCAGGGATTGGTTCCGAATTCTGCGGCAGCGCGCCGAGCCGGACGCGAGGACATCGCTGCTTGGCGGTTGAAGATGCCCGGCTCGCCGCGGCCGCATTCTACCATTTCCAAAATCTGTTTCGCAAGATCGACCTGCGTCAATCCGGCTTCGGGCCATACGGCGGAATTATTTGCGTTCCAACGCTGGCTGTTCTCGCGCTCAAAGTCACCGGTTTTCGCATTGTGCATTTCGAGATCGTCGTAATCAAACAAAGAGATCATCGCGGTTCGTCGCACGCCGCCGGAAACTGCGGCGTTTCCCAAAGCGCACATGATATCGTGCGCATCGATGGGTCGCAGAAAACTCCCTTGACGTGTAAATATGCGGGCGCGAACGAAGTCGAGCATCACACGCAACGGATCCGGCCCGGAGGCACGACCACCCTTCGTTCGCAGCGGTGTGCCGGAGGGCCGGAGTTGAGATAGATCGAAATGAATATCTCCACCATCGAACCACGTCTCCAGTCCGGTGCGCAGCGCATCGGCCCAGCCTTCGGCAGAATCGTCAACGACGAGGGTCTGCGGCTTGGCCCCGCTTTGGCGGCGGATGCGCGGAAAGTTTTCCACGTAACGGCTTTCCACAGAATAGCCTACACCGCATCCGCTCATCGAGATGATCAGAGCTTCAACAAACGAGTCGATGCTTTCGACAGGCTGATAGGAGCAATTGTAGATCGTGATATTGTTGCGTTCGGCAGCAGGTCCGGCCATGGCCAGGAGCCGCATCGATGGCATGGCGCGCATCTCAAGAATGCCTTTGCGAACCCGCTCGTAAGTTTCCGCCGGCAATCGAGAGTCCGAGAGCTTGCGAAGATAATTGACTGCGCGATCGACGGTTTCCACCCAAGTCTCACTGCCGTGATGAGACTTCTTTTTGAACAATTAAGAACAACCGCTCGTTGCACCACAATTTGTGCACTTGTAACATGAGCCGCTGCGTATCATCACACTGCCACACTCATGGCATGGTGGTGCATCACTTTGACTTTCAAAGACGGCGTTCTCGATTGTCTCCGTTGTCTGTGGCTGAGCTTGTAACTCAGATGATCCATTCACCCTTTTGGTAACTTCAGCCACTGGCAGCGATTCGCCATTGTCAGTGCCTTGCGTTTCACCGATTGTAAGTTTTTGGTCTTCTTCTGGCAAAAACTTCAAAGCCAGCCAGCGGAAGATATAATCAGTGATGCTCTTGGCTATGCGAATCTGGGGATTTGCAGTAAACCCAGATGGCTCAAAGCGAGTATGAACAAATTTGCGTGCGAGTACTTTAATGGGCACACCGTACTGCAGAGCAAGAGAAATTGCTGTGGCGAACGCATCCACTAGGCCAGAGACTACTGAACCTTCTTTGGCCATGACGACGAAAATTTCACCTGGCAAACCATCTTCATACATGCCAACGGTAATATAACCTTCGTGGCCGGCAATGCTGAACTTGTGTGTGATCGATTTGCGTTCATCCGGCAATCGACGACGTACCGGATTAAAGATAGACGCGCTGTCCTTGGTAGCTGACTTTGTCTCCAGTTTCGTGGACAAGGGCTGGGTACGTTTGCAACCATCTCTATAGATAGCAATGGCTTTGAGACCGAGTTTCCACGCTTCGAGATATGTGTTAGCAATATCGTCTGGTGTTACATCGGTAGGCATATTGACGGTTTTGGAAATTGCTCCAGAAAGGAATGGCTGCACGGCTGCCATCATTTTTACATGGCCCATGTATTGAATAGAGCGTTTTCCATTCGCCGGTTTGAATGCGCAATCGAATACTGGCAAATGCTCGGCTCTTAGTTCGGGCGCTCCTTCGATTGTATCGTGTTTGTCAATGTATTCGAGAATCGCGGTTACCTCCGATGGTGAGTAACCAAGCCTTCGCAGTGCTTCCGGCACAGTATTATTGACGATTTTCATCAGCCCGCCGCCAACCAACCTTTTGTACTTGACCAGAGCAATATCTGGCTCGACGCCGGTCGTATCACAATCCATCATAAAGCCAATGGTGCCAGTTGGCGCCAGCACAGTAACCTGCGAATTCCGGAAACCATATTCGCCGCCGAGGTTATAAGCATCGTTCCAGGATTTCTTGGCCGCGGCCATCAGTTCTGGCTTGACGAATTTATGGTCAATCTTATCAACGTGTAGTTCATGTTTTTTAATCACGGACAGCATAGGAGTTCGATTTTTCTGAAAGCCGGGAAATGGCCCAGCTTTGCTAGCGATGAGGGCTGAGGTCTTGTAGGCCTGACCGCACATGAGGGCGGTAATGGCGGCGGCGTAAGCGCGACTCGCATCGCTATCGTATGCCAAGCCCTCAGCCATCAATAAAGCTCCAAGATTGGCATAGCCCAAACCAAGTGGTCGATAATCATGACTATTCTTCTCGATCATGGGCGTAGGGTAACCGGCATTATCAACAATGATTTCCTGTGCGATAATGAGAATATGCACAGCGTGAGAAAATGCCTCAATGTCAAATTCTCCGTTTGCGGTGCGGAATAGCATGAGATTGAGTGAAGCAAGATTGCATGCGCTATCATTGAGGAACATGTACTCACTACACGGATTACTGGCATGGATGCGGTCGGTCTCTGAACAAGTATGCCAAGCGTTAATCGTGGTGTCGAATTGCATGCCAGGGTCGCCGCAAATGTGCGCAGCTTCGGCAATTTGCTTCATAAGCGCGCGCGCGCCGTAAGTGTTTTCAACTTTACCGGTCACTACCTCGCGTGTTGACCATTCACCATCTTCTATTATTGCACGCATAAACTCATCGGTGACCCGCACGCTGTGATTGGCATTCTGAAAGTAAATGCTGTTGTAAGCTTCACCGTTGAATGATCCGTCGTAGCCAGCATCTATCAGCGTCCATGCCTTCTTTTCTTCGCTGGCTTTACAATTGATAAATTCAACGACGTCGGGATGATCAGCATTTAAGATAACCATCTTTGCGGCGCGTCGAGTTTTGCCGCCGGATTTAATGACGCCGGCAAAGGCATCAAATCCACGCATAAAACTCACCGGCCCTGAGGCCGTGCCGCCATTTGAAAGTCGTTCTCGTGAGGAACGAAGAGAGGAAAGATTCGAGCCAGTTCCTGATCCCCATTTGAACAACATGCCTTCAGTTTTGGCGAGATCAAGAATGCTTTCCATCCTATCCTGCACGCTATTGATGAAGCATGCAGAGCACTGCGGTTTTGTCTCAATGCCGCAATTAAACCAGACTGGGCTGTTGAACGCCGCTTTCTGGTTGACAAGAATATGCACCAATTCATCATAGAAGATAGAAGCATCATCTGTTGAAGCGAAATAGCCCTGTTTTTCACCCCACATTTTCATGGTGCGTGCAACACGGTCAATCAATTGCCGGACGCTATTCTCTCGCTCAGGCGTGCCTAGTTTGCCGTTAAAATATTTGGAAACTACGACGTTTGTGGCCATTTGCGACCATGTGCTTGGTACCTCAATATTGGTTTGTTCAAAAACCTTTTCGCCTTTTTCGTTGGTAATGATGGCGGAGCGCCGTTCCCACGCCAACTCATCGAAGGGGTTTTTGTCGCCGCTTGTAAAATATCGCTGCAGATTTAGGCCGCCAATCCGCAGATGGCTTGACAGGTTTGTATGCTCGGTAGTTTTTGAGGTGGAGATCTCAGGCCGTTCTGTAGTAATTACTTCTTCCTGCGCTGAGACATCCGTCGGCTTGTTGGTTTTAGACGCCATGGTTGATCCTCCACATCGAAGAGTTTGATGAGAAAGCAAAAGAATGATTTACCTTGAGTATAATTTTCGTGCGGGTCAATATATGGTGCAGAGGTTCAAATGTCAAGGGAAATTTCAATATATTGTAGTTTCATTAGTATCAACATACAATTAGTAGATATCTGATATGATATTCAAAATCAGCTATTAGCGCTGCTTTGAAACTTCAATTGGGGGTTAAACCTGTTTTCGGCTATTCAGGATTGTGATGGAGTAAGGCGGAGGATATGAGAGATTTTTTGCAAGATTTTAATGAGGATAATCAACAATAAAATAACATTGCAGCGTCGTGCTCTTAATCAGGCATTATAACATGGGAAAAATAATTCCACCCAGAGAATTCCAAAGGTACTCTTTCAACTGAGGTTTCCAGATATACGCCTTCGCCGTCTTCAACATGTCCGATTACTCTTAAGTCAGTTCCGAATTGATTTGAAACGTGAGTCTGTGACCATGATCCACGGAGTGTTCCTATTAAGGAAAAATCTGCTCCCGCACTGAAAGCTAATCTAATTGGATCTTCACCCAAGCTATTGGCTATCTTATTCACGACTGTTGGCAATTCTATCTCTTCTTGTCCAACAACGAAAGCCTTTTTGCTTTCATTAGAAAGCTCTAAAAGGGACTGTCCTACTCCATCTGTATTATCCATACATGAAGTACAGTAATTAGAAGCTGAAAGGGTAATTCCTAGGGCGACGAGAGGTTCAATGTCGGTAAACTGTCCATTGAGTGAAAGTATTTCTTTTTGCGATATATCCAATACGGACTTCTGGCATCTTAGGTGGTATGCAAAGGCAGCAGGTGTTAATCCCAAGGCCCGTGAGATAAATATCGTATCACCATTCTGGGCACCACGACGAGTAAGAACTCGGATTTTTTCTGTTTTCCCAATTGATGTAGCAGAAATGCTCATCTCTTTGCTATAAGTAATGTCACCCCCAAGCACTCGGCACCCATGCTTTTCTGCTAGCTTACCAAAACCTTTACATAATGCTTTGAAATCTTCGTAGGCAAGATCATTTGGCAAACCCAAGTTGAGCAGTAGTGCTAACGGCCTACCACCACAGGCAGCGATGTCGCTAATATTTAGGCAAGCAAGATATCTTCCTAGTCCGTAGTAGTCTATAATTCCAAGACGAAAGGCTATTAAGTCTGCCGGGACACGATCTGTGGAAAACAACCAGACTTGTCCGTCTGGAGCATCTAACATCGCACAATCATCTCCTACGCCTTCTAATTCATTTCGACTATTGAAAAGGGGACGTATGAATTCGCTAATTAGACGTTTCTCTCCTATATCATAAATTCGTAAAGTGTTCATTTTTCATCCTCATTTGCCATGGTCTTGTTCTATCACCTTCAACATTTCATCAATAGCATCATCTACTTCACTATCGGACGCATACCTAAGAGGCTTTCCTGTAAATGGTGTTTCGTCCAAACCGAGTTGCGACCAAGGAAGCTTATCTTTAATCTCACTGAAGTCGTCTGCAGACAAGATTATTATTTTCAAGCCATCCACCTTTACTCTCCGGCTCATTGCAAAAACTTCCTTAGCAATGTAGCCATCCGGCGCCTCTCTATATCTCGCGACGTAATTTGAAGAAACCAAAATCAATACAACACCTGCGTGCTCGACAGCCTCAGTACTATTTTTTGATGGTGTGCTGCCAATTCCTTGAAAAGGCTTGGCAAATAGATGATATTTTTTTCTTTTCTTGTTTAGTGAATTGGAAACTTTTTTGACCACTTTGATATCGGCCCATGCAAAGGAGATGAAAATATCAGGCCCTGTAAAACCATCTTTATTTCGAGTATCGGATGGAAAATCAATCTGGCCAAATGGATCGTGCGCGAGCAGAGTATCATATAGCCATTTTCCATCTATAGCGCGATAGAATTCATTCCAACTGCCTCCTGCTTGCTTCTTAGGGATGAATAGGAGTATACTTCCAGGAGTAGGCAATGGCAATACGGACCAACTTTCTTTTAAAATTGCACTAAAGGGCCCTCCACATTTTTCTAACGGTGTTGGTATGTCAAAACTTTTGAACCTGTCGGCCCTTATCCGAACTGAACTAGCTTCATATTCATACTTTCTTTGATCCACATCAGAAAATGTATCAAAGAAAAGGTCGTCTGGTAAATTAATCTTATCATTTGACTGAGTTGGGCTCTCTTCAGGATGTAGCCACAAACATTGATATCCAGAACCGCGCCCCAAGAATATTTCTAAAGCACTTCTCGCCTTGTTATCAAGCCTCCTTTTTGTGATTCCTGCGTTAAAGGCGGTAATTCGAGCCGTTAGAGAGATATCATCTAATTCCAAGAAATCTTCAAATGACAATTCCCAGTTAGTAGCCTTATCAAAAAATTCTAAAGTACACTCTTCTTTTCGTGCAATACCTTGGAGCAGAGTAAGAAGCAGTAATGTACGAAAACGAGGTGCGGGAGCATAGTAGACCGTCGAACATAGGTGTGCTCTAGTGACAAGAAAATTGGAAACAGGACCTGGATCAGAAAACACCGGTCCTTGCTCGTCATAATACAACAGCGTATCAACAACGGCATTGGGATTCCCAAGCCCGCCAACCGTGTGGTGTGCATCTCGAAATACATAATCCAAACGATCCGCATCTACTACACCATCCATAATATGACACAGCTGTATCAGATTCGTGTCAAGTCTTACCTCGGGTGATAATGATAGCCCAGTAAGAAGAAAAACTAAAAACGGTATATCCAAATCTTCTAAAATGGCTTGAATTCGCTCGTCATATAAGCATGCAATTGTAAAAACAGTCTTATCAGTCCAACTCTTAACCTCAAAACCTATTAAATTTTTCACAGATTCTCGTAACTCGTAACTTGGCTTGTAAATAAATTTTGTCGAGTTTTGATATGGTAAATATCCTACATCTTGTAAGAGACCAGCCACCAGCATGTGTTGAACAAGAATATCGTAATCACTCGCTTTCAGTCCCGAAAATATATTGGGGAAGCAGGTTTTTAAGCTTTTGAACAATTCGGTAGTGAACCCATCTACAGTGAAAAGTCGTTTCAGTACCATTCTCATCATATGCATAGTACCAATGGCGTGTGCATATCGATTATAATCTGCCGCAGGATAAGTTTGTGAAGCGAAAGCTAATTGCTTTAGGCGACGAAGTCTCTCCAATATGGGAGAGCTTAATAGTTTTGTAATAATACCAAGTTCAGATGAACCTGCGGTATCTCGAATATCTATTGAACCATGAACAGCGTCATATATCCATACTAGATTGGAATGTGGATCAAATTGTGATGATACTAGAGACGGCATCGGGGCCTCCATCCATAAAAGAGAGAGATGCTACTGGGCTTTGGAATTTTCCATATTTACCAGAGTAAAGTAAGATTTCACCTTCGACTTTCCAGAAAGTAACTTGACCAATTAACATCCCAGGATACACCCTCACAGGCATGACAGAGTGTAGTTGTAGAGTCCACTGATTTATTGATCCTATGTCAATAAGATCAGCAGTGATATCTATGAATATTCCTAACCTACCAACTGAAGATCTTCCTCGAATGATAGGTACGTAACAAGTGCTGCCCATAGTTTCAAGAGTATTAAATAGATAAACTCGACATGGATCAAGCAAGATTCCATCGTTTCCCACATCATAATCTATTGTCAGGTTTTCCTTTGCACTGTCCAATTGATAATCACGATATATCTTACACCTATTCCCCAGCCGAAAGTCATAAGAGTTCGGACCAAGTTGATCTTTATTGAAAGGCTCAATTACAATATCACCAGCCTTCACAGCTTCCCCAATTGCGGAACCAGTGAGAATCATTATCTTCTTCTTCAGCTATTTATCTTCCGAGGACAACAAAGAAGTATCTTGATTAGGAACGGGTCCAAAATCTTTATGATATCTTCCTCGATATTCCACAATGCTTCCCCACTGTTTCCAAAATGCTAACTGACCAATTAGCATATACGGATAAACTTTCAGGGGTTGGACAACTCTGAGTTCCAATGTCCACTGGCTTATCGAGCCCGCATGGCCTAAATCTGCAGTAACATTGAGAAACAGCCCTAGTCTGCCGACAGAGGATCTTCCTAACAAGGTTACCACATATTTAGTACTACCAATAATTTCGTGAGTAGCGGCGAGGTAGAGTGTTTTAGGTCGTAAGACAAATCCTGATGCTGGGAGTTCAATTCGTTCAAAATCTTGATGCCCTTTGCCATCATTGTTGACTTGAAGAATTGATCCCGAAAGGCGATAGTTATAACTATTCGGATTTAACTGTGATAGATTGAAGGGATCGATAGTGATTTCACCTCGTTCGTATGCTTGCTTTATTGCTTGACCTGTTAAGATCATAGAGAGTTTGGGACTTTTCCCACGAACGGCTGATAATCGATGCTCTTGTAAGATTGGTGAAGTCGAACCAATCAAAGTTTACAGAAATATTGACCCATAGTAATTCTTTAGAACAGATAGGAAGGCAAGTAAAAAGATTGTTTGTTCGCCGATATAATAAGCAATGAAAAAGCTCTTTGCAATAGCTTTTTGTTGGTCAGGTTCTACGAATTTGCCCGATAATAAAAAAGGCGAGTCGCAATTTTTCAAAGCATTTGCAACTCGCCAGCAAACAAGATAAGATTTAATCGACGACGTCAATTCTTATACGCCTTCAGCGGATCATCAAACTCGAAGCCGAACAGTTGGGGGTTCTCGCCAATCACTGCCGCCGAGAAAATGTAGAAGACGTAGTCGTGAGTTTCCTTCGGCACTTCTTTGCTCTCCAAGAGCTTCCAGAAATTTCGCTCGCGCGGGTTCTCCGGCATCTTTTTGATGTAGCCGCGAACGCGATTCTCTCCCCAGTTGTAAGAAGCCATCACCAGCAGGCCGGAGGCTTGTGCCTCGGTGTTGTAGATTCGGCGAATGTATTTCGCCGCCGCGCCGGTCGCTTTCTCGAAATGATGGCGCTCATCGAGCGGATCAGTTCTGCGCATTTTTTGCAGCGGCCCGACTTTCAGTCCATACTGCGTGGCAGTAGAGGGAATGAACTGCCAGGCGCCTTTCGCAATGCCGAAACGGGTATCGGGGCCGCAACGCGAGCTGTCGAAATCGCTTTCTTGCAACGAGAGATATAAGAACTGCGGCGGCAAGTTGTTTTCGAGCATCTTATCGGCAACGGCTTTCACGTAGCCTCTTTCAATGGCAAGTTTAATCGCATTTTTGTAGCGCGGCGTGGTTTTCCACTTGGCGATGTATTTCTTCACCTCTTCGACGAAATCTTTGGGCATGGTCAATTCGCATTCGCCGAAGTCGTGGGCGACGCGCCAGATGAGATAATTTTCATCATTCGGATTTTGCTCGATCACGCCCAATTGCTTGACAAACTCCTGGTAATCATTTTCGAGTTTCTTCCGCTGCGCGCGCAGATCGATGATCATCACATCCGTGGAGTCGGCCTGACCCATCATCTCGTCTTCAATCCGATTGATGCGCAGCTCGTAATCTTTCATTTGATAAAAGACTTTTTCCGCAGAGCCGCGCACCGCGCCGAGTTTGTTGGTTTGATAAAATGCAAAAGCGCCGACCGCCGCAACCGCCACCGAGAACAACGTGATGATTTGTTTCACCTTTTGCCGTTGTTTTTTTCTGGCACGCTCCAGCGCGCGATGAAGCCGCATCGTGTGCTTGTCAAGTTCTTCTTCCTGGCCCTTCATTCCCAATGCGAATTGCACGCCTTTGACAAGCGCCTGTTGTCCGCGCGCCACGCCCTCGAAGACCATGGTCTTGAGGCCTTTTGATTTGCGCTCCTGGATGTTGGCCATGAGGCGCACACCGGCGCCGAGCGGCTTGCCGAAGAACAGCATGTCGCCATTCTGTATTTTCGTCTTGGCGGTGATCTCCTCGAAGTTGTGCCAGAGACGGCAACCTTCTTTCGGCACAACCCAGAAGTCCGCGCCCTCGAGCTGAATCTCGCAGTGATATTTTGAGATTTCAGGATTGCCGGTCTCATCGAAGAGCAGATCGCAATCCGGCGCGGTGCCGGCGCGGAAGTAATCGCCTTCGAGGATGGTCATCGCTTGCTGTTGCGCGCCGCCAAACATGTACTCCACAGAAAGGCGCCCTGTCAGATTTGTTGATGGGCTGAATGGATCCATGGTGTAAACTCACTCCGTTGATGAAGAATTATTGCTTGACGTCAAATCAAGGAGGAATAATTCGTAAAACGTAATGCGTAAAAAGATTTTTTAGCTTCTTACGAATTACGTTTTAAGCATTATTCCTCAAAACGCTCAACCGATTCCCATTACCCAACGAAACTTGAAATCATCCTCGCCTAAGGGTGGCTTGCTGAGGTAAAGAGGAAAATCAAAACGCACGGTGAAGCTGCCAAGTTTTCGTAGTGAACCAGGCAAATCAAGCTCGGCAAGAATGCCGATGCCCGCATCCGTGCGGGTGGTTGATTGCAGTCCGATGACATCGTCATGCTGCGAATAACCGATCAAGCCTGTATCAAAAAAAAGATAAGCCGTCGTTGTGAAATAATCCGACAAGCCCGGCACAATATCGAAGACGGGATTCAGCGGGCTTAACACTTCGAATTGAACATTGGCAGAGAGCAGACGATTACCAGAGGCGATCTGAGTTTCACCGCCGGTTTTGTATTCACGAGTGATCTGATAGCCGCGAACATTTCCACCACCCGCGGGATGAATGTGACCTTCGCGCGCCCATTGTTGCGGCAGGGTGCCTCGCGCGGCGTACCAGTTGTTGCCGATCCAATCTTCTGAACTGCCGCTGCTAAGGTAAAGTAATGATTGCGATGTAGCTTGCCCCGCAATGTAACCGACAAAAGCCCGCAGCCTAAGGCTGAATTGTCTGCTGATTTCTATATCTTGTAGAGACGTTAGGGTGATTTTGCTGAAACGGTTTTGGCCGCCCGGCATCGAATTGTTTAGCTCAACGATGTACTCGCCGCTGCCCAATCGATAGCGATAATTTTGCCGAAAACGCAGCCGCAGTTGATTGTTGACCTCGGTTTGATATGAACCCGGAAAGAGCAGATAGTCGGGATCATAAAATTTCTCGAAACGCAATTGCAACTCAAACCGCTTTTCGGTGGACTCGAAAGGAGAGCGCCGCCAACTTTGTCCGAAAGTCAACGCATGGCGCGATAAGCCGGTTGAGATGCTGCTTTGAAATTGCCAGAACGCGCCAGCCGGTTAAAAATGAAATCCCACAGGAAAGCCGGCGTGCTGCATAAGCAGTGACCGCAATCCTGTGGGCACATTTGTGCTTCAACGGTACAAAATAATACGCAGAAAAGAAATGGCTGTCAAGTGGGAAAAGTTGATGCTCGTAAGATCTCCTTCAAACGCAGTGTATGAACGACAAAATCCTTGCATCTCAAAGCGCGCTTTCATAAGTTTGATGCGATTTTGCGCGCCCCTATAGCTCAGTATAGGAAGAGCAGTGGTTTCCTAAACCATGTGCCGCAGGTTCGAGTCCTGCTAGGGGCACTGTCAATGAAAATAATTTCCGAGAGTAAAGGAGAACGATGCTTACCCCAAAGAAAAAAATCACCCGCCACCAGGTGAAAGAAGATAAGCTGGTGACGATGTACTTCAAAGCCAATGATTATCTTAACAAGCATACTCGCGAGATTACTTATGCGGTGATTGGCGGCGTTGCTGTCCTGGCCCTCGCTTTTTTTCTCATCCGCAGCAAGCGGGAAGCCGAGGAAAACGCCTCAGTGGAATTGGCCAAAGCGAAGATGGAGTATGCCCGGCGCGATTATACAAAGACAATCGATATTCTCAAAAAACTCATCGAAAATTATGACGGCACCACGAGCGCCGGCATGGGCACAATTTATCTCGCGCAATCGTATTTGCGTCTTCAGGATTATCCAAACGCCGAGGCCGCTTTTCGGTCTTATCTTGATGACTACGATAACGACAGGCTGCTCTCCGGGGCGGCAGCGGCAGGCATTGCGGCGACCTACGATGAACGAAAAGAATACCTCAAAGCCGCCGAGCTTTATGAAAAAGCTGCGAACGATTATTCCGATTTGATGTACGCGCCCACCTGGCTTATGGACGCAGCGCGCTGTCACGCCCAGGCCGGCAACAAACAAAGCGCGCAGCAAGCCATAAAAAAAATTATCGAGAATTACCCGAAGACAACGATCCTGGACGATGCGAAATCCTATCTTGCCGAATTGGGAGCTTAACATAAGACGGGATTCCATCTTTTGCTGGTGGACGGCAATTGAAGCTGAAGGTTCAACCACGGTTTGACCGTTGCGCTTCACAAGACGGGAAAAACCGCTTGCTATTCGCGAATTTCCTATTTATATTTGCCCGTTGAAAGTGGGTTAATAGCCCACTTTTTTGTTGTTTGGACATCCCGGAGAAGGGAAGACCCCGCCAAAAACGGGGGCCACGCTCATCGCTATTTGTCAGTGGAAGACCTACAGCATAGGCTCGAAGAGATAGTCCTGCCGGTTCTGCAAAGTCACGGCGTCGATTTCATCGAGGCACAAATCAAAGGCGGACGCAATAGTCAAATCGTCCGCATCACTATTGATGCAGATGGCGGCATCCCGTTGGATCGCTGCGCTGCCATCAGCCGGGAAATTAGCGCGCATTTAGACGTGGCTGATATTTTTCCAGGAAAGTTTCGGCTGGAGGTCAGCTCGCCGGGAATCGATCGTCCACTTAAAACGCTTCGTGATTTTGAAAGAAACGTCGGGCGGCAGGTAAAAATTCAATACCGTTCCGGCGAGACGATCGACAACATCGATGGAACCATCAAGGGAGTGACGGAGAGCGAAGTCGAGATTGCCGACAAACAAGTTTCACATTTGATCCATCTGCAAGCTATCGAGCTTGCAAAAATTCAGCTTGCATGGTAAGTTGTTTTTTAATCAGCGTAAGGATAAGATGCGGTCATGAAAAGCGCAATTGCCGAAGCCTTTGTTCAAATCTCGAAGGAAAAGAATATCGACAAGGCTCAACTCTCCGAGATATTGCAAACCATCGTGATGAACATGATCAAAAAGAAATACGGCACTGCCGACAACTTTGAGATTTTCATCAACGTGGACAAGGGCGAGATCGAAATCTACCAGAATAAAATCGTCTCCGAAGTTGTGACGGATCCGAATACGCAGATTGATTTGGAGAGCGCCCGCAAGGTGGAGCCGGACTTGGAAATCGGCGATGCTTTTCTCGAGATCGTCAACCCAGAGGCTTTTGGGCGCCGGCTCATCATCACCGCGAAGCAGAATCTCAATCAGCGCATCAAGGATGAAGAGAAGCGCCTGCTGCTTGATGAATATCAGAACCGCGTCGGCGAGATCATTCTCGGCGACGTCCGGCAGATTAATCGCAATGAAATCTATATGAATGTCGATCGCACCGAAGTTGTCATGCCGAAGAAGGAGCAAATCGAAAGCGAAAAATATCGTCGCGGCGATAACGTTCGGGCAATCATAAAAGAAGTGGCGCGAACCAATCGTGGCCCGGAAATCATCGTATCCCGCGCCGATCCAAACTTCCTCATTCGCCTGTTTGAGCTTGAAGTGCCGGAAATATACGACGGTATTATCGAAATCAAAGCGGTCACGCGCCAGCCCGGCGAACGCGCCAAGATCGCCGTCTACTCGAACGACAAGCGTATCGATGCGGTCGGCGCCTGCGTCGGCATGAAGGGAATTCGCATTCAATCGGTCAGTCGGGAGCTGAACAACGAGAAGATCGATGTCATTCCGTGGAGCTCGGAGCCGGAAGTGTTCATCACCCGCGCCCTTAGTCCGTCGAAACCGGTGCGCGTGCTCGTTGACGCGCCGAACAAGCGCGCGATCGCCATTCTTCCGGATGATCAGGTTTCGCTGGGCATCGGTCGAGGCGGGCAGAATCGACGCTTGAGCGGCAAGCTCACCGGTTTTGAGATCGAGATCGTCAAGGAATCGGATTACCGTCGCATGGTCGAAGAGCAGCGAGAAAAAGAAGTGCCCATCGAGAAGATCGAAGGTCTCACCGAAGGCATGATCGAAAAGTTGAAAGCCGCCGGCGTCACTACGATGAAAGACATTCACGAGCGCGGCCAAGATGGCATCGTCGCAATCAAGGGCATCGGTGAAAAAACGGCAGAAAAAATATTTGCCTTGATTCAGGAACGTGAAAATGAGCGCTCTACGCCCGCGGCAGGCGCGAAAGCGGAAAAGAAAACCGGCGCTAAAAAGAGTGAAGCCAAAGAAGCGGCAGAAGATGAAACCGAGGCGACTGACGACGAAGAAAGCGCCGGTGTCGAGGCCGAGGTTGTTGAGGACGAGAACGCCTCGGCAACCGAAGAAGATTCTACCAAGCAGGGTGATTGATTGAGCGCAAAACGCAGAATTTTTCAAGTAGCCAAAGAGTTCAATGTTTCCAACGACGACCTGATCGTCTTTTTGGGCAAGCTTGATTTTGAAGTGCACGGGCCGAACACGACCGTCAGCGACGAGATGTATACCAAGGTCGCCGAGAAATATCAGAAGCACACGACTCTTGCCCCGGACGGCGAACACGATTTTCGCAAGCGCCTGAAAGAGAAAAAAGCCGAAGAAGAAGAGAAGAAGGAGCGTTTGCGCAAGGATCTGGAAGAGCGCATGCGGGTCTCCAAGACCGTAGGCGTCGAGGTGACCAGCAGGGGGCGGACTCGTGGTCGCGTTGCAGAACAGAAGGAAAAGCCGCAGCCGGCTGAAAACGTTGAGAAAGCGACTAAGGCGATTCCAGTCGAAGGAAAGCGGGGCCCGAGTCGCAAGAGAGCTGATGAAGCGCCTGTTACCAAAACCACGAAGCCGATAGAAAGCAAGCCGGCGCCAACGCTCGAAGAAACCATTGCCGCGCTCATTCCCCAGGAAGATTTGCGCAAGCCCGCAGCGCCTAGGGCTTTCACCCCACCGTCCGCAAAAAGTAAAAAGGAAGAAGCGCCGGGCGCTGCGGTTATAAGGAAGAAGAAAAAACGGCGCAGAGGACGCAGGCAGCCCTCACTTCTTGTCGCCGCGCAAGAAGAGTTAACAAACGTGGCGCTGCCGCAAAAAGACCTTGTCAAACCTGCAGCCCGCAAGGGCAAGAAACGCAAGAAACGGAAGATCAGCGAAGAAGAGATTCAGGAATCCATTCGTCAGACGATTGCGGCGATGGAGGGACAGACTCGCGGCAAGCCGCGCCGTCGCCGCGTTCGCGATGAAGCAGGCGAGGTTGTCGCGGAAGAGGATTCAAAGCTCAGGGTGCCTGAGTTTATTTCCGTTGCCGATCTGGCGCAGCTCATGGACGCCGAGCCGAGCGAGGTGATTCAGAAGTGCCTCGGCCTCGGTCTTTTGGTCTCAATCAACCAGCGCCTCGATTCGGACACCGTCATCGCGGTTGCCGATGAGTTCGGCTTTGAAGTTGAAATCGTCCACGAGTATGGCACGGACCAGATAGAAGAAGAAGATATTCAGGATCTCGCCGAATCGTTGGTGTCGCGCCCGCCGGTCGTCACAATCATGGGACACGTCGACCACGGAAAAACCTCGCTGTTAGATTACATTCGAGAGTCAAACGTTGTCGCCGGCGAATCGGGCGGCATCACCCAGCACATCGGCGCCTACGAAGTCGAGTTCAACAACCGCCATATTACGTTTCTCGATACGCCCGGCCACGAGGCGTTTACCGCGATGCGCGCGCGCGGCGCGCAGGCAACAGACATCGTCATTCTTGTCATCGCCGCCGATGACGGCGTTCAGAAGCAGACGATCGAGGCGATCAATCATGCGCGCGCGGCCAACGTCCCGATCGTCGTGGCGATCAACAAGATCGACAAACCCGGCGCCAATTCGGATACGATCAAACAACAGCTCTCCCAGCATAGCATACTCGTAGAGAGCTGGGGCGGCAAAGTACAGGCAGCGGAAGTATCGGCAAAAAGCGGCAAGGGCGTCGATCATCTTCTCGAGCTCGTCTTGCTCGAAGCCGACTTGCTCGATCTAAAGGCTAATCCCATTCGACGCGCACGAGGCGTCATCATTGAGTCTGAGCTTGATCGTGGCAAGGGAGCGCTGGCCACTGTGCTTGTGCAAACCGGCACGCTGCACATCGGCGAGGCTTTTATTGCAGGACATTTCAGCGGCAAGGTGCGCGCGATGTATGATGAGCGCGGCAAACGTGCTCAAACCGCGCCGCCTTCAACGCCGGTTCGCGTTGTCGGTTTTGCCGGCGTGCCGGCAGCGGGAGATCCGTTTATCGTGATGGCTGACGAACGCGCCGCGCGCGAAATCAGCCAGAAGCGCCTGCAGTTGAAGCGCGAACAGGACTTCCGCAAGGTTCGGCATATCACCCTCGATCAAATTTCGAAGCAAATTAAAGAAGGCGCCGTCAAAGAACTCCGCATCATCGTCAAGGGCGATGTCGATGGATCCGTGGAGGTTGTCAGTGACTCTTTGATGAAGCTTTCGACGAATGAAGTGGCGGTCAAGGTCATTCACAAAGCCGTCGGTGGCATTTCAGAATCCGACGTGCTTCTGGCAACGGCGTCTGAAGCGATCATTCTCGGCTTCCATGTGCGCAGCACGCTCGAAGCGCGTGATATTGCCGAGCGTGAGAACGTCGACATCCGGTATTACAAGATCATCTATGACGCCGTCAACGATGTCAAGGCTGCGCTTGAAGGATTGTTGGAACCGGAGATTTCCGAAAACATTACCGGCACCGCAGAAATTCGCAACATCTTCAAAGTTCCGAAAGCCGGCACAGTGGCGGGATGTTACGTCCAATCCGGCAAAATCATACGCAGCGACAATGTGCGGCTCTACCGCGATGACAAGCTTATTTTTGAAGGCAAGATTGCGTCGCTCAAGCGTTTCAAGGACGACGCGCGTGAAGTAGCGGCCGGATTCGAATGCGGCCTCAGCCTCGAAAATTTCGACGACGTCCATGTCGGCGATGTCATCGAAGCTTATCAAATCGTTAAAACCAAACGCACGCTTTAAATTGAACCATAGTGATGTTCGTCGGCATATTTCAAGTGGAGTTGCTTCTGCACGAGGCGCAATCATTAAAAGAAAAGCGTTTTGTTTTGAATAGCTTAAAGGCGCGCATCAGCAACAGCTTCAACGTGTCGGTCGCAGAAGTCGATCAGAACGATTTGTGGCAGCGTACAACCATCGGCATGGCGCTCGTGACCAACGAGCGCAAGTTCGTCGACGAGGTCTTTACGAAAATTCTTAATTTTCTCGACGGCGAAAGTACTATCGAAGTCATCAAGCATCAAGTCGAGGTGATCTGACCCATGGAAGGCAAAAGAAATGTGCGGGTTGCCGAGTTGCTCAAGCAGATTTTGAGCGAAACGATCTCGCGGGAGATGCGCGACCCCTCGATGCATTTGGTGACTATTACGAAGGTCAAGATCACCGACGATCTTCGCGACGCCAAAATTTATTTCAGCAAAATGGGCTCGCCGGCTGAACGCAAAGCGGCGCTGGACGGATTGAGCCGTGCGAAAAATTTTTTGCGGTCGACGATAGCCCAAAAAGCCGGGTTGCGCGTTGTTCCGTCCCTGATGTTTATTTATGACGACTCGCTGGACTACGCCGCCAACATCGATCAACTTTTGCGCCAGGTCAATCGACAGCAAACAGATTCTTGAGGTGGTCGCCCCCTGATTTCACAGCAAGAGCTTAACGCGGGGAAAATCGTCGCCATCGACAAGCCGGCAGGATGGACGTCCTTCGACGTGGTGAATCGATTGCGCAGCATCACCGGCGTTCGCAAAGTTGGCCACGCCGGAACGCTTGATCCCTTTGCCACCGGATTGTTACTAGTCTGCTTCGCTGGCGCAACCAAGCAAGTCGATCAACTCATGGCTCTGGAAAAAGAATACATCGCCGTCTTCGAGGTAGGCAAGCAAACCGACACCGACGACATCACCGGAGCGGTGATCAACGAAAGACCATTCGGGCATCTTGGCAAGCAGCAGGTGGTCGAGGCGTTGGAAAAATATCGCGGCGAGTTTTTGCAGGTACCGCCGGCCTATTCGGCAGTGAAAGTAAAAGGCAGGCGATTGTACAAGCTCGCCCGCCAGGGCAAGGAAATAGAGGCCATTCCCCGGCGCGTCACCATCTATGATTTGCAATTACAAAACTTCGCGTTGCCCGACATGACGCTCAAGATTACATGCGCGCGCGGCACGTACATTCGCGCCCTGGCGCGCGACGTGGGGAACGATCTGGGCTGCGGCGCTTTCGTTCGCGAGCTGCGCCGCACAAGAATCGGCGATTATCGGGTGGAAGACGCCATGCGAGTTGACAACTTCGAGCGCGATTTTTCCGGGTGAGTATGGCGACGCAAATTTATCGGACACTCGAGGACGTTATCCGCCAAACGTCGAGCATTAATACAGTTGGAACTTTTGACGGCCTGCACCTCGGCCATCAAACGATTTTACATGAAGTACGCCGTGAAGCAGCAGAACGCGGCGCATCGGCGACGGTTGTCACGTTTTCTCCGCATCCGCAGGTGGTGTTGCGAAATCCCAACCGGCCGCCGGTGAAGATTTTGACGAGTGACGACGAAAAGATAGCTTTGCTCGAAGCCGCACAAATCGACCGCGTCGTCGTCATTCCCTTCACGCTTGTGTTTTCAAAAACCTCTTCCGATGCGTTCGTGCGGGAGATTTTGTTTCAACGTATCGGTATGAGCGGCGTGGTGTTGGGACACGATCATGGTTTTGGAAAAAATCGCGAAGGCGATTTTGCCGTGATGGCGCGGCTGGGTGCGGAGTTGGATTTTTCGGTGCGCGAGCTGCCGCCGTTTGAGATGGATGGCGTCGTTTTGAGCAGCACGAGAGTTCGCGAGCTACTCTTGAGCGGCGAGGTGAGCAAAGCGGCGCGCTTTCTGGGCAGACCTTATCAATTCACTGCGACCGTCGTTCGCGGCGATGGCCGCGGCCGGGAGTTGGGCTTTCCCACTGCCAACTTGCAAGTGGATGATCCCGACAAGCTCGTTCCCGCTCACGGTGTTTATGCGGTGCAGGTTCACCTCGAACGGAAAAAGTTCGGAGGCATGTTGAACATCGGTACGCGTCCGACTTTCCAGATGAAGGATGAGACGATCGAGGTCAACATTTTCGATATTGATGAAGACCTCTACGGCAAAAAAGTGGCTGTTGAGTTTATTGAGCGCTTGAGGGCGGAGAAAACTTTTGCTGCGATCACGGAGTTGATTGAACAGTTAGAGCAGGATCGTAACGCCGCGCGGCGAGTGTTTGCCGCCGGCGCTGATTTCATAAAATAGCCCTGAATAATTCTTTGAAGGAGTAAACGCATGCCTTTAACCACCGCACAGACCGGCGAGTGGGTCGCCAAGTACGGCAAAGACGGGAAAGACACCGGCAAAGCCGAAGTACAAATCGCGCTTATCACCGCGCGCATTAATGAGTTGACCGGCCACTTTGAGAAGAATCCTAAAGACCATCATTCTCGCCGTGGCTTGCTCAAGCTCGTCGGTCAACGCCGCCGTTTGTTGGATTACTTGATCAAGACCGACATTTCCCGTTATCGCTCGATCATCAGCGCGCTAAGTATTCGCCGTTAGCAGGTTGAATTTTTTTTCGTTATAAATTAAGGAGGGTTGCAGACTGTGATTCAGGTGCAAAGCTTGACACGCTATTACGG
>Ga0247727_10004439_pt1 | contig 29744 bp, 22 predicted proteins | sample WisWelCaveWW1625_FD_202498 | JGI IMG/M metagenome (GOLD analysis project Ga0247727, IMG submission 202498) | Biofilm microbial communities from Wishing Well Cave, Virginia, United States - WW16-25 | ecosystem: Environmental > Aquatic > Deep subsurface > Groundwater > Cave microbial mat | place...
CCAGCTATAGGAATAGAAGACGCCGATGGGCACCAGCGCGGCCACAAAAATGCGCGACAACAGCCGGTGCCGCTCGCCGGTGAACGAGTACAGGATGTGGCCGCCGTCCAATTGTCCGATGGGCAGCAGATTGAGCGCTGTCGCCAGCAGCCCGACCCAGGCGGCGCGCGCCACCGGGTGCAACTGGATGTCGCTGGCGGGCGCGCCGGAAAAAATCACCCATTCCAGAATCCGCTGGAGCGCCGGAGAGCCGAACACCAGATCGCCTTGTACGGCGATGCCGGGGATCACACGCGACCAGGCCAGTCCGATCGCCAGCGCCGGCAGCAGGAACAGGAATCCGGGCAGCGGCCCCGCGATGCCGACGTCGAACAGCACGCGCTTGGAGTAGATGGGCGCGCGGATGCGGATGAAGGCGCCGAAGGTGCCGATCAGCGTGGGCGCCGGAAGAAAATAGGGCAGGCTGGCGTCGATCTTGTAATGCACGCAGGCCAGGTAATGGCCCAGTTCGTGCGCCAGCAGAATCACCAGCAGGGTGAGAGAAAAAGGCAGCCCATCGGCCATCTGCCAGGGATCGCTCCACAGCCGCGCCAGCGCCACCAGGTCCTCGTCGCTGAACGCCGGCAGATCGTTGGCGAAGTTATGCGCCATGCGCGCGCCCATCGCCGTGGTGGTCAGCAGGGTGAGCAGCAACAGCAGCGTGTGAAGCCACCAGCGAGGCCGCCGGCGCTGCTCCCAGAGCACGCGATGGATTCCGGCGCCGTTCACCGGGGCCGGCGGTTCCGCGGCCGGCAGAGAACCGGAGGGGGCCACGAGGGTTGGCGCTAGAGCGCCTGCAACTCCTTGCCGGGTTTGAAGCGGACCGCCTTGCCTGGCGGAATGGCCACTTCCTGCCCGGTGCGCGGGTTGCGGCCGATGCCGGTCTTGCGCGGGCGCACGTTGAATATGCCAAAGCCGCGCAATTCAATGCGCTCGCCCTGGCTGAGGGAGCGCTTCATGCTCTCGAAGACCGTTTCCACCGCCATCTCCGCTTTGGTTTTGGTGATGCCCGTGCGGTTGACCACTTCGTTGATGATGTCGAGCTTGATCACGATGTCCTCCCCAGCGCCGTCCGCGGAGGTGATCCGCGGGCTTGGCGCCCGGCCGCCAGCAAACCTCATGATATGATTAGGTTTATTTCCTTGTCAAGGGCTATCGGATGTCCTCCCACCGTTTTGATGAAACCGGATTTCGCCGCGCCTGCGGCCATTTTGCCACCGGCGTGGCCGTCGCCACCGTCTGCGACGCCGCCGGCGCGCCCCACGGGCTCACCGTAAACTCGTTCACCTCGGTATCGCTGCGGCCTCCGCTGGTGCTGGTTTGCGTCGACTACTCCTGTGCGATCCTGCCGCTGTTCCGCGCCGCCGGGCACTATGGCATCAGCGTGCTGTCAGTGGAGCAGCAGGAGCTGTCGGCGCGTTTTGCCAAGAAGGGGCAGGACCGTTTCGACGGGCTCGCCTGGACGCCGGGCACGACCGGAGTGCCACTGATCCCGGAGGCGCTGGCGCATTTCGAGTGCGCCGTGCGCCAGACCATCGAGGCGGGCGACCACGCCGTGTTCATCGCCCAGGTGGTGCGGACCACCCATCGCGAAGGCCGGCCGCTGTTGTACTACGGCAGCGGGTATCAGCGGATGGCGGAGTAGCCGGTGGGTGACTCCATGTTAATGGTGTGTTTGGTGCGGGAGCTTCTTACGATTCGTCGCCGGACGCCACTCCGTCGGCCGAACCCAGAAAGGAATATCGCCCTCCTCTTGCGGACGGGTTGTTTGACCAGCGTTTTGCCCAGGACCTCGCGAAGTGGCCGGAGTGCCTGGGGATCATAGATCGGCTGCGATACCGTGGACAGGTACAACCGTTGAGAGTGTCTTGAGCGAACTTCAAGCTCAAGCGGCGCACAACCAGATCCGGCATAGCCAGCTTGCAGCCATTCGCTTTTATCTCCAGTCCATGTTGCGAACTCTCGTAGAGAACTGGAATCACCATGCCCTCGGCGTTACGAACTACAACTCTTTAATCGATCGGATTGAAGATTGGCGCTGTCGCTCCGGAGGAAGGGAGATCTGCCTGGTTACCTTCAACTACGACACCCTCTTGGAGGACGCTCTCCGACCTGTTCACCGCATTCTGGCTTTGTCAGATTACATCAGCCACTCCTACTACAAGTTGATCAAACTACATGGCTCAGTGAACTGGGCCCACGAGGTGGATTCACCGCCTGTTTCGAAGGCAGACTTGACCTCGTGGCCAGCAAACGCTTCCACGACACGAGGATCAATGCAGGCGTCTAGAAGGACGCGCATGTGAGCTGGTCAATTACCAGATCTCTGCTGAGTTCCAGCAACGCGAGCACCTGCTTGCGGGGGATGTACGGATACACGGCCAGGAAATCGTCGATGGTGTCGCCGGTCTCCAAAAAGTCGAGCAGCGTTTGCACGGGAACACGCGTTCCAGTGAAACACGGAGTGCCATGCATGGTGTCCTGGTCAATCATGACCACGCCGTCCAGCGCCGCACGTTGTTCAACCGTCATACCTCCAGCCTAAGCGGGCCGGAGGCTTGCGCCACTAGGAATTCCCTATCGCGCGGCCACTTCCTGATACGTCTCCAGCACCGCTCGCGCGGTGCGGTCCCAACTGAACCGCTGCGCCTGGCGGCGCCCCTTCTCAATTAACTGCACGCGCAGCGGCTCGTCCAGCAGCACGGACTTCAACCCACGGGCGATATCGAACACATTCTCCGGATTCACCAGCACGGCGGCGTCGCCCACCACTTCCGGCAGCGAGCTGACATTCGAAGTCACCACCGGCGTGCCGGAGGCCATGGCCTCCAGCGGCGGCAGCCCGAACCCCTCATACAGCGACGGGAAGGCGAACGCGGCGGCGGATTCGTAGAACACCCGCAGCGTGTCCAGCGGCACCAAACCGAAGAAGCGCACCACTGGCTCGACCTTGCCGCGGATCACCGCACTGCGCACCGCCGGTGATTTCGAGATATCGTCGCCGATCAGGATCAGCCGCAGATCCTTGTACAGCGGATGGGACGCCAGCTCAGACCGCAGAAAAGCGAAGGCGTCCACCAGCCGCGGGATGTTCTTCTGCGGCCGCATGCTGCCGGCGTACAGGATGTACGGGTAGCTGATCTGATAGCGTTCCAGCACCTGGGGAGGCTCGAGCGATGGCCGCCGCTCAAGGAACTGCGGGTCGGGAGCGTCGGGAATCACGCGAATGCGCTCCGGCGGGATGCGCAGCAGGTTCTCGACATCGCCGCGAGTAGCGGCCGAGACGGCGATGATCCGGGCGGCGTTCATCAGGCCGCGGCGGGCGCGATACAGGCTGAGCTGGCGGCGGGCGCCGGTGAGTCCGCCGAACAGCAGTCGGCTCATGTCGTGGATGGTGACCACATACGGCTTTCGCATCCACAGCGGCACGCGGTTGAGCGGGATATGGCACAGGTCGGGCGCAAAGCGGCCGGCAAACAGCGAGAAGCCGATGTGATCGGCCGGATCGGTTTCCGCGCGAACATAGGGCGCCGGCCGAAAATTCTCCGGCAGCCGGTCGAAGTCGCCCGCGTCGTCCGGGCGGCAGACCATCGTGTACCGGTTGTCGCGGTCGATGCGCCCCAGCGCATCGAGCAGGTTGCGGATGTGAGTGCCGATGCCGAAGTCGCGGACGTGGCGGACGTCGATGACGATCGACAGCGGCATCGTCTAGCGGACGCCGGCGGCCGCCAGCTTCCACTGGTAGAGCGGGAAGTGCTCGCACAGCGCCTCGACGCGGCGGCGCACGCCGCCGATAGCCGGCTCGATCCGCTCGCCGCCGGCGGCGAGGGCGTCCAGCACATCGGCAACCAGCGCGGCCACCTCGCGCATTTCCGGCTCGCGGAAACCGCGCGTGGTCACCGCCGGCGAGCCCAGCCGGATGCCGCTCGGATTCATGGGCGGGTTGGCGTCGAACGGGATGGCGTTCTTGTTCACCGTGATGTGCGCGCGATCCAGCGCCGCCTCGGCCTCTTTGCCGCGGATGCCCTTGGAGAAAATGTCGACCAGCATCAGGTGCGTGTCGGTGCCCCCGCTCACCACGCGGAAGCCGGCGTCCTGCATGCCCTTCGCCAGCGAGACAGCATTCGCAAGCACCTGCCCCTGGTAGTCGGCGAACTCGGGCGTCATAGCTTCCCTGAAACAGACTGCCTTGGCGGCGAGCACATGGACTAGCGGGCCGCCCTGCGTTCCGGGGAACAGCGTCTTGTCGATGGCGGGACCGTACTGAGCGCGCGACAGAATCATCCCTGCGCGCGGGCCGCGCAGCGTCTTGTGCGTGGTGGAGGTGACGATGTCGGCCCACTGGCATGGATTGGGATGCACGCCGGCGGCCACCAGTCCGGAAAAGTGCGCCATGTCGACCAGCATCAGCGCGCCCACCGAGTCGGCGATCTGGCGGAAGCGCGGGAAATCGAGGGTGCGCGGATAGGCGCTGCCGCCGGCGATGATCATCTTGGGCCGGTGTTCCTCGGCCAGCTTCGCCAGCTCTTCGTAGTCGATGCGCTCATCGTCGCGCCGCACGCCGTAGGGGACAATTTTGTACGTCTTGCCCGAAAAGTTCAGCGGATGGCCGTGCGTGAGATGGCCGCCGTGCGCCAGGTTCATGCCGAGAATGGTGTCGCCGGGTTGGAGCACGGCGGAGTAGGCCGCCTGGTTGGCTTGCGAGCCCGAGTGCGGCTGTACGTTGACGTGCTCGGCGCCGAAGACCTTCAGCGCGCGCTCGCGCGCCAGGTTTTCGACGACATCGGTCGGCCCGCAGCCGCCGTAATAGCGCTTCCCCGGATAGCCCTCGGCGTATTTGTTGGTGAACACGCTGCCGGTGGCTTCGAGAATCGCCTCCGAGGTGAAGTTCTCGCTGGCGATCAGTTCCAGTCCCGAGTGCTGGCGCTCGATCTCCTGGCGAATGGCGTCGAAAATCTCCGGATCGGCTTCAGCGAGAGGCCGCGACATCAGTGGGGAAGACATGATCGGATGAGCCATTCTAGCATGCTACAATTTATTGTTACCGGTCGCTTCCGGCGGCTTCCCGCCGTTCGAACCCCATCCGGCATCGAGGATCAACGCACAATGAGGTGGAGTACTCTTTTCATCCCCACGCTGCGGGAGAATCCCGCCGACGCCGAAGTTCCCAGCCACCAGCGCATGGTGCGCGGCGGCTACATCCGGCAACTCTCGGCCGGCATCTACAGCTACCTGTTCCTGGCGCAGCGCTCGCTCAACAAGATCACCGCCATCGTGCGACACGAGATGGACGCCATCGGCGCGCAGGAGATGCTGCTGCCGGCGTTGCATCCGGCCGAGCTGTGGAAGGAATCCGGCCGCTATGACGTGATGGGCGACAATTTGTTCCGCCTCAAGGACCGCTGGCAGCGCGACCTGTGCCTGGGGATGACGCACGAAGAAGTCATGACCTCGATCGCGCGAGGCGAACTGCGCAGCTACAAGCAGCTTCCGCAGATCTGGTACCAGATCCAGACCAAGTTTCGCGACGAGCCGCGGCCCAAGAGCGGGCTGCTGCGCGTCCGCCAGTTCATCATGAAGGATTCCTACACCTTCGATCTGGATCAGGCCGGGCTCGACGCAGCCTACGACAAGCACTACCAGGCTTACTGCCGCATCTTCGACCGCTGCGGGCTGAGGTACAGCGTAGTGGAGGCGCACTCGGGCGCCATGGGCGGCAGCCAGTCGCACGAATTCATGGTGGCCTCCGACGCCGGCGAGGATTTCGTGGTGAAGTGCGGCGGCTGCGGCTACGCGGCCAATCTCGAGAAGGCCGAATCGACGGCGGTCGAGCCGGCGGCGGCGGATCCGGCTGGCGACCTGACACCGGAGGAATTCCACACGCCCGGCCGCAAGACCATCGCCGAGGTGGCCGCGTTCACCGGACTTCCGGAGTCCTCGCAGATGAAGAGCCTGGTCATGGCGGCCGGTGACAAGCTCGTGCTGGCGCTGCTGCGCGGCGACCACCCACTCAGTGAAACCAAGTTCGGGGCCGTGGCCGGGGCGGCCGAGGTGCGTCCGGCGCATCCCGAGGAGATCCGCCAGGCCTTCGGCGCCGATGCCGGCTCGCTCGGCCCGGTGGGAGTCACCAAGCTGCGCATTGTCGCCGACCTGGCGCTGCGCGGCCGCCGCAACATGATCGCCGGGGCCAACAAGGACGACTATCACCTGCGGAACGTCACACCGGGCGAGGATTTTCAGGCAGAGTTCCACGATCTCCGGCAGGTGGCCGCGGGCGACCGCTGCGTGAAGTGCGGCGCGGCGCTCGAGATCGTCAAGACGGTCGAGGTTGGGCACATTTTCAAACTCGGTTACAAGTACTCCGAGTCCATGGGGCTGCGCGTGCTCAACGAGGACGGCAAGGAAGTCACTCCCATCATGGGATCCTACGGGATTGGGATCGAGCGCATTCTGTGCGCCGCCATCGAGCTGTACTACGACAACAATGGCATGGCGCTGCCGGCCTCGATCGCGCCGTTTGCGGTGATCGTGACGCCGGTGAACAACGCCGACGCCGCGCAGAAGGCCGCCGCCGAACGGATCTACCAGGAATGTCTCGCGCTGGGCCTGGACGCGCTGCTGGACGACCGCGACGAGCGGCCCGGCGTGAAGTTCAAGGACGCGGACCTGATCGGCGTGCCGTGGAGGATCACGGTGGGCAAGAAGCTGGCGCAGGGGATGGTCGAGCTGGTGGAGCGGCGCGGCTCCACATCGACCGATGTCAGTGTGGATGCGGCGGCGGCCGCCGTCGCCGAACGTTTCCGGAGCGCGACCGGCCATGGCAGTTGACTGGGATCGCATCCGCGCCGAGTTCCCAGCGCTCGAGCACTGGACGTTTTTGAACACCGCGACGTTCGGCCAACTGCCGCGGCGCGCGACCGAGGCAGTGGCGGCGCACTTCGCTCATCGTGATGAGCTGGCCTGCCACGATTTCCTGGACTGGTTCGACGATGCCGACCGCATCCGAGAAAGCCTCGCGCGGCTCATCCACTGTTCGGCCGACGACATTGCTTTCGTGCCCACGGCAGCAGCGGCGCTGTCGCTGCTGCTCGGCGGTCTGGACTGGAAGCCGGGCGACCGGCTGGTCACGCTGGCCGGCGAATTCCCCAACAATCTCTACTATCCGGCGCTGCTGTCGCGGCATGGCGCCGAATTCGTCGAGGTGGAATGGGAACGCTTCTATGACGTGATCACGGACCGGACGCGGCTGGTGGTGCTCAGCACGGTGAACTACACCACGGGTTTCCGCCCGCCGCTGGAAGAGATCGGCCGCTTCCTGCGCGAGCGAGGCGTGATGCTATACCTGGACGGGACGCAGAGCGTGGGCGCGCTGCGCTTCGATGTCGAGCAGGTGCGGCCGGCGATGCTGGCCGTGCACGCCTACAAGTGGCTGCTGGCTCCCAACGGGGCGGGCTTCATGTACGTGAGCCCGGAGCTGCGCTGGACACTGTCCCCGAACGTGGTGGGCTGGAGGAGCCATCGCGACTGGCGCTCGGTCGATAACCTGCACCACGGCGCGCCGGAGTTCGTCGAGGCCGCCGAGAAGTACGAAGGCGGGATGCTGATGTTCCCGCCGCTATACGCGCTGGGCGCCTCGGCCGGCATGATCCTCGAGATCGGGCCCGAGGTCATCGAGCAGCGCGTGCTGGAGCTTGCCGGACGGTTGCGCGCGACGCTGGTTGGCCTGGGCGGCGAGCTCGTGGCCGGCGATTCGCCGCACTTCAACACCCCGATCGTCGCCGCGCGATTTCCCGGCCGCGACGCTTCGGCGCTGGCTCGCGGGCTGAAGGAGCGCCGCGTGCTGGTGTCCGCGCGGCACGGCAACCTGCGCGTGTCGGTGCACTTTTACAATAACGAGCGAGACCTGGAGCGGCTGGAATCCGAACTTCGAAATCTGTTGTAGCGCTGCGTGGTCAATACCCGAGTAGCGGCGCCAACCGGTCCAGCACCTCGGCAACGGTTTCCGGCGGCGCCTTGGCAATGAGTTCCGCCTGACGCTGTTGCCAATCAACACTCTTCAAATGATCGGCGAGAGCCACGCCCGCAACCGGCAGGCCTTCCGGCAACGGCACTTCGAACGGATACCCCTTCACCCGGCTCGTTACTGGACATACCAGAGCCAGACAGCTCTTGCGGTTGTAGTCAGCCGGCGATAGGACCAATGCTGGCCGCCGGCCAGCCTGCTCCCGCCCTGCCTGGGGGTCAAAGCTGAGCCACACCAGGTCGCCGCGGTCAGGCGTGGGATTCACCAGGCCTCCTTGCCGGTCTTCGGTCCCCAATCGGTTTCCTGGTGCCGGTTGCGGGGTGTGATGCGCGACACCAGATCTTCCAATCTGTACTTCCGGCGTGCTGGACGTAGAGAGAGTGAGCCATCCTTGGCAACGGCCACTGTCAACTGGTCTCCCTCCGACAACCGTGCGTCTTCGGCGACAGTCTTGGGGATACGCAAGGCCAGGCTATTGCCCCACCGGGCTAATCGGGTTCTGACGAGGTTCGGCATGTATCTACACGGAATATACCACGCTTCCACGTCGATAGCCTTACCGGCTATACGCCGTGAGCTCCTGCCTTGTGGTCGACAGCCACTTCTCGAGTGGCGGCGCGCCGACGGAGTCGAAGAAGCGGCGCAGGTCGCCACGCAGTTCCTCCCGCAGACGGCGCCGGCCGGGTTCCTGAAACAGATCCTTCGTCTCCCCGGGGTCCTTCTCCAGATCGTAGAGCTCGCTCGGCCAGTCCGGTGTGCGTTCCACCAGCTTCCAGCGGTCGGTGCGCACGCCGCGCACGAAGGAGTATTCAAAGTAGAGCCGGTCCCGGCCCTTCAACTTTTCACCTCTCAAGGCCGGCGCGTAACTGCGCCCGGGCCGCTTGGGATCCGCCGGCGTCTCGACGCCCAGGTAATCCAGCAGCGTTGGGAAGAAGTCGTAGGAGGAAACCATCGAGGTCACCGTCTGCCCGGCGCGGATGCGCGCGGGATGATTCCAGATCAGCGGGACGCGAATAGACTCCTCGTACATGTTGAACGGCCAAGTGCCGTTTCCCTTCCCCCACACACCGTGGTGGCCGGCGTTCCAACCCTGGTCGGCGGTAAAGACCACGGCGGTTTTGTCACGCGTGCCGTGCTCCTCCAGTCGCTTCAGGATGCGGCCGACATTGTGATCCATTCCGGTAATGAGAGCCGAGTACGCTTGCATCGAGTTGCGGTTACCGTGGTGGTTCCGCAGGCCGGCGTTGGACCAGGCGTGCCGCGGTGTATTCGGGAAGCAGGAAAAAGCGGCGCTTTCATAAGGCGCGCGATACTGCTCCGGCTGGTAATCGAACGGGGTGTGCGGAGCGTAGAACGGGACCAGCAGAACGAACGGCCCGCCGCGTGACCGATCCAAAAACTCGATCGCGGCGTCGCCCACCATGTCCGTTTTGTAACCCTGAGTAGACACGCGCGCGCCATTCTTGACGAATTCGGGGTTGCGATAGGTTCCGCCGCCGCCGGGGACGGTGGCCCAGTAGCTGAAACCGGCCTGCGCTTTGTCGTCCTCGCCCATGTGCCACTTACCGCACATGCCAAGGGTGTAGCCGTTCCGCGCCAGGGTCTCGGACCAGGTCGGATGACCTTCCAGCCACCTGCGGGAGCGCGGGCCGAAGCTGTCCACGGGGCGCAGCCAGTCCTGCACGCCGTGCGTGGACGGAAGCCGGCCGGTCAGATACGTCATGCGGCTGGGCGAGCAGACCGGCGTCGCCGCGAAAGAGCGAGTGAATCGCGCTCCTCCGGCGGCCAGTCGATCCACGTTGGGAGTCTGCATCTCGGAACAGCCATACGAGCCTAGCGCCCAGGAGCCGTGATCGTCGGTCATGAAGATGACGATATTGGGGCGTTGATCGGCGGCGCGGGCGCGAGTGAGAAAGAACGGCCCAACGCCTGCTTGGGCGAGAAACGACCGGCGGGTGGTGGCGCTCATGGTTGGAAGTTTACTCGAATTAACAACCTGAGTGGACGGCGCGATGTTGTATCATGAGTACAAGATCGCTTCAAGGAAAGGGGGGTTATGTTAAGCCTCCGTCAGATCGCCATTTTCTTCGCCTGCGTGCTGTTCGCATTCGCGCAGGAGTATCGCAGCACCCATCACCGGCCGCGTGCTGGATCCGCAACAGGCCGCCGTTCCGGGCGTCAAGATTGTCGCCACGCATGCGGACACCGGAGCCAAATACGAAACCGTCTCCAGCGCCGAGGGCCAATACACCCTCCCGTTTCTGACGCCAGGATCCTACAACATCACGGTGGAGTCGTCCGGTTTTAAGCGCTACGTCCGTGAAGGCGTGCCGATGACCACCAATGAGCGTAAGGCGCTGGACATCGTGCTCGAGGTGGGCCAGGTCAACGAAACCGTCACCGTCACCGCCGAGACGACGCTGCTCGAAACCGCCACGGCCTCCACCGGCCAGGTGATCACCGCTCGCCAGATCGAGAACATGCCCATGAACGGGCGCACGCCGCTGGTGCTGGCGCAGCTCGCCTTTGGCGTGGTGCCGTCCAGCGATCCGCGATTCTACCGGCCCTTCGACAACGCCGGCCCATCCGGTTTCTCGATGGGCGGAGCGCCGGGGCAGACAAATGAGCTGCTGCTGGACGGCGCACCGGACGGCACCCGCAACGGCCGCGTCGCCTACAATCCGCCCGTGGACGCAGTGACCGAGGTGAAGGTGGAGACGTTCATGTCCGACGCCGCCTACGGGCACACCGGCGGCGGCACCGTAAACGTTGTGCTGAAGGGCGGGACCAACGGACTGCACGGCGCCGCCTACAACTTCAACCAGGTTTCCAAGCTGGCGGCCACACCCTTCTATACCAACCGGTCCGGCCAGAAGAAACCCGTTACTCGCTACAACCAGTGGGGTGTGAACGCCGGCGGCCCGCTGATGATCCCGAAAGTGATCGACGGCAGAAACAAAGCCTTCTGGTATTTCGGCTACGAGGGCATCAAGGATTCCTTCCCCGAGCCGCTGACCTCGACGGTGCCCACCGACGCCGAACGGCGCGGTGATTTCTCCGCCTTGCTGGCGCTCGGCAGCAATTACCAGATCTACGATCCGACCACCGGCGCGCGGGAAGGAACCCGCATCCGCCGCCAGCCCTTCGCCGGCAACGTAGTTCCGTCCAACCGGCTGAACGCCATCGCCCGCAACTACCTCCCGTACTGGCCGGCGCCGAACCAGCCGGGCCAGGCCGACGGACGCGATAATTTTCTTTCCAACTCCGTACGCGGCGACAACTACAACAGCGAAATGGGCCGCCTGGATTTCAACCTCAGCGAGCGCCACAAGTTCTTCTTCAACTTCCGCCACAACGAGCGCCTGGAGTTTCGCGGGAACCGCTTCTTCAACATCGCCACGGGCAATTTCCTGAAACGCGTCAACTGGGGTTCCATGGTCGACGACGTGTTCATGATCAGCCCAACCACGGTGCTCAACACGCGGGTGAACTGGACACGGTTCACCGAAGGCAGTGTGCGGCCCAGCGACGGCTTCAACTTCACGTCGCTCGGATTTCCGGCGTCGCTGGCCTCCTCCTCGGCGCGGGGCGTGCTGCCGCAGCTCGATATCGGCGGCTTCAGCGGCCTGGGCGACACCGCCGGCGACGACACACCCTTTGACAGCTTCCAGATATTCTCGAATCTCACAAAGATCGCCGGCAAGCACAGCCTGAAGATCGGGACGGATCTGCGGTTGGCACGGGAGAGTTCGGTGAGTTACGGCAACTCCACCGGCCGTTACAATTTCGCCGCTAACTGGACTCGCGGGCCGCTGGACAACGCCACCAACGCGCCGCTGGGGCAAGAGTTCGCCGCCTTCATGCTCGGGATGCCGACCGGCGGGCTGTTCGACGTCAACGCCACCCGGACCGGCCAGTACCGCTACTACGCCTTCTTCCTCCAGGACGATCTGCGGCTTCGCCCGAACCTGATACTGAACCTGGGCCTTCGCTACGAGCGCGACCTGCCGACCACCGAACGATTCGACCGCACGGTGAACGGCTTTGACGCCGTTACCGCCAGCCCCGTCAACGCGGCCTCCATGGCCGCTTACGCCCGCAGCCCGATTCCGGAGATCCCGGTCGGGCAGTTCCGTTCCATCGGCGGGCTTCTGTTCGCCGGGCCCGGCAATCGCAATGTCTACGATACCGGGACCAAGTACTTCAGCCCGCGGTTCGGGATCGCCTGGACTCCATCGCGGCTCCGCCGCACCTCCATTCGCTCCGGCGTGGGCGTCTTCTTCTTCCCGCTGGATCCGGCGCTGGTGCAGACCGGCTTCAGCCAGCAAACGCAGTTGGTGGCCTCACTGGACAGCTTCCTGACGCCGAACGCCACTCTCAGCAATCCCTTCCCGACCGGCGTCGAGAAACCGACCGGTTCGTCGCTGGGCATCGCCACGTTCCTGGGACGCGGCATCAGCGTTGTCAACCGCGACCGGCTGAATCCGTATTCGATCCGCTGGAATGTGGATATCCAGCGGGAGTTCGGCCGCAACCTGGTGGTGGAAGTCGGCTACATCGGCAACCATTCCGTCCATCTTCCGGTGGACAACTCCATCAGCTTCGTGCCGCGCAACCAACTCAGCACGTCGTTCTTCCGCGACCAGCCGGCCATTGATCGCCTCTCGGCGCTGGTGGCGAATCCGTTTGCCGGTTTGATCCCCGGCACCAACCTGAACGGCGCCACCGTGGGGCGCTCGCAATTGCTGGTGCAGTACCCGCAGTTTGCCGGCGTCGCCGTGGCCGGCCTGAGCGACGGCAGCTCGTTCTTTCACATGTTGCAGGCGCGCATGGAGAAGCGCTACGCCAGCGGCTTGCAGTTCCTGGCCAACTACCAGTGGTCGAAACTGCTGGAGAAGCGCAGCCGGCTGAATGCCTTCGATCCGTTGGAAAAACGCATCGCGGCGGAGGACCGGCCGCAGCGCTTCGTCTTCTCCACCAGCTACGATCTGCCGTTCGGCAAAGGCAAGGCCTGGGGCGGCGAGGCCGGCCCCCTGGTGAACCGTCTGATCGGCGGCTGGATCGTGAACGGCATCTACCAGATCCAGGTGGGCCGCGTGCTGGATTGGGGCGACGTCATCTACTTCGGCGGCGACATTAAAAATGACCCGCGCAATGTCGACAATGCCTTCGATACCTCGCGGTTCGACACCAACTCGCGCAACCAGCGCGGCGGCAACGTGCGATTCTTCCCCAGCCGCTTCTCGCTGCGGCAGGACGGCGCCAACAACCTGGACGTCTCCGTGCTCAAGAACATCCCCATCTCGGAGACGGTGAAACTCCAATTCCGCTGCGAGTTCTTCAACTTCACTAACCACCCGACTTTCAACGCAGCCGAGCGGGGCCCCACCAGCTCCAACTTCGGCAAGATCACCAGCCAGGCCAACCTGCCTCGCGCCACCCAGCTCGCTCTGCGTCTGACCTGGTAGGGTTGGCTTCAGCCAAACTTCAGCCCGCTGACACGCCGGGCCATTGGCGCCCGGCCCGCAGGTGTATACTAGCGGCGTCAGTCCACAGCCTCTGGAGGTGAGTATGAGGTTTCCACGCGAGACGCTCGTCATATCGGCATTCTGGTTATCCATCGCGACGATTCCAGCATCCGCGCAGGACACGCGCGGCGGCATCACCGGCAAAGTAACCGATCCGCAGGCGGCCGTGATCCCTGCAGCAGCGGTGGTGATCACCAACACGGGGACAGGGACCGTCAGCCGCACCAGCACGAACGAGACCGGCTACTTCGAAGCGAACCTGCTGAACCCCGGCAACTACACGATCGCCATCGAAGCCGCGGGATTCAAGAAGGCGGTGCGGACAGGCCTCGTGCTGAACGTCGCCGGGCGGCTCGACATCCCCTTCCAACTGGAGGTGGGCCAGGTGGCCGAAACCGTCGAGGTCACCGCGGAAACGCCCTTGCTGGACACCACCACCGCCTCCGGCGGGCGCGTGATCGACAACCGGCAGATCATGCAGTTGCCCTTCTCCGACCTGAACCCGTTCGTGCTCGCCGGGCTGGCGCCCGGGATGCAGTGGACGGGCCGTCCCGACTACCGCCGTCCTTTCGACAATGGAGGTACTTCCTCGTTCAATACGATGGGCGGCGTGGGCGTCAACGAATACACCATTGACGGCGCTTCCAACGTGAACGGCGGCCAGGTGGCCTATGTGCCGCCGGCCGACGCCGTCGAAGAGTTCAAGCTGGAAACGTCCACCTTCGACGCCGGCCAGGGGCACACTTCCGGGGCGACCATTAACGTGATGACCAAGGCCGGCAGCAACGCCTTCCACGGCACGCTGTACGACCAGCACTGGCAGAAGCGCTGGAACGCCACGCAGCACTTCCAGCGGCTCCAGTTCGAGGACCTCGTTCGCCGCGGCCAGCGCAGCCCCAACGATGAGAAGAACCTTCCCGGACGGCAGAATTACTACGGGGCCGGAGTCGGCGGGCCGGTCCGGATTCCCAAGCTGTTCGACGGGCGCAACAAGCTCTTCTTCTATTTCATGTACAGCGGCATTATGAAAGATGAGCCCGAGCCCGGCTCCGACGTCAACCGCAGTGTCCCCAAGCTCGCCTGGCGGCAAGGCGACTTCAGCGACATGCTGCAAGTGGACGCCTCGCGCTACACCATCTACGATCCTCGCTCCGCCTTCCGCGAAGGCAACGTGGTGCGGCGCCTGCCGTTCCCCGGCAACCGCGGCATCCCCGTTCTGAATCCGATGTACCGGTTCTACGAGCCGCTCTATCCCAAGCCCAACGATGTGCCGGGGCTGGCCACGGCGGAGGGATTCAACAACTACTTCGCCTCCGGCATGCCCAAGAATGAGCGCTTCAAGAGCGCCATCCATCGCATGGACTACAACCTCAATGACCGCCACCGGATGTTTGGGCGCTGGTATTGGAACCGCCGCAACGGCGACGAGTATGACTGGACCTACGAGACCAAACGCGGCCTGCAATCCAACGGCATCACCCGCATCAACAAGGGCGTCGGCGCTGACTACATCTGGACGCTGTCGCCCAGCGCCATCCTGAACGTCGCCGTGAACTGGGGCCGATTCTCCGACGGCAGCTCCGGCAAGCTGGTGGAAGTGGCCAAGAGCCTTAAGCCCACCGATGTCGGGCTGCCCGCCTACCTGGATCAGAAAGCCGGCGACTACCACCGGCTGCCCGGGCTGGACTTCAACAACATCACCGACATCGACTCCGGCTATCCGTTCATCGGCAATCGAGCCACCACCGGGCAGGCCAAGGCCGCCGTGCAAATGACCTGGCGCAATCACTCCCTCAAGCTCGGCTACGACGAGCGGCGGTATTGGTCCACGCGCGGCGGGCCGGGCAACACTTCGGGGAATTTCACGTTTCGAAATAGTTTCGTGCGCGCCGCCGACAACGACAATCGTTCCTCCAGCCACGTTCTGGATTGGGCGACGTTCATGATGGGACTGCCCACCAGCATTGGAATCGACACCAATGATTCGGCGCTGTGGACCACAAGATATCGAGCGCTCTACTTGCAGGACGACTGGAGGCTGACCAAGCGGCTGCGGCTCAATCTCGGGCTGCGTTATGAACGGGAGGGCGGAACCACAGAGCGGTTCAACCGCGGGATCGCCGGCGGCTGGGATTTCGACGCCAAGTTCCCGTTCTCGGACGCTGTCGAGGCGGCCTATGCCGCCAGCCCGCTGGCGGAGCTGCCTCGCATCCAGGTGCGCGGGGCCGGTTCCTACCTTGGCGAGCGCTACCAGGGTTACACCGATGGCACCCACAATTTCCTGCCGCGCGCCGGCATTGTTTATCAAGTGAACAGCAAGACGGTCATCCGCGCCGGCTACGCGTGGTATTACGATTCCTTCAACGCGCTGCGCGACCGGCCGAGCCAGACCGGCTACAGCCAGGGCACCGGCACCGTGATTTCCTCCGACAACGGGCTGACCTTCTGCTGCAACGTCGGCGCGGCGGGCAACCTCGCCGGCGGCCGGACGCTGTTACAGGATCCCTTCCCGGTGCGCGCCAACGGCTTGCGATTTGATGTGCCCTACGGCAGTTCCCTCGGAGCCAATATCTTCGCGGGGCGCGGATTCACTCTCCCGCCCCGGAATTTCTCTCCCTCCTGGCAGCAGCGCTGGCGCGTGGGCTTCCAGCGGGAAATCACCAGGGACATCGTCGTGGACGCGTCCTACAACGGCGCTTTCGCGCGCATTCCGGTGAACCAGCGCATCGACTTTCTGCCGCAGCCGTATTGGGCCACCGGGAATGTCCGGCGCCAGGACATCGATGATGCGCTCAACCAGAATATTAACAATCCGTTCAACATTCGCAATCTGGCGTCCTTGCAACAGCAGAATCCGGCGCTCTACACCTACCTGGGCACGCAGGGTTTCTTCAGCTCCACGACCATCCGCAAACATCAGTTGTTGAGGCAGTTCCCGAATCTGAATGACTCCAGCGGGCTGCGTCCCGGCGTCGACTATAAGTCGGTTCGCGGGAAGAACAAATACCACGACTTCCAGTTGCAGGTGGAAAAACGATTCGCGCGAGGCTTCCAGACCTCGCTCTTGTACACCTTCGCCCACGGCGAGGAAGCCGACTACTACCACAACCAGTTCGATCCCATGCCCCTGGTGTTCCGCCCGCAGGACGCCTTACGCCCGCACCGGCTGGCCTGGACCGCCATCTGGGAACTGCCCTTCGGCCGCGGCCGCCGCTGGATCACCAGCGGGCCGGCGCAGCACCTGGCCGGCGGCTGGCAGTTGAGCTGGATCTACCAGTTTCAGAACGGCTCAGCCACGGGCTGGGATAACCGCTTCTTCTACGGCGATCTCGACAAGATCGGCGAGATGTTCAAGCAGAGTGAGGTGCACGCCAAAGACATCCACACGTGGTTTGATCCGAGCATCCGGTATACCACCGGCTCCGGACCGATCCCGCAAGGGTTTGCCGGCTTTGAAGGCCGTTCGGCGATGCAGCCGGGCTCCTATCACGTGCGCGTGTTTCCCACGCGGCTGGATGCACTGCGCAATGACGGCATCCGCACGTGGGACATCAAGATCCTGCGCCAGTTCCGCATCCACGAGCGCGCCGCCTTCAACTTTGCCGTCGACCTGCTGAACGCCACCAACCACACCAACTTCGGCGGACCGGTCGTGGATCCCACGAACTCGAACTTCGGCCGCGTCACCTCGACCAATGGCTACGCGCGGGTGATCCAGATCACCGGCCGCATCGAATTCTGAGACTCCGGCGATCGTGGTATGCTCGCCTTCTGATGAGCCCCCACGTACTCTCTGTCTTGCTCTGCCTCGCCCAGGCCCAGGCGCCGCCATCGCCCGATGTGTTGAAGCAGGCCGCCACCGAGATGGTGGAAGCGCGCCGTGTCTTCACGCAGCGCATGGTCGACTCCATCTTCAGTTTTTCCGAATTAGGCTACGAGGAGAATGAAACGGCCGCCTACGTAACGGGGCTGCTGGAGAAAGAAGGCTTCACCATCACGCGCGGTGTCGCCGGCATGCCGACCGGGTTCGTGGCGAGCTGGGGGTCCGGCAAACCGGTCATCGGGTTCATGGCGGATATCGACGGGCTGCCGGAGTCCTCGCAGAAGCCTGGCGTCGCCTATCACGCGCCGCTGATCCCGAACGGTCCCGGTCATGGCGAGGGCCACAACGCGGGCCAGGCCGTCAACGTCACCGCCGCGCTGGTGGTGAAGAGCCTGATGCAGAAGTACAAGATCCCGGGAACTATCCGCGTCTATCCCGGCGTCGCCGAGGAGCTGCTCGGCAGCCGCACCTACATGGTGAACGCCGGCCTGTTCCGCGATGTCGACGCTATGCTGAGCTGTCACATCTCGAACGATTTCTCGACCGGCTACGGGCCGGGCGGCTCCGGACTGGTCTCGACGCAGTACACCTTCCACGGCCGCAGCGCCCACGGCGCCGGATCGCCGTGGCTGGGCCGGAGCGCGCTCGACGCCGTCGAGCTGATGAATGTCGGCTGGAATTACCGGCGAGAGCATCTCCGCACCGAGCACCGCTCCCATTACGTCATCGTGCATGGCGGCGACCAGCCCAACGTCGTGCCGCCGCTCGCCACCGTCTGGTACTTCTTCCGCGAGTGGGATTACGAGCGCATTAACGAGCTGCACGCGCTGGGGACCAAGATCGCCCGCGCCGCCGGCGAAATGACCGACACCACCATGACCGAGCGCGTCTTCGGCGCCGCCTGGCCGGGTTACTTTAGCAAGCCCCTGGCCGAGGCGCTCATGGCCAATATCAAGAAGGTCGGCATGCCGGAGTGGAGCGAAGCCGACGACAAGCTGGCGCGCGCGGCGCAGGCGGAGATGAAGTCCAAGGTCCAGGGATTGCACAAGCAGGTAACCGAGGCGCGGGAAGGCGTCCCGGCCGCCTGGGGCGCGGGATCCGACGATATCGCCGAGGTGTCCTGGAACCTGCCGACGGTGAACCTGCGCTATCCGGGCAACATTCCAGGGATGGTCGGCCATCACTGGTCGAGCGGGATTGCCATGGCCACTCCGATTGCGCACAAGGGCGCAACCGCGGGCGCCAAGGCGCAGGCGATGACCGCGATCGAGATGTTTCTGCGGCCGGAGCTGCTAGAGGCGTCCCGGAAGTACTTCGCTGAGCAGACCAAGGATGTGAAGTGGAAGTCGCTGATTCCGGCCGGGACCGAGCCGCCCATTCATGTCAACAAGGAGAAAATGGAGCGCTTCCGCCCGCAGCTTCAGAAGCTGCGCTACGATCCGTCCCGCTACGCGACTTACATGGAGCAGTTAGGCATCCAGTATCCGACGGTACGGTAAGGGTCCTAAGCCGCCTTCGTCTTCCTCCGCTTGGCAGGAGGACGGATCAGCACTTCCAGGGGAATGTGAAGCTGCTGGTGTAGCCTCCGGATCATGGCCAACGATAATCGGCGATCGCCGCGCATAATCTCGTACACCCTTGTCCGGGTTCCGATCACGCCAATCAGTGCTTTCTGTTCCAGGCCCTGCTGCTCCAGGCGGAATCGGATGGCTTCGATTGGATCGGGCGGATCGATGGGGAAATGGACACGCTCATAGGCTTCCACCAGAGTGATCAGAACTTCCAGGCGGTCGCCATCGCGGGTGCCCGGCCTGGCCGCCCAAAGACGTTCGATCTCTCCGAGCGCCTTATCGTGGTCGGAATCGTTTCTGATAGGCTTGATCCCCATACTGTACCGTCCTGACATCGATCTTGTCATAATCCGCATGTGAGCCTAGCCACTTGATGAACACGGTCTGCCGGCGATAATCGATGGCCGTCAATAACCGGTACTGGTTACCCTTGATGTTAAATACCACCCGCTCAGCATCGATGATGCTTGCGGTCGCATAGGTTCGCCTCACTTCGGCCGCGTTCTCCCAGCGCGCCCGCGATGCCTCGTAAAACCAAGCATCTAACGCTGTCATCACCGAATGATAGTCCTTGTGACCAACCCTTGTCTGCAAGAACCGCGTTAAGGTGCTTCTCGCAATAACCCGCACGACCGTTTTCCAGCATACCGCGTTCCCGTTTCGGGCACAAGATGGGGGAGCAGAGTGCTTGCGCTGGACCTCAGCATGAGGGGCTTGGATCTCTAGATCTGACGCGCCATCAGTTCCTCGACCTCGGCCAGCGTGGGCATGGCCTCGGAGCAGCTCAGGCGGCTGACCACGATGGCGGCGGCGGCGTTGCCGTAGTGCAGGCAGTCGATCACGGGGCGGTTCTGGAGCAGCGCGTAAAGGAATCCCGAAGCGAAGCCATCGCCGGCGCCGATGGTCGAAACGACTTCGACCTTGTACGGCGGCAGAAACACCGACTCTTCGCCGAGCCACACGCGCGTGCCCTCGCTGCCGAGCTTCGACACCAGCATCGGCAGCCGCGCCGCGCGCAGCTTGTCGATCGCTGCCTCCAGGGTGTCCGCTCCCGCGACCAGCTTAAGCTCCAGGTCGTTGCCGATCAGCACATCGACGAGCGGCAGCGCCAGTCGCACCGCCAGGCCCGCCTCCTCCGGCTTGCGCCAGGACATCGAACGATAATCGACGTCGAGCACCACGCGACAGCCTGCGGCGCGGGCGCGCTCCAGCGCCCGATAGGTCGACTCGCGCGACGGCGAGGCGCACAACGACGTGCCGTTAGTGATGAACATGCGCCCGGAGCTCAAGTAGCGCAGCTCGTCCTCGCCCAAATCGACATGTGTATCGGCGGGATCGCGGCGGTAGAACACCTGCGGAAACCGGTCCGGCGGAGTAACTTCGGTCAGGCACAGCGACGGGAGCGCGCCGTCCACGCGCTGGACATGAGCGGTGTCGACTTTCTCCGCTTGCAGGAACTCGATCAGGAAATCGCTGAGGCTTTCCGTGCCCAGACAGCCGACTATTCCGACGCGGGCGCCCAGCCGCGCCAGGCCCACGGCCATGTTGGCGCTCGATCCGCCCAGGTAGCGCGAGAAGCGGCGCACCTTCGGCAGCGGAACGTTGGGCTCCTCCGAGTAGAGGTCGTAGCCGATGCGGCCCAGAATCCCAACGTCGATGCTCACAGGAAATGACGCTCCTTGACACGCGCCACTTCGTAGCCCGCCCGCGCGGCGCGCACCGATTCGCTCTCGGAGACTTCGGCGACCGGCACATCCCACCAGGATTCGTAACCCGGAACGCGCGAGTTGATGTCGGTTTCCACCACCACCACCGAGGTGCGGTCGTGGCCTTTCATCGCCACGAGCGCCGATTCCAGATCCTCTCGCGTATGCGCCCGGACGACCTGCGCGCCGAGACTGGCGGCGTTGGCGACGAAGTCGACGTGGACCTTGTAGTCGGTGCCGAAGCCGCCGCTGCCGCAGGCGCGGCTCAGTCCGCCGATGCTCGAGAAACCATGGTTGTCGATCACCACGATGTTTAGTTTGTAACCGGCCTCGACCGAGGTCACGATCTCCTGGGCCATCATGAGGTAGGATCCATCACCGACCATGACGTAGACGTCGCGGCTCGGGTCGGCCATCTTGATTCCCAACCCGCCGGCGATCTCGTAGCCCATGGTCGAGTAACCGTACTCGAGGTGATAGCCCTTGGGATCGCGCGTGCGCCAGAGCTTGTGCAGATCGCCGGGCATGCTGCCGGCCGCGCAGACGACGACGTCGCGCTCGCCAGAGACGCGATTGACCACGCCGATGGCTTCACCCTGGCTGATGGGAGGACCATGGCGCAGATTGTAGATGCGGCTGACTTCGGCGTCCCACTCCTCGCGCAACTGCGTGGCCCGCGCCCGGTAGGCGGCATCCACCTGCCAGCCGGCCAGCGCTTCGCCCAACTCACAGAGCGCAGCTCGGGCGTCGGCCACCAGCGCGAGAGCGGAGTGCTTGCCGGCGTCGAACTCAGCGACGTTGATGTTGACGAAGCGGACGTCGGGATTCTGGAACGCGGTCTTGGAGGCGGTTGTGAAGTCGCTGTAGCGCGTGCCGATGCCGATCACAAGGTCGGCTTCGCGCGCGAGGATGTTGGCGGCGTGGGTGCCGGTGACGCCCATGGCGCCCAGCGCCTGCTCGTGATCGTAGCGCAACGAACCCTTGCCGGCCTGCGTCTCGGCGACCGGGATGCCACTGCGAGAAGCCAACTGCGACAGCGCTTCAGTGGCCTCGGAATAGAGCACGCCGCCGCCGGCGATGATCATCGGGCGGCGCGAGGATCGAATCCATTCCACGGCGCGGCGGAACATCGCCGCGTCGCCGCGCGGGCGCGGAATCGTCCAGACGCGCTTCTCCAGCAGAGCCGCGGGATAGCCGTACGCTTCCGCTTGCACGTCCTGGGGCAGCGCCAGCGTCACCGCGCCGGTTTCGGCCGGCGAGGTGAGCACCCGCATCGCCTCCGGCAGCGCGGTGATGATCTGCTCGGGCCGGTTGATGCGATCCCAGTAGCGCGAAACCGGCTTGAAACAATCGTTGACGGAAATGTCCTGCGAAGTCGGCGACTCCAGTTGTTGCAGCACCGGAGCGACATTGCGGCGAGCGAAGATGTCGCCCGGCAGCAGCAGCACCGGCACGCGGTTGATGGTGGCTGCGGCCGCGCCGGTGATCATATTGGTGGCGCCGGGACCGATGGAGGTGACGCACACCAGCGTGCGCAGACGGTTGCTCATCTTGGCATAGGCGGCGGCGGTGTGCACCATGGCCTGCTCGTTGCGGCAGAGATGGTAGGGGAAGTCGGGATATTGCTGTAGCGCCTGCCCGATGCCGGCCACGTTGCCGTGCCCGAAGATGCCAAAGCTGCCGCCGAAGAACGGCCTCTCGACGCCGTCGCGCTCCACGTACTGATGGCGGAGGAATTCGATGATGGCTTGGGCCATCGTGAGTCGTCGTGTCATGTCCGGCTCCCTTCCAGTACCGACAGCAAATAGTCGCGGCTGGCGCGGGCGGCCGCCGCGGGCGGAACAGCGTTCGATGCAGCGGCATCGACGTCCTGCTCCACCACCGCCCAGCCATCGTAGCCGATTCGATCCAGCCCCGCGAACAGATCCGGGAATCGCACGCAGCCCCGGCCGAGTTCGCAGAAGACTCCGGCGCGCACGGCGTCGAGAAACCCGAGCCCGCGCCGTCTCGCCTCGTCCAGTCGCGACGGATCGATGTCCTTCAAGTGTAGATATTGAACGCGCGCGCCCCAGCGCTTCACGAGTTCGACCGGATCGCCGCCGCCGTAGACGGCGTGGCCCGTGTCCAGACAGAGGTCGACGCTGGTGGATTCGAGCAGGCGCGCGATCTCCTTGGGCGTTTCGATGTAGGTGCCGGCGTGATGATGGAATACGCAGCGCAGGCCGAACTCGCCGGCCACTCGCGCGGCGGCATCGACGTTACTCGCGAGCGCAGCCCAATCGGCCTCGTTGAGCCGCACCGCCGATTCCGCGGTCCGGCCCGCGATCGCTTCCCGCTCCGGCCACATGTCGTCGGCGAGAACCAGGTGTTTCGCGCCGAGGGTGGCGAGCAACCGGGCAACTTTGCGAGCGGGTTCCAGATCTGCGCCGGGCTCTTTCAGGCGCAGCGGGACGAACGCGGAGATGAGCGAGAGATGGCGCCGCGACAACTCATCACGCAGCACGGCGGGATCGGTTGGTAGATAGCCGTAAGGTCCGAGCTCGGTGGCTTCGTAGCCGGCGCCGGCCAGCTCGTCGAGAAACGCCGGAGGCGCGAGCGGCGGACTCCAGCCCTCCACCTCCATGATGCCCCAGCTCACCGGAGCGTTGGCCAGCCGGATCTTCATGGGATCGTCATTGGACCAGCGGGAGCCTGGGGTCCTTGCCGCGCCACTCGGCGCGCACCCAGGCATAGTCGGGATCGTCGCTGGCGGCCATCGAGCGGGCCGAGCCGGCCAGCACGTTCAGGTAGTAGCAATCGTAGCCGTGGGCGGCGACCACGGGATGATAGCCGTCGGGAATCAGGATAACTTCGTTGTCGCGCACGGTGATGGTTTCGTCGCGCCGGCCGTCGCGCGTGTAGACGCGCTGGATGGCGTAGCCCTCCGGCCGGGAGATCTTGTAGTAGTAGATTTCGTCGAGGTCGACTTCGCCGGGTGGGTTGTGGACGTCGTGTTTGTGCGGCGGATAAGAGGACCAGTTGCCCGACGGTGTGTAGACTTCGACCACCAGCAGACGGTCGGCCGCAAACTCCGGCTTGAGGATGTGGTTGATCTGGCGCGTGGCGTTCTCGCCGCCGCGAATCTCGACTTCGACCGCGGAGGGCTCGATCAGCGCGGGCGGAAACCGGCGCTGGGACCGCGCGCCGCAAACGGCGACCTCGCAACCGCCCGCCAGCGCCGAGATGCGGACCTCGTCCAACCCGGCAGGCAGATAGAGCGCGTGCGGCATCCCGGAGAAGACATCGCGGCGGCCGCCGAAATCAGGCCAGCGCTGCCCGCCTGCGGTCACCGCGGCGCGGCCTCCCAACATCACCAGGGCCAGCTCTTCCTCGGGCAGCGAGGTCACTTGCTCGCGACCGGCTTCCAGCCGGAACACGCGCAGCGAGATGGTGGACCATCCGGAGTCCTGCTGCGTGATGCGCACGATCTCGCCGGAGGCGGCGATGGGCTTTCGAACCAGCGGGCTCATAACTTCACCGTCTCCCCGCGGCGGGCGCTTTCGTAGATCGCCAGCGCAATGCGCACCGCCCAGCCGCCGTCGGCGGCCGACACCGCCGGCGGTGTCCCCTCCAGAATCGCATCCAGAAACAGGCGATCCTCGGTCACGTAGCCCCAGCGCTCTTCCCACGGCAGATGCCGGTAGTCGAAGGAAGCCACCGGCGCCGCCAGGCCGCGCGCCAGGTTCACGCGATCCATCTCTTCGGTTGACAGCGTGGCGTGCTTGGCGTACACCTCCACCCGCTCGAACGGAAACGACCAGCCCGTGTAGGCCACCGAGCGGAAGGTCGCCGTGCGGCCGGAGGCGAACCGGAACAGCGCCACGAATGTGTCGGTGGTGGTGGAGTAAACCAGGCTTTCGGCGCGCGCGGTGATCTCGACGATGTCGCCCATCAGGAATCGCGCCATGTCGAAAATGTGGATGGGAGTCTCGAAAAGATAGCCGCCGGTGACTGCGTCGTCGCAGGTCCACGGGGGATTCTCCAACTCGCCGCGATTCATCTTGAAGTCGGCCGAGAGCGCCGGCATCTCCGCCAGCGCCTCCTTCACTTTCTGATAGACCGGCGCGAAGCGGCGGTTGTGTCCGACCTGGAAGACTCTGCCGGAGAGCGCGCCGGCGTCTTCGATCCGGCGCGTGTCCTCCAGGGTCACCGCCATGGGCTTTTCGCAGAAGACGTGCTTGCCGGCAGCCACTGCCGCCATGGCGTGCTCGGCGTGGAGGCGATTGGGCAGAGTGATGTAGACGGCATCGACGGCGTCGAGCAGCGCGGCCGGGGTGTCGAACACGGGCGCGCCGCTCTGGCGGGCGCGGTCGGCGGAGACGTCGTAGACGCCCGCGACCACCGAGCGCGGGTCGCGCGCGAGAATCCGCATGTGAGTGGCGGCGATGTTGCCGCTGCCGATGAAACCGATCCGGACAGGAATTGACATTCGTAAATGGGCCGCGGGGCGGGCCAGCTACGAGCTTAGCCCAACATTCTGGTGCTATGCTGTGTCGCGGCGTGAACATCCTGTTGCTGGACCAGTACGGTGAACTCGGAGGCGCGCAGTTGTGCCTGCTCGACCTGCTGCCGGCGATTCTCGCGCGGCGATGGCGGCCGCTGGTGGCCGCGCCGGAGGATGGGCCGCTGCTTTCCAGGTGCCGCGCCATGGGCGCCGCGGCGGAGCCGATTCGAATTCGAACCCGTCCGGCGGTTCGATTTGCTCTGGATTCGATGGCCCTGATACGGCGCCTGCGGGCCTTGATCGAGCGCGAGCGCGTGGATGTGCTGTACATCAACGGTCCCCGGCTGGTCCCCGCCGGAGTGCGGGCGGCGCGGAACCGTTGCCCGGTGGTATTCCACTGCCACAGCGTGTTCCCGCGAGGGACGGCGCTGGTGGGGCGAATGCTGCGCAGCGCGGGCGCGACCGTGATTGCGTCCTCCGAGTTTGTTGCGCGGCCACTGGCGCCGTATGTCTCCACGCAAGTGATCCACAATGGGGTGGCCGATCACGCGCGAGCACGCCAGCCGTCCGCGGCGCCTCGGATTGGCGTCCTCGGCCGCATCAGTCCGGAGAAGGGGCAAGCCGTGTTCGTCGAGGCCGTACGCCTGGTCCAACCGCAGCGGCTCGAATGCCGGTTTGTCATCTGCGGCGCGCCGCTGTTTTCCGATCCATCGTATGCGGGCGAGGTCCGGCGCGCAGCGGCGGGCCTGCCCATCGACTTTCTGGAGTGGCAGGACGACGCCAGCGTGGTGCTGGCTTCGCTCGACCTCCTGGTGGTTCCCTCGACCGGGGAGGAATCGACCACGCGCGCGATCCCGGAAGCGTTCTCGGCCGGTGTGCCGGTGATCGCCTCACGCACCGGCGGGATTCCGGAGATCGTCGACGACGGGCGCACCGGCGTTCTGGTGACGCCCGGCTCGGCGCGGGAGTTGGCTCAAGCCATCACCGGAATGATGGAGAGTCCGCGAAAGCGGAAAGAGATCGCGCCTGCCGCCCGGCGGGAATACGAGCAGCGCTTCAGGCTGGATCCTTGGCGCGTTCAGGTTCTGGATGTGCTCGAAGCAGCCGCGCCAGAAGCAGGCCGGCGGCGACCGCCAGGCCTCCCGCCGCCGCCATCACCGGCGGGTAGCCAAACCGCGTGAAAGCCCACCCGGCGGCAGCGGCGGCCAATGCGTTGGCGGAAAAGATCGCCGTGAAGTTCAGCGCCGAGGCGCCCGCGCGTTGGTGTGGCGGCACCCGGCTCATCAGCATCGAGTACAAGCCCGGCTCGGTCATGTACTGGGCAGCCATGTAGCCGGCGTAGCAGAGCGCCGCCGGGCCGAGTTCCGGCATCGCCGCCAGAGCGGCCAGCAGTCCACCAGCGGCGATCTGCATGGCAGCCGTGCCGCGGACCAGTCCGAGCCGTCGCAGGAGCATCGGCGCCAGGAGCACTGCCGCCACCTGCGCCAGTTGGCCGAAGGAATACACCGATCCGATGCTCGCCGCCGACGCGCCCAGACGCCGCGCGAAGTAGGCGTTGAAGAACGGATTGAACGCTCCCACGGCCAGGCTCCAGACAGCAACCGACACCAGGAATCGGCGGATGAACGGACCGGAAGGATAGCTCCGCTCCCCGGTTTCGGCGCCGGTCACCCGCAGAGCTCGGGCCGGCCACAGGGCTAGCAGCATCAACGCGCACCCGGTTGCCAGCGCCATCCGATATCCGAAGGCGCCTTCGCCGAACCATCCCGGCAGGCGACCACCGGCGAATCCTCCGGCCACTCCGGTGGCGATTCCCGCCGCGAAGAACAGGCTGAACGCGCGCGGCCGCGCCGCTTCGTTGGTAAGCCGCGCCACCGCCGGGGCCACCAGCACCGCCCACAGCGAGAACATGGCGCCGCCCAGAAACGCCGAGCCGGCCAGAAGCGGCGGCGAGGTGATCCACGCCCGCGCGAGCGAGACCGCCGCCGTCGCCGAAAAGCACGCCAGCAGCGCCGCCCGCAGATCGAATCGCCGCGCTATTCTCCAGGCGGGCCAGGTTCCGGCGAGGCTGCCGGCGGTCATCGCCGCGGTGATCATCCCCAGCGCCTGCTCGCGCATCCCGAGTTCCAGCAGATAGAGGTTGTAGAGCACAACAAAGACGAAGTTGCCCAGGTTGAACAGCGAAGCCGAGGCCAGGAAGCGCCAGAATTCCGGGCTCTGCCGCGATCCGAAAAACAACAGCCCGTGCCAGGCCACCTGTGGAAGTACTCTGGCGTGGTGGATCACGCGCCCGCTCAGGAATTGCAGATAGCGAACACGTTTCCGCCAGCGCAGCCGCCAACCGGTGTGCTCCTCGGCGACGTAGACGGCCTCGACCGGGCCGGGCAGACGCATCGGGAACAGTCGCCGCCGCAGCACCTTTGCAGCGCCGGAGTTGATGAGAGCCAGGTGGAGCCAGAGCTCGTGCTTGTTCGGCCGTTCGACACCTTCCAGCGGAGCGAGCGCATAGCTGGCCAACCATCGCTCGACTGGATCAGACTGCGGGATCTCGATCACCGCCGAGGGCAGCCGGCAGCCGAACCATGCGCGCGCCAGCCGGAATACGACCGTCTCCAATGTTCTTAACTCCAGCGGATGCTGGTCCCGCCAACGTTGCCAATACGGTCCATCCGTCGCCCGGTTGTCGAGAAACCAGGCCAGCTCGTAGACGTGCGCCATGCGAAGGCTCCCGCGCAGCAGGTGGCGCAGCGCGTGCAGGGCGGCGTATCCCAGTGCGTCAATTTCGTCGAGAGCGGTGAAACTCAGCTCACCGAGCTGGCGCTGGATGCGCCGCTCCCAGAAGCGCTCTACACCGGGAGCCTGGAAGCCCTCGGTGCGCTCATCCCATAACCGGAAGTGCAGCTCGATCGAGACAGGGATCTCGGGATCGAAATAATCGCCGCGCCATTGCCAGCCGGTCTTGCGGGCCATGGCGGGCAAGTGATCGGTGGGATCGTCCTCACGTCCCAGCGCCTCATAGCCGAGCTCGACCAGAGCGTCGCGCGCGCGGCTCACCTGATCGGGCGGCAGCAGCAGGTCGAGGTCGTACTGCACACGGCGATCCAGGTCCGGCACGAACCCCGGAAACTGGGAGAAGCCCTTCAGCAGGACGAAATCCAGGCCGCGCTGGCGCAACTGCGCGGCGGCCTCGCGATACGAGCATTCCACTCGGCGCGTGCGCTCGCGATTGGCGGCTCGGCTCGCCGCGATGCGCTCCTGCGCCCAGGCCGGCGCGACAGCCGGGTCCAGAAGCAGCGTCATCTGCTGGCGATCCAGCAGGTCGAGGGTGCGGCGCCACTCCTCGTCATTGAGGCGCTGGAGGGGGGCGGTATCGCGATCCGCCAAGCGCAACGCCGCCAGAACTTCCATCAAAAGTCGAATCGCGCTCCGAATTGCAGGCGCCGTGGCTCGCCCGTGGAAAAGATGCGGCCGAAGAACGGGCCGAAATCCGGATACGGGCCGGGGATGCCGAAGTTGGGATGATTGAAAACGTTGAACGCTTCGAGGCGAAGCTGCACGGCCCACACCTCCCGAATGGGAATCCGCCGGTGCACCGCCAGGTCGAACAGGTTGTTGCCCGGCCCGGGCAGAATGTTGCGCCCGGCGTTGCCGAAGGTGAACGGGCGCGGGGCCTGGAAAGCGTCGCCGTTGAAGAACCGCTCGGCGGTGCGCTGGCTGCGCGGAAGGCGCACGGCGCGGCCCGCCACGACATCGGGGCGATTCGGCGTGCCGGTGTTGGCCGGATCGAAAACAAAGTAGACCGGATTCAGGGGCGTGCCGTCTTGCAGGGTCGCGATGCCGCTCAACTCCCAGTCGCGCGCCAGGACATGACGCGGCGCGGGCGGCCTCCAGACGAAGCCCGCGCTGAGCCGCCGTCCGACGTCGAAGAACGACAGGCCGCGCTCCAGCCGCAGATTACGCTCATCCTGCGCGCCGAAGCTCTCGAAGAACCCGGGCACGACGCTGTCGGCATCGTCGATCGACTTGGCCCAGGCGAAGCTGGCCAGCAGCGAAAACCGGGACGTGAAGCGTTTCTCGGCCTTGAGCTCCAGTGCGTGATAGATGGAGTTGGCGATGTGCTGGCGCTGGACGATTTTGCCCAGCTCGGGGAAAGGGCGCAGCGCCTGCTGGTCGCCCGGGCGCGGCCCGAGGTTCTCGCCGGTCTCGACGCGCAGCGGCGTGTTGAACGTGCGAAAGCGGCCCAGCCGCGTGCCCTTGGTTCCAACGTAGACAGCCTCGAGCAGGCCGCCGCCGGGCAACTCACGCTGCACCCCCGCGGTCCACTGCTGGACATAAGGCGTGCGCGCCCGCGGGTCCAGTCCGAAATAGCTGGGGAAGCCGGTGCTGGCCGTTTGCGGAAACCCATCGCGGATGGTGAGGAGGGGGCGGCGACCATCGGTCGTGTTGCTCTCGTTGCGCACGCCGTTACGGATCAGGTCATACGTGCCGGCGGCGATCTCGGGACTGAAGTAGATTCCATAGCCGGCGCGAAAAACCATTTCGCCGAGTCCGGGCAGGCGCGGCAGACGCGC
>Ga0247727_10004440_pt1 | contig 29736 bp, 15 predicted proteins | sample WisWelCaveWW1625_FD_202498 | JGI IMG/M metagenome (GOLD analysis project Ga0247727, IMG submission 202498) | Biofilm microbial communities from Wishing Well Cave, Virginia, United States - WW16-25 | ecosystem: Environmental > Aquatic > Deep subsurface > Groundwater > Cave microbial mat | place...
TGCCGTGGTGACGGGAACGATTTCGATATTTGACAAAGATTTTCCTCCTCCGATAGGCCCTAACCCGGACAAGCCGGAACCAAAAAAGCAAAGGCCCACGCAAAGACGCAGAGCCGCAAAGTTACCGCAAAGTCTTCATAAGACCAAGCAATAAAAAAATTGACCTTTTGAAGGTTTTTTTTCTTTTGCTTTTCTTTGCGCAATCTTTGCGGCTCTGCGTCTTTGCGTGAATGTTCTTAAATGAAAATTTAAAAAGTTGGAGACTTTCAAAATTTGCAAAAAAACTTTTATGCATATCGGACGAAATGCAACCTCTCGAAAAAAATTCTTTGCTTTTTTGCATAGATTTGACTTGTAACGGCGTTAGTGCTTAAGACAAAACACCCCGGCCTTCCATAACTTAAATGCAGAAAGCCGGGGAGAACACTCACTTTAAAAGTAGACCGCCTTTTTACGGAATCAAGCCAAATTCGCGGCCGATCTTTGCAAAAACGGCTAACACGTGATCAAGCTCGGCCTCGGTATGTGTCGCCATGTAGCTCGTGCGAATCCGGCCATGTTCCGGCGGCACGGCCGGCGTAATGACCGGATTAGCGAAGATGCCGTTTTCAAACAACGCTTTCCAGAACGCGAACGTTTTCATATCATCGCCAACCAAAATCGGAATAATCGGCGTTGCCGATTTGCCCGTGTCAAAACCCAAGGCGTCGAATCCCGCTTTCATTTTACGCGCGTTTTTCCACAAACACTCGAGGCGTTGCGGCTCTTGCTCGATGAGGTCGATCGCCGCGATCACCGTGGCCGTTGCGGCGGGCGGCATGCTCGCCGAAAAAATCAACGCCCGCGAATGATGCTTGATATAATCGACCACATAAGCGTCGGCCGCAATGAAACCGCCGATGGACGCAAACGATTTGCTAAAAGTTCCCATGACGATGTCCACTTTGTCCTCCAGGCCAAAGTGTTCGCCGGTGCCGCGGCCGTGTTTGCCCAAAACGCCGACGGAGTGCGCATCGTCCATCATAATGCGTGCGCCATACTGCGCGGCCAATTGCGTTAAACGCGGCAAATCCACAATATCGCCTTCCATGCTAAACACCCCGTCCGCGACGATGAGCTTGCCTGCGTGATCCGGATTTTTTTTCAGCAATCGTTCGAGATCATGGAGATCGTTGTGTTTGTATTTGATCGTTTTGCCGAACGACAGCCGGCAGCCGTCGACGATGCTGGCGTGATTGGCGCGATCCGTAAAAATCAAATCGTCTTTCCCCACAACCGTGGCAATCGTGCCGAGATTGGTTTGAAAACCGGTCGAAAAGCACAAGGCCGCTTCGCGTTTCATAAACTTCGCCAAGCGCTGTTCCAACTCTTCATGTAACACGAGCGTGCCGTTGAGGAAGCGCGAGCCCGTGCAGCCGGAGCCGAATTTTTCCACGGCTTTCATGGAGGCTTCTTTAACCCGCGGATCTTGCGTTAGACCAAGGTAGTTATTGGAGCCGACCATGACCACCTTCCGGCCGTCGATGACGACTTCGGAATCGGCGCCGGATTCAATGGCTTTGAAATAAGGATACCAGCCTTCTTCTCTAGCCTGCTGCGCGCGCGTAAAGTTGCGACATTTATCAAAAAGATCCAAACTATCCTCCTCAGGATTGTTGTTATTTTTTTGCAATAAAGGCAAAAAATTTTTAAATTAGAACAATATAAGGAATCGCTTTATTGAAAGCAAGGTCAATTCATTTTACCAACTACCGAGGCAACATGCGTACACTCATTACCGGTGCAACGGGTTTTATTGGCAGCATTTTAGTTGATCAACTCTTGCAGCGGCGCCAACAAAGCAACTCTCCTATATATAATGATAGAGTTTTCTGTTTGGTTCGGCGCACGAGTTCTTTGGAGTGGTTAAAAAGCGCGTCGGTAGAATTGGTGCAGGGCGATCTTTTTGCCGACGCCGCATTAGTTCCTGTGCTCACGGAAGTGTCGCATGTCATTCATCTCGCCGGCGTCACCAAAGCGCGCACCAAAGCCGAATATTTCCGCGGCAACGGTGAAGCGACACGCCACCTTCTGCAGCTCTGCGCGCAACACGCCAAAAAACTCGAGCGTTTTATTTATGTCTCAAGTCAAGCCGCGGCCGGGCCGAGCGCCGATGGGCATCTCGTTACGGAAGACGAGACCCCGCGGCCGGTTTCTATTTATGGCCGCTCCAAACTTGCCGGTGAAACCGCTTGCCAGGAATTTTGCCGGGCGCTGCCGCTGACCATTATTCGCCCGCCGGCAGTTTATGGCCCGCGCGAAAAAGATATTTATCAATATTTCAAGCAAGTCAAAATGGGTCTGCGATTGCGTCTCGGCTGGAATAAACGCTTGGTGAGCATGGTTCATGCCTATGATCTCGTGAGCGGCATTTTGCTCGCAAGCCAACATCCGCACGCAGTCGGAGAAACGTATTTTATCACCAATCCGCAACCGTACGATTGGCATGAGTTGGGCGAAGCGGTGGCCGCCGTCATCAATCGCCGCACGATTTCACTCACGCTGCCGGAATGGACCGCGTCCGTCTTGGCTGGATTCGGTGAATTCGGCGCGAAAATCACGCGCCAACCGGCGCTGCTTAACTTTGACAAAATTCGTGAACTGCGACAGTATTATTGGATTTGTTCCGGCGAAAAAGCCAAGCAGCATTTGGGCTTTACGCCGGCGTTGTCGATTCAGGAAGGGCTTAAAATCACCTATCAATGGTATCGCGAGAATGGCTGGCTATAATTTTAGTGGCCGCGGGAACGGGCTGGCAGCAAAAGCAGTTTAAACGCTAAACACCAAAAGCAATTCCATACTTCGTGCCTCGTGGTGTCTTTGTGGTTGTGCATAATTCAGGTTATAATTATATTTCAGAAAATATTCAAGCCATTTTAATTGGCCTAAGGACTCGACTCCGGCTTATGCGAAAGAATATTACCTCCGTGCTCCTCTCCTTCTGTCTCGGAATTCCGTTTGCGAGTTACGCGCAAGATTCGACCATGGTCGAGCCGGACACGTTAGACGCCAAAGTTATTTTGCGCGGCGAAGCGCAAGCTGCGCGCGAGCAATGGCTGCGCCGCCAGCTTTTTGTGGAAAATGTTTTGACGCATGGCTCGATCAGCGCCGTCGACACCACGCTGCGATTTCGCGCGCGGCCGCAAGCGCCGTTGGGTTTGAGCGCGGCCGAGCTTAAAAATCTGGCGCCGCGTGTCGATCGCCTCGACGACCAGTTTCGCCGCGATCAGCTCGGCTTGCCGCCGATGTTCAATATCGGCGAGCTGCTCGGCAAAGGCGTGAAATATTTGACCGAAAAATTGGGCGGCGGCGGCAAGGCGAATCCGCTCGCCGTCATCCCCTCCGAAGTCGAGATCGAAGTGATGAATGCGTTGTGGAAAAAGAATCAAGCCACCTCGGCAGAAATTTTTTCGCAGCTCGACAGCACTCAGCTTTCGACCCTCACCGCCGTGGATTTTCGCCAAACGCTCGAAATGATGGCCGACCGCGGTTTGGTCCAACGCCAACAAATTTCGCCGCGCCACGAATTTACCATTATGGGGGTGATTCCGATCGAGCTGAGCCAGAAGAATGCAAAAAATCGCGAGTTTTTATATCGCCCCAAAGTGTCGCGCCAAACCATGTTTTCTTTTCTCGACGCCACGGCTTTTTCCTACCGGCTGACTGCGGCCGAGTCCAACTCCCTCATTCGCGACCATCTTCGCAAATTGATGCATCGCTTGGCGATTAAAGAAAATTAAGCCTTGACTTTTGTGGAAGGCCTGATTACTTAACGGCACGCTTAATTTGCAACGAATGTTCGGGAAATCCTGAGAATTTATTTTCTGATGTGACACGGTTTTTTGCTTTCGCATAAACCAAAGAACCTAAAATAGGCATTCACTATTTAACTTACGATTTTAATTCGCTTTGCCGAACTTAAAGCGGCCCAAGTGTGACTTGGTTTATGCGACATGTTAAGTTACTGCCGCTTACTACCTCGTTAGGGCGATTCCCTGTACCTATTCCTTTTAGAAAATAATGTTGCGGATCCATAAACCTCTACTAATACTTTAATCTACAGGCACTCATGATTACAAAAGCCCGTCTAAAGAAAATAATTTTCGTAATAGCTCGTATCCTTATTGTGGGCCTACTGGGTTACGGGGGTTATACGACATATACCTGGCTCAACAATGGAGGAGGTCTCAGATTAGTGCGGAGTGTACAACCCCTAAACCGTTCCGAAGGATGGCGTGAGGATTTGCACTTTTGGGTTGATAGAATGCTCCACATTCACCCCAACTTATTCTATTCCCTTACCGAAGAGGATTTTGAGCGGGCTGTAACTCAGCTTGATGCTGAAATCCCAAATCTTACTGACAATGAAATTATTTTGGAATTCATGGGGCTGGTGGCCTTAGTCAGCCGCGAAGGAGGACGTGATGGTCATACGGAGATACTCCCTTTCCAGGAAGCAACAGGATTCCACGTCCTCCCACTACGCTTGTATTTATTTAGCGATGGCTGGTTTGTAGTTGATGCACAAGAACCATATCAGAATTTGATAGGCCGCCAACTTGTTCGGATCGGGGATTTTGAGGTAGACCAAGTTTATACCAGGCTTGACCGATTCATTACTCGCGATAATATGATGACCGTCAAAGAAAAGATGCCTTTGCTTTTCTTATGCCCTGAAGTTCTTCAGGCTTCTGGCGTTATTCAAGATAGTGAGCAGGTTCGGCTCACCTTTGATGATGGTGAAGGGGTAGAGTTTGAAACATCGGTCAGGTCCATTAATTGGCAAGATTATTTGACCTGGGTTGAGGGCCCAACCACAGCCGCTTTACCCTTGATATATGTGACGAACCCAAGAGAAAATTTCAGACTAGAATACCGAGAAGATGTCCATATGTTATACATTCAATACAATGAGGTCAGGTTGTCAACACAATCTGGTGAGACGATGTGGCAATTTAGCCAACAGGTTGAAATGATGATGGAGAATAATGTGGTAGACCGAGTGGTTGTGGATATTCGCCATAACGGTGGCGGAAATAATTTTACCTACCCACCGTTGCTGAATGTACTCAGCCAGAATGAGCAGATCAACCAACCGGACAAATTGTTCACCATTATTGGACGAAAGACCTTCTCGGCGGCTATGAACTTTGCGACAGAGATGGAACGCAAGACCCTTACCCACTTTGTTGGCGAACCGACTGGCGGTAGTCCAAATCAATATGGTGATACTATCTCGCTTTTCTTACCAAATTCGGGGCTCGAAGTGGAAATTTCTTCAATCTACTGGGAGAAAGGCGATCCTGATGATGAACGTCTCACGCTTGAGCCAGACATCCTGGTAGAGTTATCGTCTGAAGACTTTTTTGCTAACCGCGATCCGGCTATAGAAGCCATCCTAAAGTATCAACAGTAGTTTAACACTTTATATCCAACTTTTATTGCTGGCGCTTTGTGCTACCGTTCATTCGGCCCCGTAGCGGACGTTAAAGACAAACGCCGCCTAACGTTTTTGCAGGCGGACGCGGGACAGCGCGGCATAATTTTGAACGTTCGTGCTCGCTCAACGTTCTGTGGCGCTCCGACGTCTGTACCTCCGAGTCCGCGCCGGAGAAGCCAGCGTTACCTGTTTAATAACACGAATGACTCGATTACTGAAGCCCCCTATTTGATCATCTGAATTCTCCCTTGCCAAACCTTCTCCCCAACTTGCAAGCGATACAAATAAATGCCGCTGGCGACGCGATGCCCCGTCTGGTTGCGGCCGTTCCAGCGGCGTTGGTGCATGCCTGCCGGCAAATAGTCATCGGCTAACGTGCGAATGAGCTGGCCGTTGAGATTGAAAATGTGCAGCTTGATCGCCGCGCTTTCCGGCGCTTTGAAACGGAAAAACGTTTCGGGATTGAACGGATTCGGGTAAACGCGCACACCGGCAAAATTCTCCTCGTCCCCTATCGTTGAATTTCCCACAACCTCACCTTTGGCCTTCGCTGAGCCGTTGAGCGTGATCAAATGATACCACAACTCGTTGCGCGTTTCATTGCTGTTGCAAATCATTAAATTCATCCCGCTGTCGACCGCATGCGCCGAAACCGAGGCGTCAATAAAATCGTCGGATTGATTGATAAACAGCGTATCGATCGGCGCCGTTAACAAACTATCGTAGTCGCCAATCGGCACGCGCTTCATTTCACCGGTCTTCGGCGCGCTTTCGCGCGTGCCAAAAACATAAAGCTCATCATTGCTATCGTCAACGACTAACGTCGGCCGCGTCCAACCGTTGGAAAGCAGAATCGGATGCTGGAACCAATTGCCGCTCGGATCGCGGCGCAGCAAGCCGGTGTTCGCCGTGGTCGGGCCGCCGCCGTTGGTTTTGACGATCATGAGCACGGTGTTGTTATGCGCCGTCATGCTGAGGTGATCATCAGAAGTTGTGCCGCTGAACTGCGGAATCGAGGCGGTTTCATCCGTCCATGTCGTATTGCCATCCGCATCTTTATGCTTTAGAAAACCGTAGATCGAGCCGGCGGTGCTGTTTTCCGCGTAGCCGACGCCGATATAGTTGCTGCCGCCGAATGAGAAGGCAACGGCATCGGTGAGGCCGATGTCTTTATTGAGATTGCTCTTGACGATGATATCCGACGACCACGTTTGGCCGGCATTGGTCGAACGCTTCGCGTACAACGTCGAGGTAGCGATGCGGAATACCCACAAGCTGCCGTTCAGCGCGCGCACCAAGTTAATGCCATAATCAGAATTTTGCGAAAAATTGGAGATCGTGTAGGGATAGCCCGCATCCGTGGCCCAATTGCCAAACACAAAACTGAGCCGCGTGATGTACGTGATGCTGCCGCCGGGCAGCGCGATATAGACTTTATTATTCGGCGCCTCCAGCACGCAATCCGGGCGCACTTTGGCTGAGGAATGCACTTCCACATTTGGCGTCCACGTCGAGCCGTCGAATTTCCACAAATACCATTTCAAATCATTTTTGTCCTGCGCCGTCACCCACCAAAAACCGCCGTGATAAAACAACTTGTTTTGATTCGCGCGGTCAAAATTTTTCGTAGTATTCGAAATTGGCAATCCATCGATAAACGGCAAGACATAAATATTAGAAGTCACCTCCGTCGCTTCAACGCTGGTGGAAACTGTCACCGTGTAGGCGCCGCTGCGATTCGGATTCACAATCGCTGAGCCGGGAAAAAAGAGGGTGACCGCGGCATTGTTGCCCAAACTCAAGGACGCCGGCAGCGTGACCGTAATTTTTTTATTCGCGGCATCGCCAACCGCCGAGGCGTTTACCGCATTCACGCTAACACCGCTGAGCGGCCCATCAGTGATTTGCGCGAGGGCGCTAAATTTAATGGTAAAAGTGCTCGCGCCGGAAAGCAAGCGGCCCTGATTGCCGAGATTAAACTCCAACGTGTAATCTGCCGGATCATTGGGCGCAATCGACGAGAGTGTCACCGTCGCCGGCGTGACGGTCGTCGTGGCCGCGACGAGCGCATAATTCGGCGAATTAATCTGCTTCGGCTGCGCGCTCGTCCAAACCGTGACTTTATAATTTCCCGCGTTCATCGGATTCAACAATCCCGCGCCGGCATTGAGCACGACGGGAAAAGTTTGATTATTGCTCAAATTCACCGGCGTGATGATCGTCACTTGCCGCGTCGTGGTATTCGAAATGATCGACGTGGCCGGAGTGCCATTGACAAAAACGGCGCTCGCCGCCATCGTATTTGGCACAAACGTATTCGTCGGAAAACGCAAATTGATCGTGCCGGTATTGGCATTCAGCGCGCCCGCATTTGAAAGCGTCAATGGAATCGTGTAGGTTGCATTCGCATTCACTTCGTTGGAAGCCGCCGTGACCGCGCCGATTTTAATGGCGGCGGTGGCGCTCGTCAATAATTCGCGAAACCAAATATCGTTCGTCGTGACATTGTCGCCGCAGACGAGGAGGCCGGAAAATTTCGTGGCGTTGGCGGGAGGCGCGCTGAGATCATCAAAACTCTCCCCCGGCGAAGAGAACAGTGAGAAAATTTTTGCCGTGTCGAGAGTCGCTTCTTGTCCGGCCACGCAAGATTTGTATTCTGCGGCCTGCGACACCGTATTGACGCCCATACAATAAAGCCGATTATTCGTGGCATCAACCGCAATCGCCGGCGATTTCCACGTCAGCGTCGAAGTGACTTTATATTTTTGCCAGGCGCCGCCGTTGATCCGTTTATAAAGCGTATTGTGCGGATTCAAGCCGATGAAGCCGGCATTGCGCGTCAACAAATAAAGATCATTCGCGGCATCAGCCGTCATGCTAAGATTATTCGTCGCGCGTTCATTGCCAAAAAAACTCAGCAAGCTCGACTCGTCCGACCACGTGCCGTCCGGATCGCCGTCGCGATGCAAAAGAAAACCGTATTTCGAGCCGGTCGAATCAATCTCGCCATAAGCGACGCCGAGATAATTGCTGCCAGCATTCGTAAAAGCGACGGCGTCCGTCGTGCCTTTAGTCGTCGTCAAATTCATTTTGACATTAATCGTTGCCGGCCAAGTTTGTCCGCCGTCGAGGGAACGCTTCGCTTCCAAAATTCTATTGTTAATGCGAAAGATCCACAAATCGCCGTTCTTCGCCTGCACGAGACTCACGGGGTTGGAATTATCGCCGTCCTTGAACGTTGGCAGCGCCACGGGAAAGCCGGCGTCTTTGTTCCAGGTGCCGCCGGCATAAGAGAAGCGCCAAAAATTCGGCGTCGCGCTGTTCGAGCCGAAAACATAAAGCTGGTTCGTGCTCGCATTCGTCACCGCGTCAAAATAATAAGGGCCATAACCGTTTTGAAAATCGCGCACCGTCACCCAATTCGCGCCGGTGTAACGCCAAATATAACGTTTGTTGTTGAGCTCGTCAAACGCAATCGTCCACCATTGGCTGTCGTGATAAAACACTTTGCTTTGATTGGATTTTCGGAAACCGGATTTCGTCTTCACGGAAATCGGGCCGCCGGCGAGCGGATCAACTTTGGTGGTAAATTGCCAAACCGGCGACCAGGCGCTCGCGCCGAGGCCGTTCTTCGCATTGACGCGCCAGTAATAAGTTTTGCTGCTCGCCAAAGGTCCGATCAATTTCGCCGTCGTCGTGATCGTCGAGTCATCAAAAACTTTGTTGGCAAAAAGCGTGTCGGTGGCGGCTTGCAGGCGATAGGTCGTCGCGCTATCGGCGGCGTTCCACTGCAGCGTCAACGTTGTGGCTTGATTGGTGGCGCCGTTTGCCGGCGCCAACAGCACCGGCGGATCGGGCGGCACATTGGCGGGGGTAAATTGAATCGCGAGCGCATTGTGCAGATACGCCCCATTATAAACCACTTCCAACCCGTCACTCGCATCCGCATTTTCGATGCCCACCGTGGCGCTCGTCAACGGCCAACTGCCGGTAAAGTTTTGATATTGAAAAAGAATCTTGCCGCTGGGATACAGAATGACTTCGGCGTTCACACGCTCGTTCGCGAAACTGCGGCTGCCGTATTGCACAAATTGGATGACGAGCTTATCCGAAAAACTTTGATAATAAACTTCCGAGTCGCTGCGCAGAATCAAATCGTCCCACAGCCACGCCAGGATATTGTTGGGGACGAGGGTATTCGGAATGTTGCGATTGGTGTAAGCGCTCAATCCGGAAGTCGAGCCGAAGCCGATAAATCCGTTTGAGGCGATGTAGAAATCCGTGTACGTATTGCCGTAAAAACTAAAATCAAATCCGATCGGAAACGCGCCAACGAAATTATCATCGGCCAATCCGCTCACGAACGTGCCGGTCGAGGAAATATCGAGGTAGCTGAAAACCGGGCCGCCCGGCTCATCGCTGTCTTTCCAGGTATAACCAAAAGCATCCGGCCCGCCGGAGCCCGGCGCTGCTGCTGAAACAGCAAAAGGGAAAAAGCAAAAAGAAAGAAGCAAAAAGCTCAACATCGGCGAGCGGAAAAGCTTTTGCAGCGCGGCGCAAAAAAATGAGGCGCTCACACTTTTGCTGCGAGCCAAAATATGTTTTGCCAATATCATCATAGTTCCCTGATTTCTACCGCTCTCACATCGCTTCCCTTCGACTTCAGTTATCAGTGTGCAGTAATCAGTAAACTGGTTACTGCACACTGATAACTGACCACTGAATACTGACCACTGCCAACCGATCTACTTAATCATCTGAATCCGTCCCTGCAAAATCTTGTCGCCGATTTGCAGGCGATAGAGATACAGGCCGGTCGCCGCGGGAAAGCCGTTTTGCGCGCGGCCATTCCAGCGTTTGACATGCACGCCCGGCTTCATCTCCGCGTCGGCGAGCGTGCGCACGAGCTGGCCGTTCAAATTGAAAATTTGCAATTTGACCGGCGCCGTCTCTTTTAATTTAAAACGGAAAGAGGTTTGCGGATTGAACGGATTCGGATAAACCTGCACGCCGTCAATCTCTTCTTCTTCCGCGACCACAACGTCCGCGACTTCTTCTGCGCTCACTTTGGCGACGCCGAGCGTTTTTAAATTATACCAGGTTTCATCGCGCGTGTCATTGCCGGCGCAAATGAGCAGATTCATCGCGCTCGTCACCGCATGCGAGGCCACGGAAACATCAACGAAATTATCGCTGCCATATTGAAAAATCGTGTCAATCGGCGCCGACACGAGACTGCTATAGCTGCCGAGCGCAACGTTCTTCGTCTCGCCGACTTTGAGGCCGCCTTCGCGCGTGCCGATCGCATAAAGCATGTTATTGCTTTGATCGATCGCCAGCGCCGGGCGCGTCCAGCCGCTCGAGAGGAAAATCGGATACTGTGACCACATTGCATTTGTTTTGCGATGCAGCAGGCCGGTGCTCGTCGCCGCCGGACCGCCGCCGCTGGTTTTAACGATCATAAAAACTTCGTTATTGTAAACCGCCATGCTCATGTGATCGTCCGAATTGGTAAAAGAGAATTGCGGAATCGCCGCGGTTTCATCCGTCCACGCGGTGTCGGGATCGCTGTTTCGATGGCGAAGAAAACCGTACACCGAGCCGGGCGCGCTATCTTCGGCATAACCGACGCCGACATAATTGTTGCCGCTATAAAAAAACGCCACCGCATCCGTCAAGCCGACGATGCTCTGCAAACTATCTTTCACGACGATGTTCGTCGCCGTCCATGTTTGGCCGGAGTTTGTCGAGCGGCGCGCGATCAACGTCGAATCCGAAATCATGAACACCCACAAATCGCTGTTGCTGGCGCGCACGAGATTGATCCCGCGGTCCGAGCTTTGCGTCAAACCGGTGATGATATACGGATAACCGGCGTCAATCGACCAGGCGCTGCCGGAGTAGGTGAGGCGCGTGAGATAAACCGTGCTCGTGCTCGGCAGCAAAATATAAACTTTATTATTGCTCGCATCCAAAATGCAATCCGGACGATTTTTGCTGGTGGTATGCACGAGAATATCCTGCGTCCACGTGGCGCCGTCGAATTTCCATAAGTACCATTTTTGATCGGCCTTCGACTGCGCCGTTACCCACCAAAAGCCGCCGTGATAAAACAGCTTGCTCTGATTGTTGCGATCAAACTTTTTCGTCGTGCCCGCGATCGCCCGGCCGATGCCCGGATACGGCTGAATGGTATACGGATTCGAAGCGACCATCGTGGTTTCGACGCTGGTGGAAACGGTCAAATTATAATTGCCGGTGATATTGGGATTGCGCACCACCGTGTTCGGCAAGAACAACGTCATCGCCGCATTGTTGCTCAACGATAAAGAAGAGGGCACCGTGATCGTCACTTGCTTCGAAGCGCTCACGCCGGCCGCCGTCGCGCCGGCATTGTTTAATTTGACGCCGCTCAACGCGCCGTTCGTCACTTGCGTCGCACTGTTGAATTTGACGGTGACTTGACTCGCGCCGGAAATCAATCGCCCGCGGCCGCCGAGATTGAAAGCGAGCGTGTAATCCGCGATGCTATCCGGATCGCTCGGATACAATGTCACCGTTGCCGCCGTCACCGTCGTCGTGGTTTGCACAAAACCATAGGCCGGCGAATTGACTTGCGGAGGTTGCGCGCTCGTCCACCCGGTGAGCTGATAATTGCTTCCCACCGTGGTTGGATTCAACAATCCTGCGGCGGTAGTAAACACCACCGAAAACGCTTGCCCATTCGCCAAATTCACCGGCGTGGTAATACTCACTTGCCGCGTCGTGCTGTTGGCGATGAGCGAAGTTACCGGCGTTCCGGCAACGGTGACGGCGCTCGGCGCCATGTTGCTCGGCACATAAGTATTGTCGGGGAAAATAAAATTGATGACGCCCGCGCCGGCAGCGAGCGCGCCGTTATTCGAAAGCGTTAACGGAATCGTATAGCTCGCATTCGCATTGACTTCATTCAAACTCACCGCGATATTTCCCACCACGAGCGAGCTGGCGCCGCTGATCGGCAATAGACGATACCAAATCTCACTCGTCGCCGTGTTATCGATCGTCGTCATCAAACCCGAGATGCTGCCGACATTGGCCGCCGGCGTGCTGAGATCATCAAATGTCGCGCCGGTGCCGGAGAACAAATTAGATACGGCGGCGTTCTCCAGGCTCGCCTCATTGCCGGGCAAACAAATTTTATATTCGGCTTTGGAAGTGGTGATATCGACGCCCATCACATACAGCACGTTGTTGCTCGCCTCGATCGCCAGCGCCGGGCTCTTCCAATTTCGCGAGGTGTTGGCGGTGATGACTTTGAACTTTTGCCAGGCGCCCGTGTTGTCGCGTTTGTACAACGTGTTGCGTGGATCGGCGCCGGCGGCGCCGATGTTGCGCGTGAACAGATAAACATTGCCGCTCGCGTCCGCCGTCATCGAAAGATTATTGATCGCCCGCTCCGCGCCAAAGTAATTCAATGACGTTGATTCGTTGCTCCACAAACTATCGAACGCCGTGTCTTGGTGCAGCAGGAAACCGAACTTGCTCATCGGCGAGGGCGAATCAGTTTCGGCATAGCCGACGCCGACGTAACCAATGCCGCCCGCAGTGAACGCGACGGCGTCGGTCGTGCCATTCGTCGTCGTCAATCCGGATTTAACGGTCATCACACTCGTCCACGTCGCGCCGCCGCTGGTGGAATGTTTGGCTTGCAGCACGTTGTTGTTAATTCTGAAAATCCATAAATCGCCGTTCTTCGCTTGCACGAGGCTCGCGGGATCGGTCGGGAAACTTGTAAAATCCGGCAGCGTCACCGGAAAGCCCGCGTCTTTCGTCCACGTGCCGCCGGTGTAGGAATAGCGGGTAAATTCCGGCGCAATAGAATTAGCGCCCCAAAGATATAATTTGTTGGTCGTCGCGTTGACCACCGCGTCCCAATTATAGTTGATGCTCTTGCCCAAATTGATCAAGCGAATCCACGCGCTGCCGTCAAATTTCCAAACATACCATTGATTCGTCACTTCATAGAACGCCAGCGCCCACCATTGACCGTCGTAATAAAAAACTTTATTTTGATTGGATTTTTTATAACCGGATTGCGTGTCCGGCGCGATCGCGCTGCCGGAGCTGGAGTCGATGACATAGGCGGGTGAAGCGCCTTTGAGGGATTGCGCCGTGCTCCATGCCTCAAGCGTGTAACTTCCAACTATTGCAGGATTGCGCAAACCCGCGCCCGTATTGAACACCACATTAACCGTGGCGCTATTGGCTAAATTCACCGGCGTGACCACGCGAATTTCGCGCTTCGAAGTATCGACGCTTGCCGAAGCCGCCGGGGCGCCGGCAATGGAGATTTGGCTCGCGGAAATGGTTGTTGGCAAAATCGTGCCGGCGGGAAAACGCACGATGATGGTATCAATGCCTGCGGTCATGCCGCCGTTGCTCGACAACGTGAGCGGAATCGTATAACTTGCGGGCGTGCTGACTTGACCCGGCGCCACCGCAACGGTTCCGACGATCATCGGCGTGGTGATGCGATAAACATTCGACGTGACCGCAGAAGTTTCAACCGTGGTTTTCACGGTGAGGGTATAATTGCCGAGCGCGGAAGGATTGCAAATCGCCGTGCCCGGCAGCACGAGGCTCACGGCGGCGTTGTTGCTCAGCGACACGGTCGAGGGCAACGTGATCGTGATCTTTTTCGCGGTCGTATCGCCGGTTGCCGTTGCCCCCGCGCCATTCACGATCACGCCGCTCAACGTTCCGCCGGTTAATTTTGTCGCGGGGTTAAACGTCAACGTAATTTGGCTCAAGCCGGCAATCAAACGCCCATTCGCGCCGAGATTGAAACCGATCGTGTACGTCGTGCAACTGTCCGGCAAAGTCGTACCGAGCACAACATGCGCCGGCGTCACCGTCGTGGTCGTCGCGACGAGACTATAATTCGGCGAATTGGCTTGCAGCGGCTGCGCGCTCGTCCACGCGTTAATTTTATTCGTGCTCGAGATCGTCGTCGAATTGAGCAAACCCGCGGCAGCCTGAAAGATCACCGTAAAAGACAGGGTGCTCGATAAATTCACCGGTGTGATGAGACTCACCTGGCGCGTCGCATTGCTCGAGATCACGCTCGTGCACGGCACGCCGTTGACGAGAACCGCGCTCGCCGTCATCGCCTCCGGAACATACGTGTTGCCCGGAAAGCGAAAATGAATCGTGCCGCTGTTCGCCGCGAGTCCGCCGGCAGCGGATAGCGTCAGTGGAATCGTATACTGCGCATTCGCATTGATTTGATTCGAGCTTAACGTAATCGTGCCGACGCCGGCCGGCGTGGTGGCGTTGAAAAGCCGGAACCAAATATCGCCCGCCGTCAGATTATCGCCGCAAATCATCAAGCCGCTAAACGCATTCACATTCGCCAGCGGCGCGCTGAGATCGTCAAAACTTTTGCCCGTCGCCGAAAGCAGCGTCGCCACCGTCGCGGTATCCAAACTGCTTTCTTGCCCGATGGGGCAGGTTTTATATTCGCCCCAATTCGTGGTGGAATTGACGCCCATCGCATAAATCAAATTGCTCGTGGCGTCAATCGCAATGGCCGGCGTTTTCCAAGCGCGAACATTCGCGAGATTCACTTGGTATTTTTCCCAAACACCCGTATTCGGGCGTTTATACAACGTATTGCTCGGTTTGCTGCCGCTGGCGTTGCCCGTGCGCGTGAGCAAATAAACATTGTTGCTCGCATCGGTCGTTAGCGTGATCGCGTTGTGGCCGCGCTCCCCGTTAAAATAAGTCAACGAAGCCGTCTCATCCGTCCACGCATGGTTCGAGCCCGTATCGGGGTGGATGAGAAAACCGAATTTGCTGCCAACCGAATCTTGCAATCCGTAAGCGAGACCGATATAATTGACGTCGCCTTGTGTAAATGCCGCCGCATCGGTCGTGCCTTTCGATACCGCTAAATTTCCTTTCACGTTAATCGTATCCGACCACGTCAGGCCGCCGTCGGTCGAGCGCTTGGCCTGGAGAATTTTTTTCGAAATCCGAAAAAGCCAAAGATCGCCGTTTTGCGCTTGCGCCAGATTAACCGGGTTTAAAACATCCGTGTGGCCAAAGCCCGTGACCGTTACCGGATAACCCGCGTCTTGTGTCCACGTGCCGGCACTATAAGAAAAACGCCGGAAGTACGGCGTCGACGGATGCGAGCTGAACACATACAGCTTGCCCGTGCTCGGATTAAGCGTTGCATCGAGATTATAGCCGCTGCCGGCCTGCACGTCTTTCGTGGCAATCCAAGTCGTGCCGCTGTTATAGCGCCAAATATACCATTTGCTATTCGTCACGTTGTATGCGAGCGCCCACCACTGGCTGTCGTAATAAAAGACTTTGCTTTGATTCGACTTTTTATAGCCCGATTGGGTGTTCACCGAAATAGCCGCGCCATTTTGCGCTGAGGCCGGTGCCATCATGCCCACGAACATCAGCCACACGGTTATGCCAAAACTCAAGAAATTACGAATTACGAAGAGGCGTCGATGCATAAGCTTTTCCTGCTTGGAAAAAAGTAAAACATCCGGAATGTGTTATTTCTTATCAGGTCGATTGACCGGTCACTTTTAAAGCAAGCGATCGCATCATCATTATGCTGCAGTGACCGGTCAATAACATTCGACCTTACTTCAACAATTGAATTCGTCCATTCAATATCTTCGTCCCGATTTGCAAACGATACAAATAAACGCCGCTCGCTGCCGGACGGCCATCCTGGCCGCGCCCGTTCCAACGTTTCACATACACGCCCGGCGCGAAGTCGGCGTCCGTAATCGTTTTAACCAACTGGCCGTTGAGATTGAAGACTTGCAATTTCACCGCGGTCTTCTCCTGCACTTGAAAACGGAAAGAGGTTTGCGGGTTGAACGGGTTCGGATAAATCTGCACGCCTTCGATTTCTTCTGCCGCGGCGTTCGGGCTTTCCACCAACGGCGTTGCTTCCGCTATTTTCGGCGCGCCGCTCAACGGAATCAAATTATACCACAGCTCGTCGCGCGTGGTGTTGCCGTTGCACACGAGCAAGCTCATCGTGTTGTTCACCGTGTGCGCCGCGACTGAAGCGTCAAAATAATGATCTGTGGCATTCATGAAAATCGTGTCAATCGGCGCCGACAAGAGCGCGGCATAGTCGCCAAGCGCCACGTTTTTCATCTCGCCGACCTTTACGGGACCTTCGCGGGTGCCGATGAAATAAAGCCGGTTGTTGCTATCATCAATCGCCAACAAAGGACGCGTCCAACCGGTTGACAGCAGAACCGGAAACTGGCTCCACACGCCGCTGGTCGCGCGTTGCAATAAACCAACATTCGTCGTCGTCGGCCCGCCGCCATTGGTTTTCACGGCGATCAACACTTCATCATTATGCACCACCATACTAATGTGATCATCGGAAATCGTGCCGGCAAATTGTGGAATCGCCGCGGTTTCATCGGTCCACACGGTGTCCGGATCGGAATCTTTGTGGCGCAGAAAACCGAAAATCGAGCTGGGCGCGCTATTTTCAGAATAGCCGAAGCCGAGGTGATTGCTGCCGCTGTGTTTGAACGCGACGGCGTCGGTCAGCGCATCATAATTGTGCAGGTTCTTTTTCACCGTGATCGGCGCCGACCACGTCGCACCTTGATTGCTGGAATGAATGGCAGACAGCGTTGAGTCGGCGGCGCGGAACATCCAAAAGTCGCCGTTCTTCGCGCGCGCCAGCGGAAGGCCTTTATCCGAAACTTGCGCGAAGCTCGCGATCGACACCGGATAACCCGCGTCGACCGTCCAATTGCCGCTTGCATAACTTAGGCGCGTGAATAAAGTCGTGGAACCGCCGGGCAATGCAATATAAACTTTGTTATTCGAAGCATCGAGAATGCAATCCGGACGGCTCTTCGAAGCCGAGCTAATCTGCAAGCCTTGCGTCCACACGAGGCCGCTCAGTTTCCACAAATACCATTTCAAATCGGTTTTTGATTGCGCGGTGAGCCACCAAAAGCCGCCGTGATAAAACATTTTGCTTTGATTGTTGCGGTCAAACGTTTTCTTCGTGCCCGCAATCGGCGCGCCGATCGTGTTGCTCGCTTTTATTTCATACGGCAGCGACGCCACCATCGTCGTTTCCACGCTCGTCGACACGAGCAGCGTATAAAAACCGGCAAGCGGATTTTTAACGACGCCTTTCGGAATGAAAAGCGTGATCGCCGCATTATTCGCCAACGGCGTGCTGGCCGGCACGGTGACCGTCACTTTACGCGTGATCGCATCAGCCACCGCGGTCGCGCTCTTGAGATTGACTTTCGCGCCGGTGACGGCGCCGGTCAACAGCATCGGCGTCGCCGCGCCAAATTTCACGGTGAAGGTGCTCACATCCGCCATCAAACGGCCATGAATGCCGAGATTGAAATTCAACGTATAATCCGCTAAGCTATCCGGCGTCGTCGGAAACGGAATCACCATCGCCGGCATCACCTGCGTCGTCGTCTGCACCAAACTATAAAACGGCGATTTCACCTGCGCCGGCTGCGCGCTCGTCCAACAGGTGACTTGATAATTCGCCGCTATCGTCGTGGGATTGATCACGCCCGCGCCGGAGGCCGAATCGCACACCACCGTGAAAGCATGATTATCCGGCAAATTCACCGGCGTCGTCACGCTGATTTGCCGCGTCGAGTTATTCGCCGAGAGCGTCGTCGCCGGCACGCCGTCGATTTTCACCGCGCTCGCCGGCATGTTATTCGGAAACGTGGTGTTCGTGGGAAATTTAAAATTCAAAATTCCCGCGCCCGCGGTCAACGCGCCGTTCGCCGACAACGTCAGCGGAATCGTGTACGTCGCATTCGCATTCACTTGATTGGAATTGATCGTGATCGGCCCGATCATCAGCGGCGAAACACCGATGATGCTGATTTGTCGAAAATAAATATCGTTCGTCATGGTGTTATCCGCGCACACCATCAAACCCGAACTCGGCGTGACATTGAGGCTCGGCGCGCTGAGATCGTCAAACGACGTGCCGGCCAGCGAAAATAAAACCTTTGCGGTCGCGGTATCTGCCGTCGCTTCCTGCCCGATCGAACAAGTTTTGTATTCGCCGATCAACGTCGTCGTATTGACGCCCATCAAATAGAGTAGGCTATTCGCGCCGTCAATCGCGAGGGCCGGAGTTTTTAAAGCTTGGCTCGTACTCGACGTCACTTTGAATTTGCTCCAAGCGCCGGCGTTATTGCGTTTATATAACGTATTGCGCGGATCATTTCCCGCTGCGCCGATGTTGCGCGTGAAGAGATAAACGCCGTTGCTCGCATCTGCGGTCATTGCGATATTATTAAGCGCGCGCTCGCTGCCGAAAGACGTTAGCGAAGCCGACTCGTCCGCCCAAACATTGTCCGCGGCGCCGTCTTGATGCGCGAGAAAACCGAAGCGGCTTTGCGGCGCCAGTTGATCGGTTTCCGCATAACCCACGCCGACATAATTCACGCCGCTTTGCGTGAACGCCGCCGCGTCCGGCGTGCCGCTGGCGGTGTTGAGGCCGGTTTTAACCGTAGCCACCGGCTGCCACGTCGTGCCCTCGTCGCTCGAACGCTTGGCTTGCAGCGTGTTCGTATCGATGCGGAAAATCCACAGCTCGCCATTTTTCGCCTGCGCCATCGTCACCGGATTCGTCGCATCAACATTGGGGAAATCCAACAAGACAATCGGAAAGCCCGCGTCTTTCAACCACGTGCCGCTCGAATAAGTCAAGCGCTGGAATTTCGGCGTCGTTTTGTGCGAAGCAAAGAGATAAAGTTTATTGGCGCTCGCATTCAACACGGCGTCATAATGATAGGACGTGCCTTTTTCCAAGCCCAACACCGTCGTCCACACGGCGCCGTCGAATTTCCACAGATGCCACTTGTTGCTGGGATCTTCATACGCCAGCGCCCACCACTGATTGTCGTGATAAAAAACTTTGCTCTGATTGGATTTGCGAAAACCGGATTTCGTCGTCGTCGAAATCGGGCTGCCATTCAGTCCGAGATCGATGTGATACAACGGCGAAGTCGCCGCCGAAGGCTGCGCGCTCGTCCAGGCTTGCAGCGTATAATCGCCCGCCGCGGTCGGATTCACGAGGCCCGCGCCAACATTGAAGATCACGGAAAAACTTTGACTGTTCGTTAAACTCACCGGCGTCGTCACCATCACTTCGCGCGTGAGATTGTTTGAAGTCACCACGCTTGCGCCCACCCCATTCACCGTGGTTTGACTCGCGGTGATGCTGGCCGGCACAACCGTGCCAATGGGAAAACGGAAACTGATCACACCAACATTCGCCGTCAACACGCCGGTGTTGCCCAATGTCAATGGAATCGTGTAAGCGGCGGTCGCGCTCGCATTCGCCGGATTGACCGTCACGGCGCCGACCGTCACCCGTCCGATAATTTTATATGGATTCGAAGTGATCGCCGCCGCTTCGACACTCGTTGAAATTGTTAAGGTGTAATTGCCGACGACCGCTGGGTTGCAAACCACGGACGAGGGCAGATACAATGTCACTGCCGCATTGTTGCCCAATGCAACCGTTGCGGGAACCGTCATCGTCACCACTTTCGTCGCGCTATTTCCCGTTGCCGCCGCGGCGACGCCATTCATCATCACGCCGGTCAAAGCGCCGTTGGTGATATTCGTGGCGGCGTTAAAATTGATATTGATCGTGCTCGCGCCGGCAAGCAACCGCCCTTGCGCGCCCAAGCTGAATGCAACCGTGTAATTCGAGCAACTATCCGGCTCGCTCGCGGTTAGCGTAATCGTCGCCGGAGTCACCGACGTTGCCGCCGCAATTAAATTATAGGCCGGCGAAATCGCGAGCGTCGGCTGCACGCTGGTGGAGGCATTCAATTGGTAAGCGCCTGCCAATGTCGGATTCAACAAACCCGCGGCCGCGCTGATTGCCACAATCACATTTTGGCTGTTGCTCAAATTCACCGGCGTCGTGATCACGAGTTGCCGATTCACCGCATCAGCCGTCACGACCGAACATGGCGTGCCATTCACGCTAATATTGCTCGCGACGACGCTGCCCGGCACCAACGTGTTGCCCGGAAAAGTGAGCGTGATCATTCCTGCGCCGGCAGTAAGCGCGCCGCTGTTGGAAAGCGTCAGCGGAATCGTGTAACTCGCGTTCGCATTCACATTCGCCGGGCTTATCGTGACCGTGCTAATCGTCACCGCATTCCCATCTATAATGCCGAGTTGGTTGAACCAAATATCGCCGTCTTCATTATTATCGGCGCAAACCATCAAGCCGGAAACCGAGCTGATGCTCGTGCTGCTTGCGGGCGCGCTCAAATCCGCAAATGTCGCCGGGGCGCCGGAAAACATCACCGTCGCCGATAACGATTCTAAAGTCGCCTCTTGTCCGACGCCGCAAAATTTATATTCGCCCTGCTCCGTCGTGGTGTTGATGCCCATTACGAAAAGGCGATTGTTGCTGCCATCCCAAACGATGGCCGGCGACTTCCAATCCGTGCTCGTGTTGGCTTTAAAATTTTGCCAGGCGCCGCCGCTGCTGCGTTTGTATAATGTGTTGCGTGGATCGCTGCCGCTGGCGTTGCCGTTTTGCGTGAGCACAAAAATATTGTTGCTGCCATCCACCGCCATGCTGAGCGCGTTGTTGCCGCGTTCCGCGCCGAAAAACGCGAGTGCTGAGGTTTCATCCGTCCACGTGCCGTCCGCCGCGCCGTCTTGATGGCGCAGAAAACCAAACTTGCTGCCCGCCGCGCTGGCCTCGCCATAAATTACGCCGACAAAATTATTGCCGCCGGAAGCGAACGCCGCCGCATCCGTCAAACCCGTGGCGCTCGTCAATCCCGTTTTAATATCGATCGGCGTCGCCGGCCAAGTTAAGCCGCCGTCGGTGGAACGTTTCGCTTGCAGCTTATTCGTCTCGATGCGAAAAATCCAGAGATCGCCGTTCTTCGCTTGGATCACGCTGATAGGATTTGCCGCATCGGGGTTGTGAAATTGCGGATTGACTTTGAAACCGGCATCAAGCGTCCACGTCGACGAGCCGCTTGAGTAGCTGAAACGGCGCACCTCCGGACTCGTGGCATGCGATCCCATGACATACAGCTTATTATTGGAGGCGTCGAGGACGGCATCGTATTTAATGGAAGAGCTTTTTTCCATTTGCACGACATTCGTCCAAACGCCGCTGCTGTAGCGCCAAATGTACCAGCGGTTGTCGCCGTCAAATTGCGCGATGGCCCACCACATGCCGTCGTGGTAGAAAACTTTGCTTTGGTTGGATTTGGAAAGACCGGATTTGGTACTGGTGGAAATCGCTGCCCCGGTTTGGCTAAACGCCGTTGCGGTGAGCGCGATCATTCCCATCAACAAGATGGACAGAAATAAAACGGGAAAGCGATACCCGTGTCTGTGGGCGGTTGACATGGCCTGTGCTCCTAAAGATGTTTAAACAAAGATGCTTAACAGACGAATTATATTCGACGATGCTCGCTCACAGCCCCGCGATTCTTGCTGAGGAGGTGATGTGCGCCGGCCCTGGCCCACAGACAGAGAGTTTTGGTGAGAAACTGCACTCTGCTAATTAATACTGTACTGCAGATCGGCGCGATTGCAGAAAATCATTTTAAAATTTTGCTCCCTGATTTAGCTCCATAATAAGGAAGATGAACTTGACATTCCAATTTTTTTTTAGTAGATTCAAGCCGTTATCATAGAGTTTTGTAGTAGTGCCTTAAGGCGCCTCTATTGAAAATTTCGAAACCCCCTCCGTTTAATCTTTAGGAACTCTTAACAACAGGAGTTTTCACATGGCATTCACAACATATGAAAACCGGACGAATCCGCACATCGCTATACATCGTGATGGCTGTAACCAGCTCAGAAAGCGTGGCGGCGAACACAAAGATGGCCAAGACCATTATGTGCAACACGCAACCCATGAAGACGCTATCGCATATGCCCAAAGCACGGGTTTACCGCCGACCGAATGTTCGTTCTGCAATTGTTCATAATTTAGAATCTGAATGTCTGAAAACCCTGTTGAAATATTTCATTATTAAGGATGCTAACTAATGGCTGTCAGCGCTGAATTTCAAAATTATGTTCTCGAGCAACTCGCCGCCGTTGGCGCTATCATGCCCAAGAAAATGTTCGGCGGCGTCGGTTTGTATTATCGTAAAATTTTCTTTGGCATTCTTTTCAATAACAATTTGTATCTCAAGGTCGATGACTCGAATCGGAAAGACTACGAGAAGGAAGGCATGCCGGCATTCAAGCCTTTTGCAGGACGGCCGATGACGATGCAATATTATGAAGTCCCCGCGGAAGTTTTGGAGGATAAAAGACAACTTACTATCTGGACGCAGAAGGCGATTGAGGTGGCAGCCAATGCGAATAAAACAAAGCCTCGACAGAAGCAGTAGAAAAATTTGACCAATATATCCTCACTTTCCGCTATTCACCGAAATCTTCCGTCTCTTGCCGAAATGGACGCATCTATTTTTTCTTTTGCCGTATAATAAATGTCGGCACCTCTTAACCAGGAGAAAATATGCGGAAAATTCTACTGTATTCCACGAGCCTTTTCGTATTATTGCTTGACGCGAATGCCCGGGCGCAATCCATCGATAGCTTGATCATTCAAGGCAAGACCTTCATCACGGATGGGGTTGAGGGTTGGGAGGCGGCGCCGTTGCAAAAAGCGCGGGCACATTTTGAACGGTTGCTGACGAGTAAACAACACGAAGCGTTGTTACATTATTATATCGGCTATTGCGATTATCGGCTCACGATTTATTACCAACAAAAAACAAATCAAGAATTACTGAAGAAACATCTCGAAGAGGGTATCATCCATCTGGAAGCGGCGGTGAAATTGAATAATAAATTTGCCGAGGCGTATGCATTGTTATCGAGCTGCTACGGACAAAAGATCGCGATGGCGCCGATGCTGGGAATGACCCTCGGGCCGCGTTCGGGAATGACCATGCAAACCGCTTTGCAGTTGGCGCCTAACAATCCTCGCGTGATTTTGCTTGACGCGATTGGCACCTATTACAAACCGTCGATGTTTGGCGGAAGCAAAGAGAAGGCATTGACCGGATTCAAACGCGCCGCAGAATTGTTTGATCAAGAAAAGATCGGGGATCCGTTGCAGCCGGATTGGGGCCATCCCGAAGCGTATGCTTGGCTTGGTGTTGCTTATATCGACAAAAACGATCTTGCCAAGGCGCGCACGGTGCTCGAGCGCGCTTTAGTCATTGCGCCAAATTACGGCTGGGTGAAACATCAATTATATCCCCAAGCCGCCGCGGCCAAACCATAACTTGGTGAAGGAGAAAAATTATGCAGACCTCATCGGAAAGCTCACCACAAAATTATCCGTTCATGGCCGGCATCGTGTTGATCGTGATCGGCGGCATTTTTATGTTGCGCAATTTCGACTTCATCGACATCGGCCATAATTGGTGGGCGCTGTTTATGCTCATTCCGATCGGATACTCTTTGTCATCCGCGTGGCGGCGACGCCAAGCCCATAACGGAGCATTTCCGGCCGAGGCGCGCGGCGCGCTCCTCGGCGCCGCCGTGCTGACGCTCGTAATGTGCATCTTTTTGTTTGATCTGAATTGGGGCGCGATGTGGCCGGTGTTTTTGATTCTCGGCGGCTTGTCGGTCATTTTGGGGGCGCGCTCGTGAGGCGGTAGGATGCAATTCTATTTGCGCCGCTTAATGCAGCACGCGGATTGGGCGAATCGCCGCGTGCTTGATTTGCTGCAATCAACAACATGTGCCGAACCGCGGGCGTTGCGTTTGTTCGCGCATGTGCTGACGACGGAACGCATTTATCTCGAGCGCATGCGCGAGCTTGATCCCTGGCCGCAAAATTTCTGGCCGGAATTGCCGCTTGCCGAATGCGCCGCGCTTGCCGAAGCGAATCGTGGCGCTTATGAAAATTTTTTTGAGACGCTTCCTGAGGCAAAACTCGATGGCGCTATAAAATATCGCAATAGCAAAGGCATTGAATTTCACACGCCGATCAAAGATCTGCTCACCCACGTCGCATTGCATGGCGCATATCATCGCGGCCAGATTGCGGCGATGTTGCGTTTGGCAGGAGAGGAGCCGGTAAATACCGGTTTCATTACTTTTGTTCGCGAAGGGAATTAGAGCCTCTCTGATGAGCAAAACTCTTTCGCCCAAACGTCCACAATTTTCTTCCGGCCTGCGGTCGAAGTTTTATCGGCTTATCAGTGGAACAATTTCGTGCGTGATTTCAGCCGCGATGAACGAACGCGTGGAATGCCTGCGCGCCTGCAAATCGCCGCATTACTATGGCGGGAAGTCCGCGATCGTGCCGGCGCAAAAACATATGCGCCGCAGCTTCTTACTAAGTTTGCCGAAGCCATCGATAAAATCAGCAAAAGAAAATAGTCTTTCCTATAACGCTTTCACCAAAGCTTTCAGCTTAAACATCCATTCGTACTGGCTGCCTTGGTCTTGCAGGGCTTTCTCAAAAGCGGGGTGGTTCGTGACCGCGTTAGAAAAGTATTCGCGAAATTCCGCGGGCGCCACGGGGTTTTGGATAAAATTAGCTTTTGAAAAACGCTCGCCGAAACGCCGTTGCCAAGCCGTATCGTAGCGCCGCAAAAAAGCTTCGCTGCAATCGCCGGCGGCCAGCGCGGCTTCAGCAATTTCTCCCGCCAAGATGCCGGATTCCATGGCGAAGCTGATCCCTTCGGCCGTCACGGGGTCGGTGAAACCGGCGGCGTCTCCGCAAAAAATGAGGCCATCGCGTACTCGCGAAGCCAAATCGCTTCCTAAAGGAATTTTCCCGCCTTTTAACGGGCCCCGCAAGCGGGCGGATTTTAATTTTCGTCCCGCAGAATGCGATTCGATAAATGATTCCAACAAATGCCGGAGATTGATTTCCTTTTCAACGATTAAATGTTGAAACGTGCCGCAGCCGACATTGGCCGAATTGGCGCCGAGAGGAAAAATCCAAAAATAACCGGGCAAAATGGACTTATCGAAAATGAATTCTACCACGTCGCCCAGTCCGGCGATCTCGTCGAAATATCCACGAATGGTTAGAGCATAGTTTTTCAAATCATTCTTGGCGAGGCCCGCTTGCACGGCGATTTTCGAGGTAACCCCGCTGGCGTCGATAACAAGCGACGCCTGATAATTTTGCAGGTCATGGTCGCCGGTTTTAACTTGAACGCCATTGACGCGCGATCCCTCGCGAGTGACCGCGACCACGCTGCCTTCTTCTAAGACCGAAACCTTTTGATAGTGGCGGGCATTTTGGAACAATAAGTTATCAAATTCAAAACGCGGCATCATGTAAACCACCGCTTCTTTTTCTTTCATCGGGCGGCGCACCGCAATCTGGGTGCCGTCGCTGAAGGTGATGCTGTAGCCGGTGGAATGAAAAAAAGCGTGCTGGCGAAAATCATGGGCGACCCCCAATTTTTCCAACAGCGGCAGGCATTTATAAGTTAAACCGTCGCCGCAGGTTTTTTCGCGCGGGAATTTGCCTTTGTCAATAAGAAGAACGTTTTTGCCGGCTTTCCCCAAAGTTGCAGCGGCGCTGCTGCCGGCAGGTCCAGCGCCCGCGATAATCACATCATATTGTTCTGGTCTCATAGAAGGAGCTCGGGTTCATTGGAACTTCTCTGCATCGTTATATAAAAATGATTGTACTTTTTGCCTCAACGCAGGAGACAAATGATCTTCCGCACAAAATCGTCGCAAGGCCGCGAGATCATCGACGTCGTACCACCTCGGAAGTTGATGCACCGACATCCCTAATTCTTCGGCGCGTAGTTGGGATTGCTCCAAAACTTTTTCCGTGCTCCACGCAATCCCGGTAAACAATTCACGCGGTGCACTTTTCACGCCGATTAAATAATATCCTCCGTCCGTCGCCGGGCCTAAAACTAAATCGTGTGTGGATAGCGCTGCCATGGCTTGCGAGAGATATGCTGCCGGCAGAGAGGGGCTGTCCGTTCCAATCGTAATAACTTTCGCGTAGCCGCAGGCTTGCACGTGTTGGATGGCGCGATGAAGGCGCACACCTAAATCAGCGGAGTCGGCTTGTGCAAACCAAAACCCTGACTCCGGAAAAAGTTTACGAAAATCTTGCTCTTTGTCCGCCGGCGCGAACGTCACAAATCGCGCGGCGACCTCGACTTGTTGCGCCAGCGCAAAAGTCGAGCGAATGAATTCTTGATAAAGTTGCGCGGCCAACCCGGCGCCGACGCTTGCGGCCAAGCGCGTTTTTACTTTTCCAGGTTCGGGATATTTGGCAAACATGAGCAGAGCGGTATCAGTTGGCATAGCAGGGAGGAACCATAACTTTGAGCGCGTGATGGAGCACGGAAATTTCGACGGGGCCTTCGGAAATTTCGGCTTCGCCATCCACATGAAAAAGCACGGGCCCGGATTTTTCGATGGCGGCGATTTTCGAGCGATAGTAAGTAATCGCCGGAATCGTATCGGCCCTGCCGTTAAAAAGTTTTGGCGCATTCATGAGAAACTCGGCAAAGTTCATCGGCTGCACGACGCAAACATCTAAAATGCCGTCGTCGGGCCGCGCATGCGGAGCGATGATCGCGCCGTTGCCATATTGCTCGGTGTTGGCAATCGTCACTAAAAACGGCGTCAACTCCAGCACCTCGTCTTCGAGGCGCAGGCGCAGCGGCTCCGGTTGATAGTTGGCAAACTCGCGCGCCGCGATATAAAAATAGGGAACCGGGCCGCGCCATGAAGCGGAGTTAAATTTCTGCCCGACATTGGCATCGAACCCCACGCCGGTGACGACAAAGAAGTAACGATGCGCCGCGCGGCCGGCATCGATGCGATGCGCTTTGCCGCCGCAAATCACCTCTAGCGCTTTGGCCGGCCGCAAAGGAATGCTCAAGCTGCGCGCCAAGCCGTTGCCGGAGCCGCGCGGAATAATGCCGAGCGCGGTGTCGGTTCCCACCAAGCCGGAGGCGGTTTCATTCACCGTGCCGTCGCCGCCGACGGCAACAACCGTGTGATAACCCGCGCTTGCCGCTGCTTTTGCCAAACGCGTGGCGTCGCCGCGGCCGGCGGTGTGCGCAATGGCATAATCTAAATTTTGACAGCGTTGCTGGATCAAAGTTTCGATATAACTTTTGTCGCGCCGGAATCCGGCAATGGGGTTGATGATGAATTTTATTTTTGCGGCGTTCATATTTTGATTCGATTTTAATTGCTGAAAACCGATATTACCATTATAACAAAATATGACCTCAAAGGCAAGTTTTGTGTGGTAAAATAAAAGCCCTGTAAAATAAAAAACCCTTCACAAAGGAAGGGCTTCTCATGATCCACGCGGGCAAGTACAGACCAGCGGTCCAATGTCACTAACCCCGTAAAGCGGGGCACAGACAGAAAAATGGAGGACAGAAAAATGTTTAGGTCTACTCTTTGCCCAGACGAGCATTGTTTTAATGGCGTCAAGCTTTATTTTTCTGTCGCACATTTTTCTGTCTTGGCCTTTGCTCAAGCTAACTTAACCCGGTCAAATTCAAATAAGGCTTCTTAATAATTTTGCCCCAAATCGTTTTGTCTTTTAGAAAAGTTAGCAGCATTGGACCGGCGGTCTGTGCTACGGCGTCAGCATGCCCAATTCCGCCGGCAGCGCCAGTTGAATTTTTTTAAGAAAATCCTTTGGCCCCAAATACCCCACCACGCGGGCTTCGGCCACTTCTTGTCCCTGCGGCGCGAGAAAAATAATCGTCGGCACGCCGCCGACGTTGAATTGTTTGCGCAAGTTTTCCGAGGCCGGAGATTGAAATTGCGTCACGTCGACTTTGAGCGCGACAAAGGGTTTGGTGGCGTTAATGACGTCGTTGTGGCTGAAGGTGAATCGATCTAATTCGCGGCAGGGAATGCACCAATCTGCGGTGAAATCAAGAATGACGGGCTGGCCGGCTTCTTTGGCCTGCGTGAGAATGGCCGGATCATATTGTTTCCACGAAATACCGCTCGTCGAAGATTTTGTCGGGAGCACGGCAAAAATGCCGATCGCGAGAATGGCGAAGCTGATGCTTTTTTTAATCCAATAAAAAATTTTGCTGCCGGTCGCGCTTTTTTCAATCCACCCGAGATAAATGCCGCCGATGCTGGCGAGTGCGAAGACCACCCACGGCACGATTTTATCCGGCAACAGCGGCGCAACAAAATATAGCGCCATGCCAATCAACACGAAACCGAAGAGCCGCTCGACCCAAATCATCCACACGCCGGAGCGCGGCAATTTTTTGAGGCCGCCGGAAAACATGGCAAGAACCACGTACGGCACGCCGAGGCCGACGGAGAGCACGAAGAACATCCAAAAGCCGAGCCACGGATTGCCGGTCGAGCCAACATAAGTGAGCAATCCAATGGTGACCGGGCCGACACACGGCGCCGCTACGATGCCGACGACAAGTCCCATGCTCAAGGCGCCGAGCAGGCCCGCGCCGGAAGACATGCCCGAAGCTTTTTGCAAGAGAAAACTTGGCGGACGCAGTTGATACACGCCGAACATGCTCAACGCAAGCGCGATCATGACGCCGGCGATGCCGATGAGCATCCAGGAGTTTTGCAAGAGCGCGCCGAACATTTGCCCGGTGAGCGCGGCGACGACGCCCAGCGCCGAATACGTCATTGCGATGCCGAGCAGATACACAATTGCCAACGCAAACGTGCGGGAAGCTTTGCCTTCACCTTGATGGCCGAAATATCCAATGGTGATCGGAATCATCGGATAAACGCACGGCGTCAGGTTTAATGCCAAACCGAGAATGAAAATCGAAAGAAAGCTGAGAAAGAAACCTTTCTCTTCAATTAAGCGCGCAATCTCATTGTCGGCCGCGCTCCTGGTATTTTCTGCGGGCGGCGCGCTCAAACCGGTCGCGCCAAAAATCTCGGTGTTGATCAATTGACTCGGCTGCTCCAGGCCGGCGATATTGAATGGAATATTAATGTCAACTTCCGCCGGGGCCAAACACATTTGATCGTTGCATGCTTGAAATTCCAACGTGCCTTTGACCATTTTAGGAGCCGGCATTTCTTCACGCGCGACGGTAACGGAAAAATTCATGACGATGCGTTTTTCATACACGTCGAGCGCTTCTTCGGCAAAGTCAAATTTGAGATTGATAGACTCCGGATATTTGATCTCGCCAAACGTGAGGCCGGCAACCGGCTCCAGGGTGAGCGCGGTGGGAATG
>Ga0247727_10004441_pt1 | contig 29722 bp, 26 predicted proteins | sample WisWelCaveWW1625_FD_202498 | JGI IMG/M metagenome (GOLD analysis project Ga0247727, IMG submission 202498) | Biofilm microbial communities from Wishing Well Cave, Virginia, United States - WW16-25 | ecosystem: Environmental > Aquatic > Deep subsurface > Groundwater > Cave microbial mat | place...
GACTAAACGCGCGCTCAAACGGAGGACCCGGGGGCTTCGCCCCCGGACCCCCTACGAAAGGAAAAAAAGAGAGGAAGAAGAGTTAAAACGGAAACTCTCAACCGTCCACGGAATCGGGGCAGGTCCACTTATCAGGCAAGCTGCTTGTGGTATTTGACTCCTGGGTTGACAAAAAGGGATAGCGACGAATCCTGTGGTAGCTTTTGCCGGTAGTTTGTTCAGCAAACAAGTAGGCAGTCAGAATGATGCTGCTGTGGAGTGTATGGATGTTGAACGAGCGATTCGGCGCTCTTAAAGTTCTCTCTCTTGTCGGGATTGCAATCAGCCTCGGCGTTTTCGCGTGTAACCAAAGCGAAGACCAAACACAAACGGCACAGCTCCTTTATCGCTCGCTCTATACACCGTGTGGAAGAACAATGGTCGAGACGGGCTTTCTTGAGGACGTCGATTATACGCACACCGGATACGAGCAAGATTCTCGACTGGCGATGTTGGACGCGGGCACTCGCTTCTATAGCTCAGCGACGTGCCAGTTTTCGGGGCTGGACCCCGCACCGCAGAGTGAACGTCTTGGAATTAGCCCTTACCAACGTTCTGGCAATAACCCTCTAAAGAATGTTGATCCCGATGGGCGCCAATTTGGCCCTGCTTTAGCACGCGTGATCGCCCGCGCCCGAGCGTTCTATCAACAACAGCATCTGGAGAGATTTCGGCGGGAAAGGCAAAGTACACTGAAGAAATCCCTCGTTCTCGATGGAGTAGGCGAGGGAAGAAAACTGTTCCAGGACCTCTATGCGAAAGTCGCGGGTGATTCAGCGGTACGCGAAGGCAAGGTCTTCCTCTTTGGCGTCTACCATCTCTATGAAGAAGCGAGTGTTGTTAGCGATATTAGGTGGTACATTGGAAGGCAAAAGCAATTAGCAGACTGGCGCTGGCTTGATCCAGCAGACCTTGTCATTCGGTTTCACACGGGCGCTGGTCCCGTCACTAAGTTCTTTGGGTTGAGACTCGCGTGGACACACTTGCTTCAACACCGCGAAGGAAAGAACATCATCACAGCGAGTCTACGGGGTAAGATAGTCGAGGAGCAACTACAGGGTGGGATCGAGGAGAAACTGCGGGATAGGACAGTCGAGGAGCAACTGCGCTACTACTCCAGTCCTCTTGAACAAAAGGCGTATCACTCTGCCGCTGCCCCGATCGATAGCCTCTATGAGGCTGTATTCGGCAATGTTCCGGTAGACAGTGTTTATAAAGCGCACTACCAACGGTTGCTGTTCTTTGGGTTGAAGGGAGGAGGCGCCCTGCCGCTCAACGATCCAGAGCCGGAGGAATGATTCTTCACGAAGCTCCTCCTATACACAGGGAAAGGTGCTGGGAGTAGTAAAATCTTTCGCAAGCACCGCGCGAGCCTGGTGTAGCCCTAATTGGAGAGCTGCTTATTCTTGGCATGCGGCCGAGCGTATGCGGTCTACCGAGGTTTCCCGGGGCAGTCAGTGATTGATTCACTGACTGCGGTTGCGGCGCCGGAGCCATGGCAGGAGCAGCAGGAGTCCCGATCCAAGCAGCAGTTCTCGGCTGGGTTCGGGAACGGACGCACAGTCCGGGCGTTCCCTTTTGAATTTATGGTCATCAAAATGGAACGCATCGTCATCCCATCTCTTCATTTTCCTGTTGTGCTTGTCTGGGTTGAAGAAACGGGTGAAGCGGTGCTCATCGTCATCCAGCGACCAGTCGTTGTGGATGGATCCGGTCTTATCTTTCGAGTGGTGTTTGTGGAAGACGGAATTTTGGTCGTCGGAGCGATCGCGCTTCCGTTTATGCGTGAAAACGACATCGTCGTCGAAGAGAACGGATCGGTTGAGCGCAATCTCGAAGATTTTCTTGTCGAACCGAGTATCGTTAAAGCGACCGTGTTGTCCCTGTCTCCAAAGCTGAAGGCATGAGCGGTGGAAGCGAAAAACGCGATTCCGAGGGCACACGACAGGAATTTGAAAGTTGATCGAAGTAAAAAAGTTCGCAGCATGGGGATCTCCTGTAAGGATGGCCCATTCACCGGGTTCAGTAGGTTGAGGAATGTGCTTACTCTATTGAGTCAGCAGATCGAGCGAGGAAGTGACGGTGGAGTCCCATCTTTTTTGGGGAGGGGGGGCTTAAAATCGTCCACTGCGACGCCCCTATAAGTTCCCTGTTGCCATTATGCTGCGATCCCTTGAGAGAGTTTTCCGTTCTTGCCGCCGCTGGGTGGTGCAATTCCGGCGCAGGCCGGAGCGCACCCCAACGTATTCCCATTTCTGTTGGGTTAGGCGCCTCCTGCTTGATGGGAGTTGGGGGCTACGGAAGCGTGCCCTGGAAGAACGGCACGCCGCCCTGTTGAATTTCAATACTGCCGCCGCTCGGGAGCTCGAAATCGAGCGGCAACTCTTCGGGCGCCTCGGGTTCCGAGCGAAAGACGAGTTGGCCCGATAGGGTGAGGCCATCATCCACAACCGTGACGACGCCGACCGGGACGCCGTTGATGACGACGTCGTAGTCCCCCGCCGCTACATCTTGTACGGTGACAATGAGAAAGTCGCTGCAATCGTCCGCGATGCCCAGTTCGAAGTTTGCTTGTCCTATGAGTTGGCCGGGTGCCAACGCGAGCGGGACGAGCGTAGAGATGGCTTCGCAAATGTTCAGTCCGAGCACCTGCGCGAGCATGGGGCCTGAGAAGACGGGGTTTCCGTCCTGCTTGACTTCAACGAGTTCGCCCCGGGGATCGAAGTCGAGGGCGTGTTTCTGGTTGTGTCTCGGCTTGTTCCCGTTTCCGTTGTTATTCCCGTTATTGGGCAGGTGCGACATGAACGAGAGCATGGCATTTCCACCTGCATTGGTGGTGAATTCTGCCAGGGGAACCCCGTCGACACAGAGCTCGTAATCACCAACGGCAAGGCTCCTGGAGCTCACGACGAATTTGCCGCGGCCGTTGGGCAGTCGGTCGAAGCGAGCCTCCACACGCCCTTGCTCAACTCCACTCACTGCCGTGAGTTGCGTGCGTTCCTTGACCTTGGTCCGGGGTGGCTCGAGCGGGCCCGAGAAGACAGCCGCAAGGATGTCCTGGGTTCCGTCGTTGATGGAGATCAGTTTGCCACGCGGGTCGATGATTTGTGTCAGGTTCGGAGAGCTGGGGTTGAGCAGGTCGAACTGGACGTTCGCGTGACCGTTCGCATCCGTCAAGATGTGGGCCATTTCCGTTCCACCGGCGAGCATGAGGTAATCCGTGCTGGGAGCGAGGCTGCGGAGGCGGACTCGAAATAGGGCGCGATTCGCCAGGAAGGTCGAATGCAACTGGCCACTCGCTCGGGACGCCGGATCGCCGGAAACGTTTTCGAGAGGCGCAATGATCTTGGATTCTTCAATTGCGAAGCCATTACGTGGTGACGCGGACAAAATCAGACAGACAAAAGCCGCGAAAGCGGCAACGCGCGAAAAATGCCTCATGGCAAGCCCCTCCATTCACCACTTTCTATCGTCGGTGCGGGACTGCCTGTTCCAAGTGATGCCGATCACAATTTTGTGGAAGAAACGGCCGCGGAAGCGCTGTGGAAAGTTCGCTTCCGCGGACATTGTTCAACGCCGGTTCTTGCCCTCCAGGGCCTTTCTCACGTTGCGCAGAACTGCCAGATCCTCGTTGCCGGGCGCCAGCAGTGCCAGCTCGTAGTGCTTGAGGGCGCGGTCGAAGTGGCGGTTTAAGGAATAGACATAGCCGAGATTGTTCTGGGCGGCTTGCTCAGAACCTACTGTTCGGAACTCCGCTAGTGCTTCTGCGTAGCGCTCTTGCAAACCGAGCGCGAGGCCGAGATTGTTGCGCAGGCCCGTGTCGGAGGGCGCAATGGCGACGGCCTCACGAAAGCTGGTCTCGGCCTGTTGAAAATCGTTGTTCATGAGCAGAGAGATGCCCAAGTTGTTGAGGGTGCTTACATCCTGCGGGCGCTGTTCGCGTACGCGTCGATAAAGATCCTGAGCTTCCGTGTGTTGACCGAGCTGATCGTGGGCCAGTGCCAGACTGGAGAGGGCTGTGACGGAATTCGGTGTCAATTCTAGGGCTCGTTCGAAATGTGAGCAGGCGACTTTCGCTTGGTTTTGCAGCAGGTAGGCCAAACCAAGTCCTATTTGGGCATCTGCTGACTTGGAGTTTTCCTGCGCCACTTTTGCAAAGAGAGAGGCAGCGTACTCAGGGTCGTCGTGCAAGTGGAGGTGTGCCAGACGCAAGTGAGGCGTTGCATTTTCAGGCTCGATGCGCAGCGCCTGCAGGTAGGACCAGACCGCATGGGGGAGGTCTCCCTCTTGAAGGAAGCGATCTCCGGAGAGGACTTTTTCCTGAACCTGCGGATTTTCACGCTTCCACCACAAAAAGGGTGTACGTTGTTGACTCCGCTGCTCGGACATGAGCTCGCGGTAGTTTGCGTGCGCAGCCGTTTCTTCGACTTTCGGATCCTGAGATTTTCCGAAAGCTGCACAGGAGCTCAGTAGCAGCACGGCGGTCGAGAGAATGATTCCCTGACGAACTCGGAACAATGCAACTCGCAACATAGGAAATTCCTTTCTCATAGCAGCATCACTTGGCAACTACAGGTGATCTGCGAAGAAACCAAAGAGTTGAATGGCCGCCGGCCCCAGGGTGACCAAGAGCGTCGCCGCGAAGATCAGTGCCGTCGGGAAGAGCATCCGCAGCGGGGCCACGGCGGCCTTTTCCTCCGCGCGCAGCAGACGGTCCGAGCGCATGGCGTCGGCGTGCACGCGGAGCGTGTCGGCGAGGTTGGTCCCGAAGCGTTCGGTCTGAATCAGCATGGCGGCCAGCGAGCTCACTTCGCTCAAACCGGTGCGTTCCGCCAGCGAGCGCAGGGCTTCGATGCTCGATTTTCCGGCGCGCACTTCGAGGGTGACGAGCTGAAACTCGGCGCTCAACATGGGATGGTTTCCGGTCATTTCTTGGGCGATGCGCGCAAAGCTCGCGTTGATACCGAGGCCGGCTTCGACGCACACGACCATCAGGTCGAGAGCGTCCGGCAGGCCCAGGACGATGCTCTCTTGGCGCAGGCGGCGTTTGCGGCTGACCCAAGCACTGGGCGCCATTAGGCCCAGGAAAGACGCGACGCCCATCAGCAACAGCATCTGCTTCTCGTCGAGTGTCCAGGTGGTGGGAACCAGCAAGGATACGAGGGGGAGCAGGAGCGCGAATAGGGCGCGGCTACCCATGTAAATCGCAAGGGCGGAGGGTTGGCGGTAGCCCGCTTCGACGAGGCGCCGTCGGATCGGAAAGACAGTGGGCGCTGCGTCTCGCGCGGCCTTTCCCGCCAGTGGTGCGAGCAGATGGGCGAGTCTGGAGTGAGGATCGCGCGCTAACGAAGTGCCGCGTTCCCCGTCGATCGGGACTCGACTTCCGTCGGCGAGACGGAAGAGCCGGCGTTGGGCCGGCGTTCGTTTCAGCAATCCCCAGACTCCAAAAAGCAAGGCGGCTGCGGCGGCGACGATGAGCAGGATCAAAGTGAACGGCATGGCGTGCTCCTAAACTCGAATCGTCGCCATGCGGCGGCAGACGATGTACCCCATCAGCACAAGTCCGAAGGCGGCGAGACACATCAGATGCCCCACCTGCGTTTCCCACAGCGGAGCGACGTAAGCGGGATTCGTGAAATACATTCCTCCGACCATGACGAGTGGCCAGACGGCGAGAATATTGGCGGAAGCGCGGCCGATGGCGGTGAACGCGCGCACCTTGCCGTGTAGTTTGAAGCGCTCTCGGATGATGCTCCCCAGGTTACCCAAGATTTCAGCCAGGTTGCCTCCGGTTTCGCGCTGGATCAGGACGGCGGTGGTAAAGAAGGCGAGATCGGGGGAATCGATCCGGTACGCCATGTTCGCCAGGGCGTTGCGCACCTCCTGCCCCAGTCGGATTTCCTCCGCAACGTGGGTGAACTCTGTTCCGATCGGGTCGGGCAGTTCTTCCCCGACCATGCGCAGACCGAAGGTGAGCGAGTTTCCCGCGCGCAGGGCGCGCGTGATGAGTTCTAGTGCTTCGGGGAGTTGGCGCTCGAATTGCTGCATGCGTTTGCGCTGAGCGGCACCTAGGTGAAGCCAGGGCAAGAGCCCCAGACCCAGCAGCGCGAACGCGAGCCCGGCGTTGCGCAGAAGCAGCGTGCCGACGCTCCAACCGCCGAGGGCGAGCAGGACCGAAAGTAGTAGAAAGCGTTCAGGGCTCAGTGTGAGCCCGGCGCGGTAGAGGCGCAGCTCGAGGGATTTGAGGAGCGGAAAACCGCCGAACAGGCGTCTCAGGAAAGAGTCGTTTTGTTCGGAGCGCCGCAGGATGCTGCCCTCGCCCGCGAGCTGCGGCGCCTGCAGTCCAGCCGCCAGTTTGTGGAGGCGCCGGCGCGCTGCGCTCTGGTTGCTGTTGCGGCGCTCCTGCGCCAGGAGCAACAGTCCCTCCACAGCTAGGAAGGCGGCACTGAAAATCAAGGCGTACAACAAGGGAGGCATGCGAGTTCCTCTTTCGCTTTATTCACCGCGTTCCTGTGCGCGTTCAAAGAGATCCCAGGACAGCTCGATTCCCGCCAAACGGAGCTGCTCGCTGAAGCGCGGCCGGATTCCCGTCGGCACCAGTTCGGCGAGGACGTTGCCTTCCGCGTCGATGCCGTGGCGCTCGAGCGCGAAGATCTCCTGCATCGTGACGACCTCCCCCTCGATGCCGGTGATTTCTTGCAAACTGATGAGCTTGCGGCGGCCGTCGGAGAGACGCGCCAAGTGGATCACGACGTGGATCGCCGAGGTGATCTGTTGGCGCACCGCGCGCTGCGGAATGTCGAGTCCGGCCATCGCCACCATGTTCTCGATGCGCGAAAGTGCGTCGCGGGGCGAGTTGGCGTGGATCGTAGTCAAGGAGCCGTCGTGTCCCGTGTTCATGGCCTGCAGCATGTCGAAGGCCTCGCCGCCGCGCACCTCGCCGATGATGATGCGATCGGGGCGCATGCGCAGGCTGTTGATGACGAGCTTGCGCTGGGTGATCTCGCCCTTGCCTTCGATGTTCTCGGGCCGCGTTTCCAGCGGAACGATGTGCTCTTGTTTTAACTGCAGCTCGGCGGAATCCTCGATGGTGACGATGCGCTCGCCGGAGGGAATGAAGCTCGACACCACGTTCAGGAGCGTCGTCTTGCCCGCGCCGGTTCCGCCGGCGATCAGCACATTGAGTCGCGCGCCAACGACGCCGCGCAGCAGTTCGACGATCGCCGGCGACAGCGTGCCGAATGCCACCAGGTCGTCAGCGGTCAGCGGGTCCGCCGGGAAGCGGCGGATGGAAAGCGTCGGTCCGGCCAGGGCGAGGGGAGGGATGATGACATTGACGCGCGAGCCATCGGCCAGGCGCGCGTCGACCATGGGGTTCGACTCATCGACGCGGCGTCCCACACTGGAGACGATCTTGTCGATGATGCGCATCAGATGGGTTTCATCCTTGAAGCGCGCGACGGTCTTTTCCAGTTTTCCGCGCCGTTCGACGTAGATGCGGTTGGGGCCGTTTACCAGGACGTCGTTGACGGTCGGATCCTGCAGCAGCGGCTCGAGGGGTCCTAGGCCAAACACTTCGTGCTGCATTTCACGCACGACGCGCTCGCGTTCCTCCGTCGTGAGCAGCACTTTCTGCTCGTCGAGGATGCGCCGAGTGGCGAAACCGATGTCCTCGCTCGCGCGTTCCTCGCTCACCTTGGCGAGCATGCTCAAGTCGAGCAGTTCGAAGAGGCGGTTATGAACGCGGGACTTGAGTTCTTGGTAAGCGGCTTCGGGCTCCGGTTGGCTGCGTTTGCTCTGCATCGCCACCCGCGGAACCGTGAGGTTGCTCGCCGTTGCTTCCCGTTCCTTGAGTCGTCTAAGCAGCGCCATAAGTCCTCTTCGTAAGTTGTGACCGCAGACGCGCCACGAGGCCGGCCTTCGGCGCGGCTTCCGGGATTTCGATTCCGCACCACTCGTGGGTTTTCTGGGTCAGGTCTGCAAAGGCTCGGCCAAGCGCGCTGCGCGGAGCGAGTTCCGCCAGTGCTTTTCCGTTGCTCGCGCAATTCGCAGCCGCCGGGTAGTCGTTGGGCAGGCGGAAATCCGGGGCGCGGCCCAGGAACTGGTGGAAGTCCCGCGGCGTGAGGGAAGCCGCGCTGCCGAAGCGGTTGCCGAGCAAACGGATCTTAGTGTCCGGCTGTCCCAAGCGTCGCAGCAGTTCCAGTTCGCAGCGGGTGCGGCGCAGGCAGATAACGTCGAGCTGAGTCACCAGCAGGATTTGATCGGCGAGCTCGCAAGCGCGCAGGCTGGCCTCACCCCACTGCAGGGGCAAGTCGCACACAATGAAATCGTAGTCCCGACGCAGGCAAGAGAGAACGCGCTCTGCGTGCGGTGCCCGGATGCGCTCGCTGTCTTCAGCCTGAGGCGGAGCGGCGAGGACGTGAACGCCCGAGCGCGCCGGGTGCAAGATCGTTCGCAGGTAGGTCGTATCGAGCCGCTCGCTGTCCTGAGCGACTTGGGCCCAAGTATAGGTAGGCTCGATGTCGAACAGCAGAGCCACGTCGCCGGGTGCATTGAAATCGACGATTGCCGTGCGCCGGCCCCAGTGTTGGAGTTGCGCCGCCAACTGGCAGGCTACGGTCGTGGTGCCAACGCCGCCCTTGCTGCCGCGCACGGCGATCACAGGAGCTGATTTCGCAGTGAGCACGGAGTCGGAGGAGTTGGAGAGATCGGGCGCGAGCGACTCGATGGCGCTGCGCAGTTCCACCTCGCTGGGAAGGCCTGGAAAGAATTCTTTTGCGCCGATGCGCATCGCCCGCAGGACGACGTGCCCGTTGTCCGACGGGCCGCTCACGAACAGGAGAGGCCGCGGCACGGGGAGTTTCTCCAGCGCTTCCAGCGTGTGCTCGCAGTGGGAGCCGAGGTCTGCGAACACTGCGTCGGGGCGGTGTTCGCGCACGCTTTCCGGCAGTGCTTCGGAGTGGTCGACGCCGGCCACGATCGTGGCGTAGCCGGTCGCTTGCAGGCGGCGGCTGATTTCTTCTCGAACCGCGGCTGCTTCTGCAAAAACAACGAACACAAGTTGCATGGGTGACTACTCCGTTTTTTCAACGCACGAGCACGGGGATGTCCGCGCGAACCCCAAAATCACTGCCGCCGGTTCCGGTGACTCCGAAGTCGCACTCCTGGAACAACGGATCGGTTTCGCACAAGAAGCGGCCGCGGATAATTTTGCCGGGGTTGACTTCGATTTCGCGGATCTCGAAGCAGACGAAGCCAACGATCTTCATCGGCGAGCCACCGGCGCAGTGGATGCCGGTTTGGCACTCGACAACCGGGAGGCCCACCACCCACGAGTCTTCGACGGGCGGAGTGTGGATCGGCGCATAGCGATCGACGCCGGCAGGGTTTCCGTTCCAGAAGCCATTGCCTTGGAAGCGGTCGTTGATATCGGCGATGACTGGCGTCTTGGTCCCGTTGTCGACGTAGATCGGGTCTTCGACGCTGATCGGGATGGGATTGCTGTTGCGCACGATGTCGGTGAGGTCCGCCGTGTTGACCGAAGGGTCATTACTACTGAACTGCGTCCAACAGGCGTTTTGCGGCTGCGTCGGGCTGAACTGGAAGCAGCTCACGGAGGCGGGATCGCCGACCTGGGGATTCTTCAGCGGACACGGGTTGGGGGGATTCTGAATCGTGGCGCAGAAATCTTGTTTGCAGTCGCTGCCGGCGATTTTGCAGCAGTCGATCACGATCGGGAGATCCACGTATCCCTCGCCGACTATTCCCGCGAAACCCAGGTAGGCGGTGGCGTCTGCCCGGACGACGAAGCTGTCGCGCCCGAGCAGGCGCGCGAGAAAGGCGGGAATGGCCTGATTTTCGACGTCGTCGAGGTGAGCTGCTACTTCGACGCCCGTTACTTGGTCGGGGTCCGTGAGATCCACGGAAGTGTCCAGGGTCTCGTCCTCCAGGTCCCAGAATCCGAAAGTAACGTCGCCTGAAGCGATACTAAGCGAAGCGTTGGCCACGGCGGAATTTTCGTTGGCCACGTCGTTGGCGGCAGTGCGCGCATCGGACAGCGTGACCGCGGGAGCATCGGCGTCGATCATGTTGGCCGCGGCCGCGAGTGCCGCGGCATCGGCGGCGTTCTGGAGCTGGGTGCGCCCGGACCAAATCAGGCCGACGTCGAGGGTGAGCGCGGAAGCCGCCAACAGTGCGACCAGGCCGAAGAGCACCACCAGCGTGACAGAGCCGTTTTGGTGGCGCCGCGCGCGCGACGTCGGTTGTATCCCGGGTCGGGCCATGGCGAAACTAGCGAGCCCCGGTTCCGATGTTGAAGATGGTGGGCTTGGACTGGCCCGCCTTGCCCTTGGCGGCTTGGCGCTTGCGGTGGTTCTCGATCACCTGGGTGCCCGTCGTGGGATCCAAGCCGGGCGGCAGCTCCCGGTCGCGGTAGCCCGCGTCGGGATCCGCGATCATCTGCGATACGTTCGCGCGGTGGGCTTCGCCCCAGTGCTCGTCGACGCGGGACGAGAATGGCGTTGAGCAGCCGGCTAGGGGCGCGAACGCCAATAGCTGGATCGCCAGTTGCGTTGTTCTGCCTTGCTTCATTGTGCCTCTCCTTCCGGCAGCGCGCGTAGGCGCTGGCCGGCTTGACCGATCAATCCGCTGGGAACATCCGATGACAGCCGGACGTCGGAATCTTGTTTTTGATTGTTCTCGCCCTTCGTTTCCGCGCTGTCTTCCGCAGCGCGGCCTTCCAACGCGCCGAAGAAGTAGAATTCGAAGGCACTGGGCTCGACGAAGTGATCGGTGGGCAACGGTGGGCGACCGGGCTCGAGCGGTTTCACCAGGTGCGGGGTGACGATCAGGACCAGTTCCGTTTCTTTCTTCTGGAATTGAGAGCTCCGGAACAGCGTCCCGAGGACCGGTACATCTCCCAGCACGGGGAATTTGCTCACCAACTCCGTGACGTCATCGCGCAGCAGGCCCGCGATGGCGAAGCTCTGGCCGTCACCGAGTTCGACGGCGGTTGCGGCGCGGCGCGTGCTGAAGGCCGGCACCGTAAAGCCGGAGATCGTGGTCCCGAAGCTGAAATCCGGTTCGCTGACTTCCGGTTCCACCTCGAGATGGATGCGGTCGCTGCTCAGCACCGTGGGAGTGAAGTTCACGCCGACGCCGAATTTTTTAAACATGACCGTGATGGAGCCGAAGGCACCGCCCTGGGCGATCGGAATTGGGACCTCGCCTCCGACCAGGAAGCTCGCCGACTCTCCGCTGCGGGCCACGACGGTGGGCTCGGCCAGGATCTTGGCCAAGCCTTCTTCCTGCAACAGATCGAGGAAGACCTCATAGACGCCGGTTCCGATTCCGAACCCGCGGCCGATGAGGTTGACGTTCTCCGAGAAGTCCAGCGTGCGCTCCAGCTCGAGCAGCTCGAAACTGTCGAGATCGAAGCTGAAGGCCTCGTCGTCCAGGGAGGTGAGATTGTTCAAAAGACTCCCGAACTGGAAGGTCTTGCCGCCGCTTCCGATCGTGGCCTGGAAGTTGGCGCCGAGCCGGCGGCGCAGGTTGCGGTTCATCTCGGCCACGATCACTTCGATCATGACTTGCTGATTTCCGCCCACCTCCAAGAGATTGATGATCTTGCTTTTCTTGCTTTCGACTAGAAACGCGTTTGCGACCTGCAGCGCTTGTTCCATGGTTTCCGCACTGGAGACGCTGCCCTTGAGCACCAGGGATTCACCGGCGCTGTCGACGGCGATGTTTTCGTTGTTGAGAACGCGGCGCAGTTCGCTCTCGAGACCGGAGTAGGGCGCGCCGATGTGCACGTCGATGGCGGCCTGAGGGGCGCCTCCGTTGTCCCACAGGATGACGTTGGTGGATCCGATGCCCTTCGTCACGAACTGAAGTTCGTTCGGACTCAGCACCAACACGTCCAGAAGCTCGGAATCGCCGACGGAGACGCGTTTCACGCGGAACTCGGTACTAGCGGAGACGGATTTGCCGCGTTCGAGCCGCAACTCGTAGAGCGCATCCTCGTCCCGGCGCGGGCGCTGGATGCGGAGGTGGGCCTCTCCGGGCGAGGGCATGAGAGCGCGGCGAGTGATGCTCGGGGCCGGGCTGGTAGCCGACGCCACTGTCGCCTCAGCAGCAGATCCTTCGGACGGCAGGCTCAGCGCCGCTAACGTCAAAAGGACGGGTGTGGCCAGGGCGTAAGACAATGGCCGCAGCAGCGTGTGGAATCTCTTTGTGCATGAACTCATGGTGATCTCCATCTCAGCTTTGCTTTGCGATTCGCACCGGACTTCAGAAAGACCGGACGGAAATCGCGGAACCCTTGATGACCTGAACTGCGTATTTGGCATCCGGAGCACTCCGTAAAGCACCGCGGCGCTCGTTTCCCAACACATCGGCGACGCTGACACTCTTCGTCGCCGTCAGCTCACGATCCTTGGGATTGCGCAGGGCTAATTGCAAGCGGCCTTCGTGGGAGCCGTAGAGCAGTTTTTCCGCCTGCTCCGGGTCGACTTCCAGCGTGACGACGTTCACGACCTCGGGCTCGCCGCTTTTGGCTTCTTCCATCTTTTGGTCAATGGCTAGGACGGGAATGTCCTGCAGAATCACCTTCGAATACGGCAGAGCATTCGGCTGGTCGATGCGCCGCAGCGTGGCGATGACGTCGACGCGCGCGCCGGGGGTCACGAAACCCGCCACGCCGATCACCGGGTCGACCTTCACGGAAACTGCGCGTTTGTTCTCAGAGATGAGGGAGATCAGACCCCCCGTTGCTCCCTTGGGAAGCAGTGAACTTTCGAGCACCGGTTCTCCGATCGAAAGAGGTCGGCGCAGGACGCGGTCCTGGGCTTCGTTTGGTTCGCGAAAAACTCCCTTCGGCACGTAGCGCTGCGGCCATTGCACCGTTTCGAGCTGGCGCTCGGTAATGGCGACACCGACGGGGATCTCGACGCGAGAAACCACGACGGGGATGGTGGCGGCATCCGTGTCGGACGGCGCGGGGATCTGGCCTTCGATCCAACGCCGAGCCGAGAACACGGCCGCGATGGCGAAGACGGCGGCCAGAGCCAAGAAGAAAATCGAACGTCGCGTCTGCATCAGAACCTCCGGTTTAAAAGAGTGACCCTCGCTTCAAAAAGGTGACGAGGTCAGCTATCGCCCTCGTTGCGCATGGCGGAATTCCCGCTCAGGTTCAGGGTCGGACTCAAGCTGGGTGCAAAGCCCGGCACGACGTGGAAGTTAAAGAGGTAGTCCACGCTGACCGTGCTGTTCGTGTCCGCGCCGCCGCACAGTCCGCTCACCGTGATGTCGCCGGTCCCGACGCTCAGGCCGAGGTCATTCGCGTAGTCGATGACGCGCTGCTTGACTTGCGTTTCGACGCTGCCGGCGTCGCAGTTCTGGCGATAGACCACGGCGAGGCGGGCCCCTTCCCGGGCGGCGTTGCTGAGCGTGACCCAGCGACCCAAAAGGATTCCACACTCGACGATGGCGAAGAGGATGAGCAAGAGCACCGGCAACACGAACACCAACTCGAGCATGGCCGTGCCCGCAGTCGATCGCGGGTGCTGTGCGGCCGCGGTAGCGGCGCGGTGAAAAATACGGGCTAGAACCACGGTGCCCTCCAGAGTTGCTGGGCAGTGGCGCCGAGGCCCATGGCGACGGCGAAGGGCAGACCGCCCGCGGCAGCGGAAGTTTTCGCGGGTGCGAAGTAGGTGAGACGGCGCGTTGCGAGACTCGTGCGCAGCGTCAACCACCAGCGCGTGAGCAGGTCGGGCAGATCGCCGCGCAGTGCGACGAAGAGGAGTGCCAGGACGCCGCCGATCGCGATCATCCACCACAGCGACGGCAGCAGCACTTCGTGTCCCCACAGCGCGCCGAGCACCATTACGGCCTTGACGTCGCCGGCGCCGAGCCAACGCAGCGCAAAAGGAATAAACAGGACCGCGAACGCTGCACCGGCACCGATGAGCGCGGCCTGTGCGCCTGCTCCGCCTGCGAGAAAAGTGCGCAGTGCGATGGCGCCGAGGAGGGCAGGCAGTGTGAGCCCGTTCGGAATCTTGCGCTCTTGCAGATCCCGTTCGACGGCGAAGAAGAGAAACACCGCTGCCCCTAGCAGGAGAGGCAGCGGTGTTCCCATGGCCGCCCACGCGAAACTCGCGCTGATCGGGAAAGCGATCGCACATGCAAAAACGACGCTTCGCCACCGCGAGTTATGCCCGTTGGTGCCGCTGCGCGTCGCGCTGTCGTGTGCCGCTTTCTGTTTCAACCCGAGTTCCTCGTAGTGCTTCCGATGGTTCCAGCAGGACCAAGTCGGAGTTTCTCGACTTCGATCTGTTGGTTAAGCGCCTGCGCCAGGGCAATTTGCCGAGTCTTCGACGCAGTCGCCGATGTTGGTGAGTGCCGTGCCGATGTCGTCCTTTAGGGTGCCCCAGAGCAGTGCCGCTGCCAGGGCGAACACGACGCCGACAATGGCCCACTCGACCATTTCCATGCCGTTCTCTTCACGAACGAAGCGCTTGATTGCATTGCGAAGCATGACTCATCTCCCCATTTCTGTTTGAGAACTGCTGCGACGGGAACTGAAACCGAACTGTTTCGGCTTCAACGCCGCAAGCGATTTAGCGGTGCTCATCATCCTCAAGTCGACTTCCGATGTCAATGCAAAATATCTTTCCTTTCTACACTTTCTTGTTTCAGTTCCATGCAGAAAAGACGCAAGAGAACTGCAAACCGCGCGCAGTTGATTTTGCAAGGCCTGGATCCAGGTTGCTTTTGAAATGTGCGCATCCGTTGCGTTGCGCGGGAGTCGCTTTGATCAAGAAAAGTGTCCGGAGAGCCGATTTTTAGACCATTTGACGACCAGCCAGAAAACTGAGGCAATAGCCGCGGACCGCGGATTGCGAACATTTGGGATCGCACTGGCGATCGCGTGCGGCTTTACCGCGCTCGCGCGCTCGGATGGGTTGGCGCCGGCGTCAAGACCGCTTGCGGACGCCGCGCTGCGCTTTGCGGCCGTGCGTTCGCCACTCGTTCCTCTCGGCGTTCCCGACATCGCGATCGTCGCGCTCGATCCGCAGAGCCTGCGCGTCTATCCCGAATGGCCGTGGCCGCGAACGCTGTACGCGGAGAGCGTGCGCCGACTCCATGCGGCGGGAGCCAAGGTCATCGCCTTCGACATCGACTTCTCCACGTCGCGCGCCGCCGAACAAGACGCGGCTTTTGCGGAAGCGTTGGCGCGCGCGGACAACGTCGTGCTGGCTAGTTTCCGCCAGCTCCAGACGCTCCCGAACGGAACCCAGCTCGAAGTCGCGAACGTTCCCCTGGCAGATCTCGTTCAGGCTGCCGCCGCCGTGGGAAACGTTGTGGTGCCGCTCGATTCCGACGGCGTGGTGCGCCGTGCGGAGCGAACGAGGGCGATCGCGGGCCGCGAAGTTCCGTCTTTGGCCGCGGCGGCGCTGATGTTCGTGCTGGGTGGTGAACTGCGGGCGGAAGTGAGAGACGATTTCCTCGTCGACTTCCGGCGCATCGGGCCGCGCTTTCCCGTGGTTTCGTTTTCCGATCTGCTCGCTGACCGTTTCGACCCGCGCGATTTTGCGGGCCGCGTGGTGTTCGTGGGTGCGACGGCCGCGGAGTTTCGCGACCAATGGACGACGCCGCTCGGACCTTCGCGACCGGGCGTACTGATCCAAGCGTTGAGTTATCGCACCTTGGCGGCCGCGGAGAGCGGCGGAACGCTGCTGCGGCGGCCGAGCGCGGTCGGAGAGTTCGCGTTCCTCTTCGCACTCTCGCTGCTCGCAACCGGCACCGGCCTCTCGCACGCGCGGCGCCTTGCCTATCTCTTTGGGCTCACACTTCTCACCGCCGCCGCCGAAGTTTTTTGGCTGAGCGCCCAGGGCCTGCTCTTTGATCCCGTGGCACCCGCCGGCGTGCTCGGCACTCACTATGTACTGGGATTGGAAGTCGTGCAGCGCCGTTTCCGCCGCCGCCTCGCGGAGCGGGAGAAATCGTTGACGGCTCTTTTTGAAGTTGCCGAAGCCAGTGTTCAGACCGGATCGGGAGCGGAGGGGGATCGCGACGGCCTCGCACTGGCTCTCGCGCTACTCGGGGAAGTAGTGGAGGCCCGCGGAGTCGCTTTCTTGCGCGCGACGGCGTCCGGTGAGCTCGATGGCCGGCGGCTCGAGTGGCAGCGCTTGGGTCCCTCGCAGAATATCGGAGACTTCAAGACGGCGGAGCACGTTCTGCACGAGCGAGCGACGCGCGTCTATCACGAGGCATCGCTTCCACCGTCGGGAGCGACTCTCGTTTACGCTCCCTTGTTAACCGGTTCAACACCAGTCGGTGTACTCGTGGTCGAGCGGGAGGGCTTGGCGCCGCTCACGACGACCCAACTGCGCACCATTTCGACGGTCGGCGCCCAACTCGCCCTTTCCGCGGAGAACCTGCGGCTCTTGGCCGATCTCCGCGAGACCTTCGCCTTCCTCCGTCGAAGCCGTCGCGAGTGCGGTGGAGGCGCGGGACGGCTACACCCAGCTCCATTGCCGGCGGCTCGCGGTTTTCTCAGCCGTGATGGCGGCGCGACTCGGCCTGCCCGAAAAAGAGATCGAGGCCATCCGTTTCGGAGCCTTGCTGCACGACGTGGGCAAGATCGGAATTCGGGACGCCGTACTTCTGAAGCCGGGGCGTTTCACGCCGGAAGAGCGCGTGGATATGCAGCGCCATACGTTGATCGGCCACCAGATCGTGCGGCCGATTCACGGCCTCACGGAAACGACGCTGGCCTGTGTACGCCATCACCACGAACGCTGGGATGGCCAGGGTTATCCCGATGGTCTGGCGGGAGAGGCGATTCCGCTGGCGCCGCGCATCGTCTCGATCGTCGACGTCTGGGACGCGCTTTCGAGCCAGCGTCCTTACAAGCCGGCGCTGCCCCAACCGCAGGTGCATGAGATCTTGCATAAGGGCCGAGGCGTGGAATTCGATCCGGCGCTTTTGGATCTTTTTTTCCGGGTTTTGGAAGAGGAAGGAGAGGAGATGTTGGCTTTAGTCGCAGAGACATCGAGCCGCAACGCTAACGGAGCTGGGCTCGGTGAAGAAAGGAGAACGTGATGTCAACTTCCCAGGATTTACGGGACACACGAGGGAAAAGTCGCTTTGCACGGGCGGCGCTGGCGGTTGTTCTTTGGTTCGCGCCAACTTTTGCTGCTGCATCCGATTCAGCAGTCTTGGCAGTTGCGGTGGGTGAGGTGGAAATCGAGAGTGGACAGCCTCCCGTTTGGCAACCGGCGCGCGACGGAGAACAACTCGCTCCCGGGAGCGCCGTGCGCACCGGGCGGGGAGGGCGCGCCGAAATTGCCTTTGGGCCTTCGACGGTGCGGCTCTACGAGTTTTCGCTGCTGCGCATTCCGGAGCAAACGGGCGACGGGCAGGAAACGCTCGAATTCAACGAGGGACGCTCGCTCTTCGACGTGCTCCACCGCGAGGCGGAAGACCACTTCCGTGTCAAGACGCCGGAAGCAGTCGTCAGTGTCAAGGGGACGCGTTTCGGACTCGAGCGAGCGGCGCAAGGTCTCGCGGTCGCCGTTTACCGCGGTGCCGTCGGTGTCAGTGGAATGGACGCAGCTTCCCGCGAGACGCTGGTTCCGGCTGGCTTTGTCGCTCAGGGAGGCGCTGCCGAAATATTCCAGGTGCAATCACTGGCACACGCGGATCCATGGGAGACCTGGTCCAGCGGTGCGGCCCCACCGCGCCTGTTTGAGACGGAAGGCGATGCCCCGACGTCGGATACAGGTGACTCTGCGTCGGACGCAGGCGACGGACAGGAAACTCCCGGAGAATCTTCCGCTGCTCCTGAAGAAGCTTCTGGGGATTCTGAAGGAACTGCCATGGCTCCTGAAGAAACTGCCAGCGATCCGGGAGAAACAGTCGGGGAGCTCGGGGGAACAACTGGGGATGCAGCGGCCTCTCAGCCGCAATTGGAGGTCGACGTCTTGGCTCCGATGCGGGAAACGCCAGAGATCACGCAAAAAGTGCTGCCCATCAACGGTGAAATCTCAGGGCAGATGAATTTGCTGGAGGGAGGCAGCGCGGCCACCACGGAGGGGGTGCCGGTTCCGGAGAAAAGAATGGCTCCGGAGCATGGAGCACCGCTTCCGCCGCCAGGTGGCAGCGACTTGACGGGTGGGCCGACAGCAGGTCCGACGTTGACGTTAGACCAGCAGGGGGCGATTGGCCTCCAAGGATCGACGCAGAAGCTCCCTATGCCTCCCCCTCCGCCACCTGGGAGCGATTTACCGCCTCCACCCGAGAACCCTCCTCCGCCTCCGGAGGGCGGAGGATCGACCAGCGGCGGCAATTACTGAGAGCTAGGCGCAAAGGATCGGGTTACTCCTAGCCAGCGGGTGAGCCGGGGCGCGCGAGAAGCGGCGCGCCCCGGCCCTCGAACTTGAGCATTTAGATCGCGCTCTCACCGCGCTCGCCGGTGCGGATGCGGATCACATCCTCCACCGACAGCACGAAGATTTTGCCGTCGCCGATGCGGCCCGATTTGGCGGTATTGGCGATGGCCTCGACGACGGACTCCGCCGCCTCGTTCTTGACGAGAACCTCGAGCTTGAGCTTGGGCAGCATGTCCACGACGTACTCAGCGCCGCGGTAGTGCTCGGTGTGTCCCTTCTGGCGGCCGAAGCCTTTGACTTCCGTCACGGTGAGACCTTCGATGCCGAGGTTCGTGAGGGCCTCGCGCACCTCGTCCAGTTTGAACGGTTTGATGATGGCTTCAATCAGTTTCATGATGATGTCCTCGCGCGGCGCTCAGGCCGATTCGCCGGTGGTGTGAACTGAGCGCTCGCCGATCGCGGTTCCCGAACCTCCTAAGCCGGTATAGGCGCTTTCGGAGTGCAGCGCTAGATCGAGTCCAGTTTGCTCGGCTTCAGCGTCCACCCGCAGTCCCGTGAGTGCACGCACGATGCTCAGAATGATCACGGTGCCGATGCCGCAGAACACGATCGTCGCGAGCACAGCCACGATCTGCTCAAAGAACTGCGCGGCGTTGCCTTCCAGGAGTCCCGTTTTTCCGCCCACCGCCCCGGCGGCGAAGATTCCCGTTGCGAGGGCCCCCCAAGTGCCACCGACACCGTGAACGCCGACCACGTCGAGGGCGTCGTCGTAGCCGAACTTGCTCTTCAGGTTGCACGCGGTGTAGCAGAGAAAGCCGGCGATGAGGCCGATCCAGATGGAAGCCATCGGCGTGACGAAGCCGGCGGCCGGTGTGATGGCAACGAGCCCCGCCACGGCGCCGGTGGCGGCTCCGAGCGCCGTGGGTTTCCCGCGGCCGAACCACTCCGTCAGCATCCAGCCCACGGCGGCTGCAGCGGCGGCGGTGTTGGTGTTGACAAAGGCGACGACCGCGCTGCCGTTGGCAGCCAAGGCGCTGCCCGCGTTGAAACCGAACCAGCCGACCCAGAGCAATGCCGCACCCACCACGGTAAAAGGCAAGTTATGCGGGGGCATCGGGTCATGTCCGAAGCCGCGCCGCTTGCCGATCATGATGGCAGCTACGAGCGCGGAGATACCCGAAGAAAGATGCACGACGGTACCGCCGGCGAAGTCCAGGGCGCCCCGTGTTCCCAACCAGCCGCCGCCCCACACCCAATGCGCGAGCGGCGAGTAAATGAAGGTGGACCACAGGACGAGGAAGAGCACGAAGGCTGTGAATTTCATGCGCTCGGCGAAGGAGCCCACCACCAGCGCAGGTGTGATAATCGCGAACATGAGCTGGAAGACCATGAAGGCCTGCTCCGGGATGGTGTAGCTGCCGTAAGGTTCGGCAAAACCAACGCCCTGCAGTGCGAATTTGGAGAGGTCGCCGATCCAAGCGCCTCCCGTGCCGAAGGCCAGCGAATAACCCCACAACACCCAGGTCACGCTGATGATTGCCGCCGCCGCGAAGCACTGCATCAGGATCGAAAGCACGTTGCGGCTGCGTACCAAGCCGCCGTAGAAGAGCGCGAGGCCGGGGATCGTCATCATGAGGACGATGGCGGAACTGGTGAGGATCCACGCCACGTCGCCGCTGTTTAGGCTTGCGACGGCGGCTGTCTCTTCTTGTGCGGAAGCCACGCCCGCGAGCGTGCTAGCGCCAAGCGACGCCATTGCGGCGAAAACGCCGCGAAGTCGAATCTGCATGGGTTTTTCCTCCTTCGTCATGGGGGTGGCGCTGCCTCTCCCCAAAAATTGGTGCGAGACTCGGTGCGGGGCAAAAAGCAAGGGCTGTGCCACGCTGAGCACGGCCGTTTAAAAGTTGCTGCGCACCCTAGCGCGATTTGGAGCACCAGCAATGGTGGCTGCTGTCATTCCTGCCCAGGCACTGGGCAGTTTCTGCTCAGGAAAGACGCAGAGCTTCCGGTGGAAGGAGGTTCCTGTGCGGCGCCGGTGTCAGGTTTGGAACCCGACGTGCTGCGCCTAGCTCGCCACTCAGCGAGGCGTCTCACAAACTCTGCTTCCGTACCTCTTCCGGATGGTTGGTAAAAGAGCGAGTTTTTGATTTCCGGGGGAAGGTTATAGGTTGCGACGAACGCATCCGGTAGCGAGTGGGGATCGATGTAGCCGCGCCCGTAACTCAGCTCCCGCAGCAAGGCCGTCGGCGCGTTGCGTAAATGGAGGGGAACGGGCAGGGCGCCATACTCACGGACGCTGGCTTCGGCGGCCGAGAGACCGTTGTAGGAAGCCTTGCTTTTCGTGGCGCAGGCCAAAAAGGTCACGGTTTGGGCGAGCGGGATACGGCCCTCCGGCATACCGATGCGCTCAACCGCCAGAAAGGCGGAAGTCGCGAGGGACAGGGCCACCGGCTCGGAGTTTCCAATGTCCTCCGCTGCAAAGATGATCAAGCGGCGCGCGATGAAGAGCGGGTCTTCTCCGGCCTCCAGCATGCGCGCCAAATAATAAAGGGCGGCGTCGGGATCGCTGGCGCGCAGGCTTTTGATGAGCGCGGAAATAACGTTGGAGTGCTCTTCGCGGTCTCGGTCGTAGAGCAAGAGCTTGCGGCCCGCCACTTCGCGGACGATCTCGAGCGAAAGCGCGTGTTGTCCGCGGCGATGGGCGAGGGCGGCGGCGCTTTCGAGAATTCCCAGGGCGCGCCGTGCGTCGCCGTCTGCGGCGGAGGAGATGGTTCCCAGTATCTCCGCTTCGGTTGCCAACTCTGCCGCGCCGAGTCCGTGTTCGCGGTCTCTGAGTGCGCGCTCGAGCAGTGCGGACAGCTCCACATCGGTCAGTGCGCGCAGGGTAAAGGTGCGGCAGCGTGAGAGCAGGGGTGCGTTGATCTCAAAGGAAGGGTTCTCCGTGGTGGCTCCGATGAGGGAAAGCGTTCCGTTCTCCACGTGGGGCAGCAGGGCGTCCTGTTGGCCGCGGTGGTAGCGGTGAATTTCATCCAGAAAGAGCAGCGTGCGCTGGCCTCGTGCGGCAGCCGGGCGGGCTTCGCTCACGACCTCGCGCAGTTCGCGCACACCGGAGGTCACGGCGGAAAGGGCGACGAAACGCGCTCCTGCGACACGGCCGAAAAGTCGGGCCAGCGTGGTCTTCCCGCTGCCGGGCGGACCCCAGAGAATCAGAGAGGGCAACTCGCCCGCCTCCAGGAGTATGCGCAGCGGCGCTCCCGGTCCTACCAGGTGTGTTTGCCCGACGACTTCGTCCAAGTTGCGGGGGCGCATGCGATCGGCCAGGGGAGCGTGCCGCGCCGGGATTTTCTCGGAAGTCATAAAAAGGGAAAGCGATTCACTGGGCACACGGTCAGTGTACTTCAATTCGAGCAATTCTGGCGTTCTTGGGAGGAGGCGCTGGGGGATCAGTCGAAGCGACGAGCTAAACAACTCGCGAGGCGCTGCGACTGATCCCCCAGCGCCTCCTCCCAAGAACGAATTTTCGAATCTCCGTAGGGAGCGGCTGCTTGCACCGGTGTGGAAATTTGTGTCAGGCTGATTGAAATCCCGGGTTCGAAGAAAGCTGGGGTGTAGAGACGATGGCGATTCAAAGCGTTGGCGTGTGCTTGAAATCGGATCGACCGGAGGCGGCGGGCAGCGTGCGCGGATTGGAGAAGTGGCTGCGCGCACGCGGCTTGCTGGTGTTGCTCGACGCTGAGGCGGCCGAGTGGGTGGGAGGCCAGCCCGGCTATACGCGGGAAGAGGTTGCCGAGCGAGTGGATCTTCTGGTGGTTTTGGGGGGCGATGGCACACTGCTCTCCGTGGCGCGCGCCGCAAGAGAGCGGCCGGTTCCGATTCTCGGTGTCAATCTGGGAACTCTCGGTTTTCTCACAGAAGTCGTCTTGGACGAATTGTTCGCTGCGCTCGAGCGCGTGCTGGTGGGAGATGTACGCATCTCCGTGCGCATGCGCCTCGAAGTAGAAGTTCGCTGTGGTGAGAAGCAGCGCGGCCGTTTCTTGGCGCTGAACGATGCCGTAGTCAATAAGACGGCGCTGGCCCGCATGATCAATTTGGAGACGCGCGCCGGAGGTAAGTTGGTGAGCGAATACCACGCGGATGGACTGATTGTGGCAACGCCCACGGGTTCGACGGCTTACTCTCTCTCCGCCGGCGGGCCGATCCTGGCTCCTGAACTCGCGGCCTTCGTTTTGACGCCCATCTGCCCTCACACGTTGACTCAACGTCCCATCGTATTGCCGGAAGCGTCGGAGATCGAGTTGCGTGTGCTGCCTCCTACCGAGGAAGTTCAGCTCACCGTGGACGGCCAAGAGGGTTTGATTTTGTCGCCGGAGGATCACATCTGGGTGCGACGCTCACAGGCGCCGGTGCAGCTCGTGGAATCTCCCTTCCGCAACCGGTTCGAGATCCTGCGCCAGAAGCTTCACTGGGGGCAGCGATGATCGCGTCGCTCCGGATCAGCAACCTCGCCTTGGCGGAGCGGGTGGAACTCGAGTTCGCTCCCGGTTTGAACGTGTTGACGGGCGAGACGGGTGCGGGCAAGTCGATCGTGTTGGGAGCGCTGTCGCTCTTGGCTGGGTCGCGCGCGAAAAGCGACGGAGTGCGCGAGGGTGCCGACGAAGCGGTAGTGGAAGCGGTTTTTGATACGCGGCGGTTACCCGAACTGGAAGCGAACCTCGCAGGGCGCGGCCTCGCCGGCGATGCGCACGAGCTCGTCGTGCGCCGCAGCGTGGCCCGCAACGGTCGCAGCCGCGCCCAGATCGCGGGGCAGTGGGTGCCAGTAACGACGCTGGAGGCGTTGTTTTCCGGTCTTCTTGAGATTTCGAGTCAGCACGAATCGCAAGCGCTGCGCCGAGCGGAGAGTCACGGCAGCATGCTCGATGCCTTCGGCGCTCTGGAAGCGGAGAGCGCTGTTATGGTCCAGGCGTACCGCGTGCTTCACGAGCTCGCGCGGGAGGAAGCGGTGCTGCGGGAACAGGCGGAAGCACGCGCGCGCCGGGAAGATTTTTTGGTCTTTCAGGTACAGGAGATCGATGCGGCCGGACTCAGAGTAGGTGAGTACGCAGCCCTGCGTTTGGAGCGGGGACGTCTCGCTCATGCCGAGCAGTTGGGGCGGGAGCTAGCGGCTGCCTGTGCGGCACTCGGTGGGATGGAGCTTCCCGAGGCCACCAGTGCTGCCGATCTCTTGCGCTGCGCCGCGCGTAGTTTGGAAGAATTGCTGGCGCTCGCTCCCGATCTCGAGCCCCACGCTGAACGGGTTCGCACCGCAGCCGAAGAAGTGGGCGACGCTGCTCGCGAGCTCGAGCGTTACGCGAGCGGGATCGAAGCCGATCCCGCTCGGCTGGCGGAAATCGAGGAACGCCTGGCCTTGATCGAGCGCCTGCGGCGCAAGTACGGAGCCTCGGAAGAAGAGGCGCTGGCCTTTCGAGAGAGCGCAGCTGGCGAACTCGCGGCTCTGTCCCATTCCGACGAGCGCTTGCAGAAATTGGCAGCGGAGCGCGCTCGGGCCGAGCAACAATTGCGGACGGCCGCCGAGCGCTTGAGCGCCGGTCGCCGCCGCGCGGCACAGGCCTTGGAACGCGCCGTCGCGGCGGAGTTCCGCGAGCTCGCCTTGACGGGGGCGCGCTTCGAAGTGGCCCTCTCGCCCGCGCAAACGCCGGAGGGCCGTCCCAGCGGGCCGGGTGGCTGCGAAGCACCGGAATTTCTTTTCTCCGCCAACCCGGGCGAACCGTTGCAGCCATTGCGCCGCATCGCTTCCGGCGGTGAACTATCCCGCGTATTTCTGGCGCTCAAAAACGTGCTGCGCCGTGCCGATCGGGCGATGGTCTTGGTGTTTGACGAGGTGGACGCGGGAGTGGGCGGCCGCGTGGCAGACCGCGTCGGGCGCGTGCTCGCCGAGTTGGCGGCGGAGCACCAGGTTCTCTGCATTACCCATTTGCCGCAAATCGCCGCCCTGGCTTCAAAGCATTTCCGTGTGGAAAAGCGCACGCGGCAAGGGCGCACGTTGACCGCTGTGAGTGCACTTGATCCGGAGGCGCGCGTCGAGGAGATCGCCCGTATGGCCGGTGGGGCGAGGGTTAGCGAAGCCACCCTGCGCCACGCGCGGGAGTTGCTCGCAGGCGGAGTGTCTTAAGGCGCGCCACGCTGCGCGCCGATGGGACCCTAAGTCGGGAGAGAAGTTCGTGGCGGAAAAGCACGGAGAGCGACCGGAGCGAGCGAGCCTGTGCGTAACACGCGGTTTTTATGAAGGTTTGGAGCTTCCGATCGACCGGGAGTGGATCATCATCGGCCGCGGCCATGAGGCCAACTACGTGATTCCGGATGCGACTCTTTCGCGCGCGCACGCTGCGGTGGGTTGCAGCGAAGAGGGTTATTTCATTCAGGATCTGAGCAGCACCAACGGGACGCTTGTGAACGGCATCCAACAGAGCCGGTCGCCGTTGCGCGACGGGGACGAGATTCAGTTGGGCAAGTTGTACTTACGCGCCCACGTTTTCGACGGTGCGGCGCAGCCGAGTCGGCCGGCAAAGAAAGCAGACGACTGAGCGGCGTCAGCAGCAGTTATGGACCAGGCATGGGCTTCTCGGCTCCGGGCCTTGCTGCTTGCTGAACGGATCGGGAAATTTGCCCGATAGTCCTCGTCGAACGCGTCGGCGCTGTACGTGCATTGAAACGCCGTCCCACCGCGGGGCACTTGTGAAGCGCGTCGTCCGTTGCTGTGGAGGCGGCGGCCCTCCGCCGAGAACCCATGCCCGGTCCTCGTTTGTCGGTAAGGCCCGGAGCCGAGAAGCCCATGCCTGGTCCATAGCTCTAGGCGTCTGTTTGCCGATCGATCGAAGCGGATGTGTGCCGGGCGAATTGCCACTCCTAAGAGCGTTCCCTAAACTGCCGCCGCGTCTCCTGCACTCCCCGGAGACCAACCCGGATTATTCATGAAGCGCTGCTGCGACCGTGTATCTGCCCGATTTGGCGAACGACTTCAGCGTTCGGCTGCTCGGTGTACTGGGCAGTCAGCCTCCGGTACCGAACGCCGAAATCATCCACCATTTCCGGGCAGCTCCGCGGTCTCGCTACGGCGCTTCATGAATAATCCGGGTTAAAACCCGCATGCCCTTCTTAAAAAAGCTCTTTGGTAGTCAGAACGAGCGCGTGCTCAAAAGCCTGCGTCCACTTGTGGAACAGGTGAACGCACTGGAACCGCAGATCCATGCGCTCTCGGAAACGGAATTGCGCGGTCAGACGGCGCGTTTTCGCGAACGCCTGGCGGCGGGCGAAGAACTCAGCGCGCTGTTGCCCGAAGCGTTTGCGACGGTGCGCGAAGTGGCGGTGCGCAGCCTCGGCCAGCGGCACTACGACGTACAAATTCTCGGCGGCGCCGTATTGCATGAAAGCAGGATCGCCGAGATGAAAACGGGCGAGGGCAAGACCCTCGTCGCGACGCTGCCGTCTTATTTGAACGCGCTCAGCGGCCGCGGCGTGCACGTTGTGACCGTCAACGACTACCTGGCGCGGCGCGACGCCGAATGGATGGGGCAGATTCATCGCTACTTGGATCTCCAGGTGGGAGTTATCGTGCACGGGCTGTCGGACCAGGAGCGCAAGGCCGCCTACGCTGCCGACATCACCTACGGTACCAACAACGAATTCGGCTTTGACTACCTGCGCGACAACATGAAGCCGGCGCTGCCGCTGTGCGTGCAGCGGGAACTCCACTACGCCATCGTGGATGAGGTCGACTCGATCCTGATCGACGAGGCGCGCACGCCGCTCATCATCTCCGGTCCTTCCGAGGAAAACACGCAGCTCTACGTAGCGGTGAACCGGATCATTCCACGCTTGCTGGCGGGGACGAAAGGGGAACCGGCCAAGGGCATCGAGGAGACAGGCGACTACTGGGTGGATGAGAAAGCCCACTCCGCCACGTTGACCGAGGTGGGGGTTCACAAAGTCGAAAGCCTGCTCAACATCGAAAACCTCTACGATCCGAACTTGCTTCCCGTCGTACACGCTGTGAGCCAGGCGCTGATCGCCCATACGCTGAAAAGGCGCGACGTCGACTACGTGGTCAAGGTCGGTGAGAGCGGCAAGCAAGAAGTGATCATCGTCGACGAGTTCACCGGCCGCTTGATGCCCGGCCGCCGCTGGTCGGACGGCCTGCACCAGGCCGTCGAGGCCAAGGAGGGAATTCCGGTCCAGAGTGAAAACCAGACCTTGGCTTCCATCACTTTCCAGAACTACTTCCGCATGTACGAGAAGCTGGCGGGTATGACGGGCACGGCGGATACCGAGGCGCCCGAGTTCGCCAAGATCTATGACTTGGATGTCGTTGTCGTGCCTACGCACCGGCCGATGGTTCGCGCGGATCTGCCCGACGTGATCTACAAAACCGAGCGCGAGAAACTCGACGCCGTGGTGGAGGATATCCGCGAGCGCCATGGGAAGGGACAACCCATCCTCGTCGGTACGATCTCCATTGAGAAATCGGAGAAGCTCGCGCGCAAGCTGGCGAAGCACGGCGTCAAGCACAACGTGCTCAACGCCAAGCACCACGAGCGCGAAGCCGAGATCGTGGCCCAGGCCGGCCGCAAAGGGGCTCTCACGATTTCAACCAACATGGCCGGCCGCGGCACCGACATTGTGCTCGGCGGCAATCCCGAATTTCTGGCGTTGGCCAAGTGCGGTCACGACCGCCAGCACCCGGACTTTCAAGCCACGCTCGCGGCATTTCAGGCGCAATGGAACACGGAGCGCGAAGAGGTGGTCGCCGCCGGTGGCCTTCACATCATCGGGACCGAGCGCCACGAGAGCCGCCGCATCGACAACCAGCTGCGCGGGCGCTCAGGGCGCCAAGGCGATCCAGGTTCGAGCCGTTTTTATCTTTCCCTGGAAGACGATCTCTTGCGCATCTTCGGTTCCGAGCGCATTACGCCGTGGATGGAGAAGCTCGGCCTGCAGGAAGGCGAGGCCATCGAACACCGCTTCATCACCCGCGCCATCGAAAACGCGCAGAAGAAGGTCGAAGCCCGCAACTTTGAAATCCGCAAACACCTGCTCGAGTACGACGCCGTCATGAACAAACAGCGCCAGGCCTTTTACAGCCGGCGCCGCGGCATCCTCGAAATGGAAAACATCCACGACGAAGTGCTCGACATGACGGAGGGCGTCTTGGTCGCCCTGCTGGACAATTACTGGCCCGAGAAGGGAGACCTGGACGATCGGGACGCGCTGGCCGCTGCGCTCGAGAGCCAGTTCGGGTTGTCCTGTGATCCGCGGGAGGAGCCCTTCGTCCGCGGCGATAAGCTGGCGGTGGAGCGCAACGAATTCGGCCACGCGATTTTGGCCAAACTCAAAGCCTTTCTCGCTGAGAAAGCCGCTAAGTGCGCTGAGCTGGCTCAGCGTTACGTCGAGCTCCGCTACCCCGCCTTCTCTGATTTTGAGCGGGACATTCTCCTGCGGATTCTCGACAGCCAGTGGAAGGATCACCTGCACAGCATGGACGGATTGCGGGAGGGTGTGAGTTTGCGCGGTTACGCGCAACGCGATCCCAAGCTCGAGTATTCGCGCGAGGGCTTCGCGCTCTTTGAGGAGATGAGCCAGCGCACCGACCACCAGGCCATCGAGATGATTTTCAAATTCGTGTTGCCGGAGCCAGCGCTCGCGCCGGCACCCGACGCCCGGGCACCGGCCGTGTTGCGTGCGCCTCAGGCGCCTCGTGCGGGAGCGGTGGCCGTTCCAACCGCCGCCCAGGCGGGTTCCGGGGCTGTGCCAGCCTCCAATGCACGTGAGGGGAACCGGGGAGGTAGCAAAGTCGGGCGCAACGATCCCTGTCCCTGTGGCAGCGGCAAGAAATACAAGAAGTGTTGCGGCGCTCTCTGAAGCTACACAGAGTTCCGGGTTTTCGCGCCAGCGGCGTACGCTGCGGTATCAAGGTGCGCGGGCGAGACCTGGCGCTGATCGCGAGCGACATGCCGGCCAGCGTGGCGGGCGTGTTTACGCGCTCCAGCGTTGTCGGTGCTCCCGTCGAGGTTACCCGTGCGCGCGTGCGTGCGGGCCGTGCGCGCGGGGTCATCGTGAACAGCGGCGTTGCGAACGTGGCGCTGGGAGCGCGCGGAGTGCGCGACGCCGAGCGCATGGCCGAAATGGCGGCGCGCGCCCTGGGTTGCGATGCCCGCGAATTCCTCGTCGCCTCCACCGGCGTGATCGGAAAACCGCTGCCCTTGGCGCGCTTGCGCGCCGGCGTACCCGCAGCGGTCCGCGCATTGCGCGCGGACGGCTTGCGCGACGCGGCGCACGCCATCATGACCACCGATACGCGTCCGAAGCTGGCGTCGGCGCGGGTCCGCATCCGCGGCCGCGACGTCAGCATCGTGGGTATCGCCAAGGGGTCGGGAATGATTGAACCCCAGCTCGCCACCATGTTGGCCTTCGTGCTGACCGACGCAGCGCTGGTGCCGGCCTGCGCGCGGCGTTTTTTGCGCACGGCGGCGGAGGCGAGCTTTAACCGCCTTTCCGTCGACGGTGAAACCTCGACCAGTGACATGCTGCTGCTGTTGGCCAACGGCGCGGCGGGTCACGCACCCTTGCGCGACGTCACCGGGCGCGCAGCCGCACGCTTCCAGTCCGCGTTGACCGCCGTATGTGCGGAACTCGCCCGCGCCGTCGCCCGGGATGGTGAAGGCGCGACCAAGTTGGTGACGGTGCGCGTGTGCGGTGCCAGGAGCCGCGGGGAGGCGGAGCGCGCGGCGCGCCGCATTGCGAACTCCCTCTTGGTAAAGACGGCGCTCTTCGGCGCGGATCCCAACTGGGGGCGTATCCTGCAGACCGTCGGTGCGGGGCGCGTCGCTGTCGATCTAACGCGAGCGGAAGTGCGACTTGCCGGGGTCGCCGTATATCGGCGCGGGCGCGCCCTGGGAGAAGCCGCGCGTCTTCGAGCCCGGCGGCGGTTGGCCCGCCGCGAAATCGAGATTGCGGTCGATCTCGCGGCAGGGCGCGCTGAATTTTGGGTTTGGACTTGCGATCTGTCTTACGACTACGTCCGCATCAACGCCGAATACACGTCCTAAAAAAAAATTGATATCCAGGGTTCGTTCTACTACGGTTTTTCGTGGCAGAATAGACCCGGACGAAATGTCAATGAATCCAAACGTTGGAGGTGGTTTTTGAAAAGTTGTATCGGACCCGGTTCCTTGGACACAAGTTTAGGTTAAGCAGCCTCGCGTAAGCTGTATTTCTCCTTGGCTTCGAGCGGCGATAGA